>ERZ1645192.1258-NODE-1258-length-21226-cov-31.969864_pt1 | contig 21226 bp, 20 predicted proteins | sample MGYA00575354_ERZ1645192 | MGnify/ENA primary metagenome ERZ1645192 (study PRJEB40844, sample SAMN11349763) | freshwater sediment metagenome | isolation source: river sediment | host: Sediment | place: India: Faizupur Khadar , New Delhi | collected 2017-02-21 ... | reverse complement strand
TTGGTGGAGGCGGTGGGAATCGAACCCACGTCCGCAAGCTCTCTACCTTCGGCTCTACATGCTTAGCCCAGTCATTGGTTTTGACCGGCGACCGCCCGACGGGCAGGGCGGCACGACGGCGAGCCCGTAAGGGTTTTAACGGCTCGGCCCCGGGCGGGCTTCGCCGCGATCCTGCGAGCGGTTACCCCTGAGCGACCGCCGAAGCGGTCTCCGGACGCACAGGCGCGGCTCCGGTCAGAGGCCCAGCCTTAGGCGGCCAGGGCGTAGCTGTCGTCGTTGGCAGCTAAAGTTTGCAGCCGGATTAACGAGGAAGACTGCTCCCTCGGCATGCACCTGGGGCTTTGACACCCACGTCGAAACCAGGTCGCCCCCCTGGGTTACGTCGACTCTGACAGTGTATCCGCCCGCAGGTTCCCGGGAAAGCGCGGGAGAGGGGAAGGCGCGGGGGGGCGTCCCCGCGCCTGGCGCGACTCTTCTCCCGCCTAGCGGGGCTTCTTCATCAGCCCGGCCTTCTCGCGCTGCCAGTCGCGCTCCTTCTCGGTGGCGCGCTTGTCGTGCTCCTTCTTGCCGCGGGCGAGGGCGATCTCGATTTTCGCGCGGCCCTGCTTCCAGTACATCGCCGTGGGGACGAGGGTGTACCCCTTGCGCTCGACGGCGCCAACGAGTTTGTCCAGCTCGGAGCGGTGCAGCAACAGCTTGCGGGTACGGTCGGGCTGGGGGTGGATGTGGGTGGAGGCCGTCGGCAGGGGAGTGATCAGGGCGCCGAGGAGGGAGGCCTCGCCGTTCTTCAGGAGCACGTAGCTGTCCTTGATCTGGATCCGGCCCGCACGCAGGCTCTTTACCTCCCAGCCCTCGAGCGCCAGGCCCGCCTCGAAACGGTCCTCGAGATGGTATTCGTGGCGCGCGAAGCGGTTCAGCACGATGGTGCTGCCGGGGGTGTCCTGTCGTTTTGCTGCGCCCATGCGCTTCGCGCTCCCTGCGCCGGGCCACACGCCGGCGGGTCGACTTCGCAGTATACCAGCCCCCCTTGGCAGCCCCTTGCCAGCCCCCCTTCGCTCTGCCGGTTGAGCCCCGGGGCGGGTTCCCGGAAAATCGCGGGGTGTTTCACGTGCAGCGGTCTACCGTGGTCCCTTACCGCGTGAGCGAGATGTACGCGCTCGTGGCGGACGTCGAGTCGTACCCCGAGTTCCTGCCCTGGTGCCGGCGGGTGGAGGTGCACGAGCAGGAGGGTGAGCGGGTGCGCGCGACCGTCGAGGTCTCCCGCGGGCCGCTGCGCCAGGCCTTCACCACGGAGAACCGGTTGGTGCAGGACCGCACCATCGAGATGCGGCTCGCCAGCGGGCCCTTCCGGCACCTCTACGGGGTCTGGCGCTTCGAGCCGGTCGGCGACCGGGGCTCCCGGGTCACGCTGGACCTGGAGTTCGATTTCTCGACGCGGGTCATGTCCCTGACGCTCGGTCCCCTGTTTAATGAGGTGACCCGGCAGATGATCGATGCCTTTCGCACGAGGGCGGTACAGGTCTATGGAACAGGCTACACGGCAACTGAAGCTTGAGGTCGCCTACGCGCGCGCCGACCAGCAGGTGCTCGCCGAGGTCCAGGTGCCCGAGGGGGCGACCGTACGCGAGGCGATCGAGGCCTCGCGCGTGCTCTCGCGCTTTCCGGAGATCGACCTGGAGAAGAGCAAGGTCGGGGTGTACGGCAAGGTCGTGCCGCTGGACACGGTGGTGAAGAACGGTGACCGGGTCGAGATCTACCGGGCGCTCATCGGGGACCCGAAGGAGATCCGGAAGCTGCGTGCCGCGGAGGGCAAGAAGATGAAGCGTGGCGCGGGGGCGGAGGACTGACCGCCGCCCGGCGTGGTTTCTCACCCCGGGTGACTACTCCTCCCGGGTGACTACTCCTCGCCGAGTCCGACGCTGCGCTTGATGCGCTCCCAGAGCCCCGGCTCCCGGGGGGGCTCGAGCGGCACCGTCACGGCGGCCGCAGGCGCAGGCGCGGGGGCGGGGGCGCCCGCGGCCGGCTTGACGTCGCCGGTGACCCGCTGCAGCCGGTCGTTCTGGAACTGGAGCTCGATGCGCCGCTCCTCGACCGCTTCGCCGCCCTTCCTCAGCCGGTAGAGGTAGACCCACTGGTCCGGGTGGAAGGGGTCGACCACGAGCGGTGTGCCCATCACCAGGGAGACCTGCTGCTTGCTCATCCCCGGCTCCAGGCGATTGAGCATCTCCTGGGTGACGACGTTCCCCTGAGGGATGTCGATCCGGTAGACGAAGGGCACCTGGTCGCTCGAGCAGCCTGCGCCGAGCAGGGTCGTGGCAAGGACGCCGAGGATGAAAGCCTTTCGCATGGTGACGGCGGACCGGTGAGGACCGGCCGATGATACCCGATCCCGTTCAGGGCCGGGTGGCCCGCTCCAGCATCTCGCGGGCGTGGGCCAGGGCCCGGTCGGTGAGTTCCGTGCCGCCGAGCATCCGGGCGATCTCCTCCACCCGGGCCTCGCCGGTGAGCGGCGCCGCGCGGGCGAAGGTCGTTCCATCGCGGACCCCCTTGCTGACCTCCACGTGATGGTGCCCGCGGGCGGCGACCTGGGGCAGGTGGGTGACGCAGAGGACCTGGCAGTCTCCCGCCAGCCGGCGCAGGGCGCTGCCCACGGTCTCGGCTACCCGTCCCCCGACGCCGCTGTCCACCTCGTCGAAGACCTGCGTGGGCACGCGCCGGCCCGCGGCGCCCACCAGCTGGATGGCCAGGCTGACGCGGGAGAGCTCGCCACCGGAGGCGACCTGGGAGAGGGGGGCGAGGGGCAGGCCGGGGTTCGCGCTGACCAGGAATTCCACCCGGTCCCGTCCGCTCGGACCGGGCTCCCCCGGGGCGAGTGGCTGCACCTCGACGGCGACGCGCGCGCCGGCCATCCCCAGCTCCCGCACGTGGGCCGCCACGGCGCGGGAGAGGTGCGGGGCGGCCGCGACCCGGGCCTCGTGCAGTTCGGCGGCGAGCGCCTCGTAGCGCCGGCGGTGGGCCTCGATGTCCGCCTCGAGCGCTGTGAGGCGTTCTTCTCCCCGGTCGAGCTCGGTGAGCCGATCCTCGAGCCTCTCGAGGTGGGAGGGCAGGTCGGCCGCCAGGACACGGTGCTTGCGGGCCAGGGCCTCGATGGCCCCGATGCGCTCCTCGAGCCACTGCAGCCGCTCGGGGTCGAGCTCGTCCGCGTCGGCGTAGCGGCGCAGCCCCGCGGCCGCGTCCCGGGCCTGGATGGAGGCGGCGTCGACCAGCTCGGCGAGCGCTGCGAGCCGCTCGTCGAGGCGGGCGTCCTCCGAGAGCTCGCGGGCCAGTGCGTCGAGCCGCGGCACGACCGCGCCGTCCTCGGCCTCCTCCAGCGCGTGGGCGATGCGCCGGGCGCTCGCGATGAGCGCCCCGGCGTGGCTCAGCCGCCGGTGCTCGGTGCCGATGGCCTCGAGCTCGCCGGCCTGCAGCTCGAGACGGCGCAGCTCCTCGACCTGGTAACGCAGGAGGTCGCGCTCGCCCGCGCGCTCGGCCGCGGAGCCCCCGAGCCGGGCCGCCGCCGCCCGCGCGCCCTGCCAGGCCTGCCAAGTGGTGCGAAGCTCCGCCAGGCGCTGCCCCGCGCCTGCGAAGTGGTCCAGGACCTCGCGCTGGGCATCGCGGCGCAGGAGCGCCTGATGGGCGTGCTGGCCGTGGATCTCCACGAGGAGCTCGCCGATGTCGCGCAGGCCCTGCACGGGGACCGGCCGCCCGTTGACGAAGGCCCGCGAGCGGCCGTCGCTGCCGATGGTCCGGCGCAGCACGCAGGTCCCCTCGGGGTCGGCGAGCTCGAGCTCGGCGAGGCGCGCCTCGACCGCGGGCAGGCCGGCGGTCTCGAAGACGGCGGAGACCTCGGCGCGCTCGCAGCCGGGGCGCACGATGCCCGTGCTCGCCCGGTCCCCCAGGACGAGACCGAGCGCGTCGAGCAGAATCGACTTGCCGGCGCCGGTCTCGCCCGTGAGCACGGTCATCCCCGGGCCGATCTCGAGGGACACCCGCTCGACGATGGCCAGGTCGCGGACCTCGAGCTGGGTCAGCACTACAGCTCCTTGGCCCAGTGCAGCTTCGTGCGCAGGGTGGCGAAGTAGTCGTGTCCGGCGGGATGGATGAGGCGCACCGCGGGGGTCCGCTTGCGCACCCGGACCCGGTCGCCCACCTGCAGCTCGATCACCGTCTCGCCGTCGCAGGTGAGCACGGCGGGGCTCGTCTGCCCTTCGCTCAGCACGATCTCCACGACGCTGTCGGCCTCCACCACGATGGGGCGGTTGCTGAGCGTGTGCGGGCAGATGGGCACGAGGACGATGGCGTTCAGCGCCGGATGCAGCAGCGGGCCCCCGCCGGAGAGGGCGTAGGCCGTGGAGCCGGTCGGGGTCGCCACGATCAGGCCGTCCGAGCGCTGGCTGCTGACGAAGTCGTCGTCGATGTAGGTGTCGATGCGGATCAGGCGGGCGACGTTGCTCTTCTGCACCACCACGTCGTTCAGCGCGTCGTAGCGCGTCGTGGGGGCCGTCTCCCGCACCACCTCGGCCTGGAGCAGGAAGCGGAGCTCCTCCTGGAACTTCCCGGCGAAGATCTCGTCGAGGCGGGCGGTCATCTCCTGGCGCGACACGTCGGTGAGGAACCCCACCCGCCCCAGATTGATGCCGAGCAGCCTCACGTCGTAGTCGACGAGCCGTCGGGCCGCCTGCAGGAGCGTGCCGTCGCCGCCCACGACCACCACGAGGTCGCAGCCCTGGCCGAGCGCCTCACAGCCGGCGACCGGGCCCGGCCCGCCGGGAACCGCGGCGGCGCAGACGCGGTCCAGGAGATAGCGGACGCCCCGGGAGCGCAGGTACGCGCAGAGCGAGCGGCAGGTCTCTGCCACGCGGGGGTCGTCCTGCTTGGCGACGATTCCGACGGTCTCGAACATCCCTGCCGCTCCCCGGCGAGGAGGGGGACGTTAGCACGGCGGGCCGGGGTCGCCAACCGCCCCGGGTTGTGTTGGGTGCGGGTTTCGCCGATCCTTCTCACCCCACCTCCCCGGCGGACGGGGAGGCGGCACGACGGTGTCCGAATCCGATGGTCAGGGGTCCCCACGAGCCGGTGATCGACGAGCGCGCCCAGCACCTCCTGAAGGTGCTGGTGAAACGTTACATCCGCGAGGGCCAGCCGGTCGGCTCCCGCACGCTCTCCCGGGACTCGGGTCTGGATCTCAGCCCTGCGACCATCCGCAACGTGATGGCGGACCTCGAGGACCTCGGCCTGGTGCGCTCTCCGCACACCTCGGCCGGGCGGGTGCCCACGGTGAGCGGGTTCCGGTTCTTCGTCGACTCGCTGCTGCGCACCGAGCCCATCGAGGCGCGGGCGGCCGACCGGCTGCGCCAGGAGCTGCAGCCCGACCGGGCCGTCCCCGAGCTGGTGCAGAGCACCTCGAGCCTGCTCTCGGACATCACCCATCTCGCCGGCCTGGTCACGCTGCCCCGGCGCGAGCACCTCAGGCTGCGGCACGTGGAGTTCCTGCCGCTGTCCGCTCAGCGGGTGCTGGTCGTGCTGGTGGTGAACGACCGGGAGGTCCAGAACCGCGTGATCCAGACCGGCCGCCAGTACTCCGAGCAGGAGTTGCAGCAGGCGGCGAACTACCTGAACGTGGTGTTCGGCGGAAAGGACCTCCAGGAGGCGCGCGAGACGCTCTTGAGGGAGATGCAGGCGGCGCGCGAGGGCGTGAACCGCATGATGCTCGCGGCCATCGAGGTGGCCGATCAGGCCTTCGCGGCCGAGGAGCGGGGCGACGACTACATCCTCGCCGGCCAGACGAACCTCATGGAGTTCGCGGAGCTTCGCGACCTCGAGAAGATGCGCCAGCTGTTCGAGGCCTTCTACGAGAAGCGGCGCATCCTGCACCTGCTGGACAAGGCGCTGCGTGCCGACGGCATGCAGATCTTCATCGGTGAGGAGTCCGGGTACGAGGTCCTCGGGGAGCTGAGCGTGGTGACCGCCCCGTACACGGTGAACGGGCAGGTGGTCGGGGTTCTGGGGGTCATCGGGCCCACCCGCATGGCATACGAACGGATCATCCCGGTGGTCGACCTGACCGCCCGGCTGCTCGGGTCGGCCTTGAACGAGGCCGGTTAGTCCCCATATCGACGACGGAGACGGACCCGGTCCGGGCGGGCGGCACCCGATCCCGGGGGGTCGGCGCGGATCAAAGCGGAGGGCATCGAGGCACTATGGCGATGGGAACGGAGAGCCAGGGGAACCCGCAGGCCGAGGGGCAGGCAGCCGCCGCCCCCTCGGGGCAGGTGTCCCCCGAGGAGCTCGCGCGGTTGCTGGAGGAAGCGCGGGGCAAGGCGAACGAGAACTGGGACGCCCTGCTGCGGGCCCGGGCCGAGATGGAGAACCTGCGCCGGCGCGCGGCCCGGGACGTGGAGAACGCCCACAAGTACGGCATCGAGCGGTTCGTGGGCGACCTCCTGCCGGTCAAGGACAGCCTGGAGCTGGCTCTGGCGGCGGTTCCCGTCGGCGGCGCGGAGTCGGAGAAGATGCGCGAAGGCCTCGAGTTGACTCTCAAGATGTTGTCCAATGTCTTTGAAAAATTTAATGTCGAGGAAGTCAACCCGCAGGGGGCGCGGTTCGACCCCGAGCGCCACCACGCGATGACCGTGCAGGAGGGGACGGGGGCCGAGGCCGGCACCGTGACCCAGGTCTTCCAGAAAGGGTACGTGCTGAACCAGCGTCTCGTGCGCCCGGCGATGGTGGTGGTGGCGCGCTGAGTCGGCGCGGGCCGGTTGAAAAAACGACCCCGGGCCCCCAGATCCCGGGAAAGCCGTCGGGTCCGGCGGCCTGAGAGTCCAGGAGAGCGAAGAGAATGGGAAAGATCATCGGTATCGACCTCGGCACGACCAACTCCTGCGTCGCCGTGATGGAGGGGAACAAGCCGCGGGTCATCGAGAACAGCGAGGGCGACCGGACCACCCCGTCCATCGTGGCGTTCACGGGGGACGGTGAGGTGCTGGTCGGCCAGTCGGCCAAGCGCCAGGCCGTGACCAACCCGACCAATACCCTGTTCGCCATCAAGCGGCTCATCGGGCGGCGTTTCCGCGACGACGTGGTGCAGCGCGACATCGACATGGTGCCCTACAAGATCGTGGAGGCGCCGAACGGGGACGCGTGGGTCGAGGCCGGCGGCAAGAAGATGGCGCCCCCCGAGATCTCCGCCCGGGTCCTGCAGAAGATGAAGAAGACCGCCGAGGACTACCTCGGCGAGGCCGTGACCGAGGCCGTCATCACGGTGCCGGCCTACTTCAACGACTCGCAGCGGCAGGCGACCAAGGACGCGGGCCGCATCGCCGGCCTCGAGGTGAAGCGCATCATCAACGAGCCGACCGCGGCAGCGCTCGCCTACGGGCTCGACAAGAAGCGCGGCGACCAGAAGATCGCGGTCTACGACCTCGGCGGCGGCACCTTCGACATCTCCATCATCGAGGTGGCCGAGGTCGACGGTGAGCACCAGTTCGAGGTGCACTCGACGAACGGGGACACCTTCCTCGGCGGCGAGGACTTCGACAAGCGAATCATCGACTACCTCGCGAACGAGTTCGAGAAGAGCTCGGGGATCGACCTGCGCGGCGACCCGCTCGCGATGCAGCGCCTGAAGGAGGCGGCGGAGAAGGGCAAGATCGAGCTCTCCTCGTCGCAGCAGACCGAGATCAACCTGCCCTACATCACGGCGGACGCGAGCGGTCCGAAGCACCTGAACATGAAGCTGACCCGGGCCAAGCTCGAGTCGCTGGTGGAGGACCTGGTGCAGCGCACCATCGGCCCCTGCCGCACGGCGCTCAAGGACGCCGGCATGACCACGAAGGACATCGACGAGGTGATCCTCGTGGGTGGCCAGACCCGCATGCCGAAGGTGCAGGAGGTGGTGCGGGAGTTCTTCGGCAAGGAGCCGCGCAAGGACGTCAACCCCGACGAGGCGGTGGCCGTGGGCGCCGCGATCCAGGGCGGCGTGCTCTCGGGCACGGTCAAGGACGTGCTGCTCCTCGACGTCACGCCGCTCTCGCTCGGGATCGAGACGCTCGGTGGGGTGATGACGAAGATCATCGAGAAGAACACGACGGTCCCGACCAAGGCGACCCAGACCTTCTCGACGGCCGACGACAGCCAGACCGCGGTGACGATCCACGTGCTGCAGGGCGAGCGCGAGATCTCCTCCGCGAACAAGTCGCTCGGGCGCTTCGACCTGGCGGACATCCCGCCGGCCCCGCGCGGCGTGCCCCAGATCGAGGTCACGTTCGACATCGACGCCAACGGGATCCTCAACGTGTCGGCGCGCGACAAGGCCACCGGCAAGGCGCAGTCCATCGTGATCCGCGCCTCGAGTGGTCTCGGCGAGGACGAGATCAAGCGCATGGTCAAGGACGCGGAGGCGCACGCGGCGGAGGACCGCAAGTTCCACGAGCTGGTGAACGTGCGCAACCAGGCCGACAACCTGGTCCACGCGACCCGTAAGACGCTGAAGGATCTGGGCGAGAAGGTCGCGAGCCAGGAACGGGGCGAGATCGAGTCCGCGATCAAGGACGTCGAGGACGCGCTGAAGAGCGACGACAAGGCCCGCATCGAGGTCAAGACGCAGCGCCTGGCGGACGTTTCGGGAAAGCTGGCCGAGCGTGTCTACCGGGAGCAGGGCGGCGCTGGGGGCGCGGGCCCCCAGGGCGGGCCGGAGCCCGACTCCGCCCAGAAGCGCCAGCCGGGTGGGGACGACGTCGTGGACGCCGAGTTCGAAGAGGTCCGGGACGACAAGAAGTAACGGACCTCCGGCGATCGGCCGGTAGGAGCATGGCACGCCGGGCGCGCGGTCGGGAGGCCGCGCGCCCGGTGTCTTGAGCGCGGGAAGGATGACCAAGCGCGACTACTACGAGGTTCTGGGTGTCAGCCGCACCGTCAGCGAGGCCGACCTGAAGAAGGCGTTTCGGCGGTTGGCCATGAAATATCACCCCGACCGCAACCCGGGCGAGGGCCTGGCGGAGTCCGAGGACCGCTTCAAGGAGTGCAAGGAGGCCTACGAGGTCCTCTCGGACGCCCGCAAGCGCTCGGTGTACGACCAGTTCGGGCACGCCGGGCTCGAGGGACAGGCCGGCACGGGGGCCGGGTTCGGGGCCGGCGGCAGCTTCCGGGACATCTTCGAGGACATGTTCGGGGACATCTTCGGTACGGGTGTGCGGGGCGGCCGCACCCGTGCCTACCGGGGCGCCGACCTGCGCCACGACCTCGATCTGAGCCTGGAAGAAGCGGTATTCGGCGTCACCCGCAAGATCCAGGTCCCGAGCCTCGTGGTCTGTTCCCGCTGCGGGGGCAGTGGGTCACGCCCCGGGACCTCGCCCACGAACTGTTCCACCTGCGGTGGCACGGGGCAGGTGCGGATGCAGCAGGGATTCTTCGCCATCCAGCAGACCTGTCCCCACTGCCGGGGGACGGGCCGCGTGATCCGCGACCCCTGTGACGAGTGCCACGGGGCGGGCCGGGTGAAGCGCCACAAGACGCTCTCGGTGAAGATCCCGCCCGGCGTCGATACCGGCGACCGCGTCCGCCTCGGCGGCGAGGGCGAGGCGGGGGAGAACGGGGGTCCACCGGGAGACCTCTACGTCCAGGTGGCCGTCAAGCAGCACGAGATCTTCGTGCGCGAGGACAACGACCTGCACTGCGAGGTCCCGATCAGCTTCGTGACGGCGGCGCTTGGCGGCGAGCTCGACGTCCCGACGCTCAGTGGGCGCACCACGCTCAAGGTCCCTCCGGAGACCCAGACCGGGCGGGTGTTCCGCCTGCGCGGCAAAGGGGTGCGGCCGGTGCGCGGGGGCGACGTGGGAGACCTGCTCTGTCACGTGGTGGTCGAGACCCCGGTCAAGCTGACTGCGAAGCAGAAGGAGCTCCTGCGCGAGCTCGAGTGCACGCTGGGGGAGGACTGCGAGGCCCATCGGCCCCAGGAGCAGTCCTGGCTCGAGCGGGCCAAGAAATTTTTCGAGGGCATGAAGCTGTAGAGGAGGGGCTGTGACGCGAATCGTGGTGGCAGGCGCCGCGGGGCGCATGGGCCGGATGCTGGTGGAGGCGGTCGCCCGGGACCCGGAGGCGACCCTGGTCGGTGCGCTGGAGCGCTCTGGCAACCCGCAGCTCGGCGCGGACGTGGGGGAGCTGGCGGGCCTCGGACGGCTCGGGGTGCCCGTCGTGGACCGCCTCGACGACATCGGCGAGCCCTTCGACGTGCTGGTGGACTTCACCCAGCCCGAGGCCACGCTGGAGCACGCCGCCTGGTGCCGCTCGGCCGGCCGGCGCATGGTGGTGGGAACGACCGGCCTGTCTGCGGACCAGCGTGCGGCGCTGGAGACCGTGGCGCGGGACGTGGGAGTGGTCTTCTCGCCCAACATGAGCGTCGGGGTGAACCTCTGCTTCAAGCTCATCGAGACCGCGGCCCGCGTGCTCGGCGAGGACTTCGACGTGGAGATCGTCGAGGCGCACCACCGGCACAAGGTCGACGCGCCGTCGGGGACCGCCCTGCGCATGGGGGAGGTGGTGGCCGCCGCGCTCGGCCGCGACCTGCAGGCGTGCGCGGTGTACGGGCGTGAAGGCCGGATCGGCCGGCGTTCCCCCACCACCATCGGCTTCGCGACCGTGCGCGCGGGGGACATCGTGGGGGAGCACACCGTGCTGTTCGCGGGCGAGGGGGAGCGGGTCGAGGTGAGCCACCGGGCCTCGAGCCGCGCGACCTTCGCACGCGGGGCCGTGCGTGCGGCGCACTGGGTGGCGGGTCACGGCGCCGGGCTCTACGACATGCAGGACGTGCTCGGGCTGCGGGACTGAGGGCGGGTGTCTGCGATGCGAGGTGCGACGATGCGCGAGCCGGCACTGCTGGCGCTCGAGGACGGCAGCCTCTTCCGCGGCGAGTCCATCGGCGCGGCGGGCGAGACCGTGGGCGAGGTCGTCTTCAACACCGCCATCACGGGCTACCAGGAGGTCCTGACCGACCCATCCTACGAGCGGCAGATCGTCACCCTCACCTTCCCGCACATCGGAAACGTGGGGACCAACCGCGAGGACGAGGAGTCCTCGCGGGTCTACGGCGCGGGGCTCGTCATCCGGGACCTGCCGGTCGCGCGGAGCAACTGGCGCGCCGAGGAGGGGCTCGATGCCTATCTGCGCCGCCATCGGGTGGTCGCCATCGCCGGGGTGGACACGCGGCGGCTGACACGCACCCTGCGCGAGAAGGGAGCGCAGAACGGCTGCATCGTCGCCGGGCCCCGCATCGACGAGGCGCGGGCGCTCGCGGCTGCGCGGGAGTTCCCCGGGTTGAAGGGCATGGACCTCGCCCGGGTGGTCAGCACCCGATCCTCCTATGGCTGGGAAGACGGCACCTGGGCGCTCGGGCGTGGTCACGCGGTCGGCGAGGGGCGGGGAGCGCCCTGGCACGTGGTGGCCTACGACTACGGAGTGAAGCGCAACATCCTGCGCAATCTCGTGCACCGCGGGTGCCGCGTGACCGTGGTCCCGGCCGAGACCCCGGCGCGGGACGTACTGGCCCTGAAGCCGGATGGGGTCTTCCTCTCCAACGGGCCGGGCGACCCGGAGCCTTGCGGGTACGCCATCCAGGCCATCCGCGAGCTGCTCGATACCGGGATCCCGCTGTTCGGGATCTGCCTCGGGCACCAGCTCCTCGGACTGGCGAGCGGGGCGCGTACGGTGAAGATGAAGTTCGGGCACCACGGGGCGAACCACCCGGTTCAGGACCTGGACAGTGGCAGGGTGATGATCACCAGCCAGAACCACGGCTTTGCCGTCGACGAATCGACACTGCCGGCGAGCGTGCGGGCGACGCACCGCTCGCTCTTCGACGGCTCGCTCCAGGGGATCCACCTCACCGACCGGCCTGCCTTCAGTTTCCAGGGCCACCCGGAGGCGAGCCCCGGGCCCCACGACGCCAGTGCGCTCTTCGACCACTTCCTCGAGCTCATCGAGGAGCGCGCCCGGGCGCGGCAGGGCGTCTGAAGGGGCCGCGCGGAGGGCACTCGTTCCATGGGCAAGAGAACCGACCTGCGCAGCATCCTCATCATCGGCGCCGGACCGATCGTCATCGGCCAGGCGTGCGAGTTCGACTATTCGGGGGCGCAGGCCTGCAAGGCGCTGAGGGAGGAGGGTTACCGGGTCATCCTGGTGAACTCGAACCCCGCCACGATCATGACCGACCCGGGGATGGCCGACGCCACCTACATCGAGCCGGTGCACTGGGAAGTGGTGGCCCGGATCATCGAGAAGGAGCGCCCGGACGCGCTGCTGCCCACCATGGGTGGGCAGACGGCGCTCAACACGGCCCTCGACCTCGCGCGCGAGGGCGTGCTCGATCGCTTCGGGGTGGAGCTCATCGGGGCGAGCCGCGACGCCATCGACAAGGCCGAGGACCGGGAGCGGTTTCGCGAGGCGATGCGATCCATCGGGCTTGCGACCCCGCGCGCCGCGCCCGCCCACAGCCTGGAGGAGGCGCAGCAGGTTCAGGCCGCCATCGGCTTCCCCACCGTCATCCGCCCCTCGTTCACGTTGGGCGGCAGCGGAGGGGGGATTGCCTACAACCGGGAGGAGTTCGTCGAGATCTGCGAGCGCGGACTCGAGCTCTCGCCGACCCGTGAGCTTCTGATCGAGGAGTCGGTCCTCGGTTGGAAGGAATTCGAGATGGAGGTGGTGCGGGACCGCAAGGACAACTGCATCATCGTCTGTTCGATCGAGAATCTGGACCCCATGGGGGTGCACACGGGCGACTCCATCACCGTCGCCCCGGCGCTGACCCTCACCGACAAGGAATACCAGATCCTGCGCGACGCCTCGATCGCGGTGCTGCGCGAGATCGGGGTCGAGACGGGCGGCTCGAACGTCCAGTTCGGCATCCATCCGGCCGACGGCCGGATGGTGGTCATCGAGATGAACCCGCGGGTTTCCAGGTCCTCGGCGCTGGCCTCCAAGGCGACCGGCTTCCCGATCGCACGGGTGGCGGCCAAGCTGGCGGTGGGCTACACGCTGGACGAGCTGGCGAACGAGATCACCGGCGGGGCGACTCCGGCCTCTTTCGAGCCGACCCTCGACTACGTGGTGACCAAGGTCCCGCGCTTCACGTTCGAGAAGTTTCCCCAGGCCGACCCCCGCCTGACCACCCAGATGAAGTCGGTGGGCGAGGTGATGGCCATCGGCCGCACCTTCCAGGAGTCGCTGCAGAAGGCCCTGCGCGGGCTCGAGACCGGCGCGGACGGCTTCAACGAGCGCCTGGACCCGGACGCCGAGGACTCGCGCGTGTGTCTCGAGCGTGAGCTCCGGCAGCCGGGCCCGGAGCGGATCTGGTACGTCGGGGACGCCTTCCGCATGGGCTACTCGGTGCCGGAGGTGCACGCGCTCTCGCGGATCGACCCCTGGTTCCTCGCCCAGATCGAGGACCTGATCGCCGAGGAGGGTGCCCTGCGGGGCCGCGGTCTCGAGGGGCTCTCCCCCGGCCGGCTCCTCGCCCTGAAGCGCAAGGGTTTCTCCGACCGCCGGCTCGCGGCCCTGCTGGGGGCCGAGGAGCAGGCGGTGCGCGAGCTCCGGCATCGGCACGGGATCCGGCCCGTGTACCGCCGGGTGGACACCTGTGCGGCGGAGTTCGCGAGCACGACCGCCTACCTGTACTCCACCTACGAGGAGGAGTGCGAGGCCGCCCCCAGCGACCGGCGCAAGGTCGTGGTGCTCGGCGGAGGGCCGAACCGCATCGGCCAGGGCATCGAGTTCGACTACTGCTGCGTGCAGGCCGCGCTCGCGCTGCGCGAGGACGGGTTCGAGACCATCATGGTCAACTGCAACCCGGAGACGGTCTCGACCGACTACGACACCTCCGACCGGCTCTACTTTGAGCCGGTGACGCTCGAGGACGTGCTCGAGATCATCGCCCTCGAGCGGCCTCACGGGGTCATCGTGCAGTACGGGGGGCAGACCCCGCTGAAGCTCGCCCGGGCGCTGGCCGCTGCCGGGGCCCCGATCATCGGCACCACCCCGGACTCGATCGACCTCGCCGAGGACCGCGAGCGCTTCCAGGGGCTCATCGAGGGACTCGGGCTGCACCAGCCCCCCAACCGCACGGCACGCGCGCTGGACGAGGCGCTTTCCGGCGCGGCGGAGGTGGGTTACCCCCTCGTCGTGCGCCCTTCCTACGTGCTCGGTGGGCGGGCGATGGAGATCGTCCACAACGAAGGCGAGCTGCGCCGGTACATGCGCGCCGCGGTAGCGGTGTCCAACGACTCCCCGGTGCTGCTCGACCGGTTCCTCGACGACGCCACCGAGGTCGACGTGGACGCCATCTGCGACGGGGAGAGCGTGCTCATCGGCGGGATCATGGAGCACATCGAGCAGGCCGGGGTGCACTCGGGGGACTCGGCGTGCTCCCTGCCTCCGTACGGCCTCAGCTCGGCGTTGCAGGACGAGCTGCGCTCCCAGACGGAGCGCATGGCGAGGGCGCTCGGTGTGGTCGGGCTCATGAACGTGCAGTACGCCGTCCAGGGTGGGGTGGTGTACGTTCTGGAGGTCAACCCGCGAGCCTCGCGCACGGTGCCGTTCGTCTCCAAGGCGACCGGTGTGCCGCTCGCGCGCGTCGCGGCCCGCTGCATGGTGGGGCAGAGCCTTCACCGGCAGGGGGCCACGCAGGAACAGATCCCGCGCTACTATTCGGTCAAGGAGTCGGTCTTCCCCTTCGTGAAGTTCCCGGGGGTCGACCCCCTGCTCGGGCCGGAGATGAAGTCGACCGGCGAGGTGATGGGGGTGGGCCGCACCTTCGGCGAGGCCTTCGGCAAATCGCAGCTGGCCGCGGGCATGGTGCTCCCGGCCGGTGGGGTGGCCTTCCTCAGCGTGCGCGACGCGGACAAGGCGAGGGTGGTGAGGGTCGCGCGCGACCTGGTGGAGCTCGGATTCGAGGTGGTGGCGACCCGGGGCACGGCCGAGGTCATCGGCGCCGCCGGCGTGCCCTGCCGGCGGGTGAACAAGGTGAAGGAAGGGCGGCCCCATATCGTGGACATGCTGAAGAACGGTGAGGTTTCCTTGATCGTCAACACCACCGAGGGCGAGCAGGCCATCGCGGACTCCTACGCCATCCGGCGCACCGCGCTCAAGAACAAGGTCGCCTACACGACCACGCTGGCCGGCGCGCGCGCCGTGGTCATGGCCCTGCGGGGTCCGGGGACCGGCGAGGTCCACCGCCTGCAGGACCTGCACCGGGGGCTCTTCTCGTGAGCCGCTCACCCATGACCGTGCGCGGGGCAGAGCGGCTGAAGGAAGAACTGCAGCACCTGAAGTCCGTGCGCCGCCCGAAGGTGATCCAGGCCATCGCGGAGGCGCGGGCCCACGGGGACCTGCGAGAGAACGCCGAGTACCACGCCGCACGGGAGGAGCAGGGCTTCATCGAGGGGCGGATCGCGGAGATCGAGGGCAAGCTCGGCAACGCCCAGGTCATCGACGTCACCCAGGTGAACGCCGGTGGGCGCGTGGTGTTCGGCGCGACGGTCGAGCTCCTGAACGCGGAGACGGAGGAGGAGACCCGCTATCAGATCGTGGGCGAGGACGAGGCGGACATCAAAGTGGGCCTCATCTCCAATACTTCGCCCCTGGCGCGCGCCCTCATCGGCAAGATCGAGGGCGACGTCGTGTCCGTGCAGACCCCGAGCGGGCGGCGCGACTACGAGATCGTGGGGGTGCTCTACGTCTAGGACGACCGTGACGAGGCCGTCGCCCCCGCGGCATGGCTAGAACCCCCAGCAGCCGCCGCTGGCTTCAGGAACACCACGCCGACCCCTTTGTCCAAAAGGCCAGGGCTGAAGGGCTGCGTTCGCGCGCCGCCTTCAAGCTCATGGACCTGGACCGCCGGTACGGGCTCATCCGGGCGGGTTCCAGGGTGGTGGACCTGGGGGCCGCGCCCGGAGGGTGGTCGCAATGGGCGGCACAACGCGTGGGGCCGCGGGGCCGCGTGGTGGCGGTGGATATCCTGCCCATGAGCGCCGTGGCGGGCGTGAGCTTCGTCCAGGGGGATTTTCGCGAGGAATCCGTCCGGGAGACCGTGCGGGAGGCACTCGGCGGGCTCGCCGCGGACCTGGTCCTCTCGGACATGGCCCCGAACCTGAGCGGGATCCAGGCGGTCGATCAGGCCCGTTCCATCGAGTTGGTGGAGCTGGCCCTGGACTTCGCGCGGGCCACGCTCGCCCCCGGTGGGGCGTTTCTGGCCAAGGTGTTCCAGGGCGAGGGGCTGGAAGAGTTGTTGCGCTCGATTCGCGCGGATTTCGCCGCCCTGGAGCGGCGCAAGCCCGAGGCGTCCCGGGCGCGGTCCCGGGAGCTCTACGTGCTCGCCCGGGGCTACGCTGGTGTATAGTCGAATCGACGTGGGCGGAAGGGGGCAGACCTGTCCCGCCGGGTCTCGCCCTCAGGAGATAGCGCATTGAACGACATGGCGAAAAATCTGGTCCTGTGGGTGGTGATCGCCCTGGTCCTGATGTCGGTTTTCAACAACTTCGGACCGCGCAGGATGGCCACTCAGCAGGTCGAGTACTCGCAGTTCCTGCAGGACGTCAAGCAGGGGCGGGTGCAGAAGGTCGTCATCGAAGGCAAGTCGCTGCAGGTCACGGGCCAGAGCGGGGAGCGCTTTACCGTTTACAGCCCCGAGACGGACAACCGGTCGCTCGTCGGCGAGCTGCTGGAGCACGGAGTGGCCATCGACGCCAAGCCTCCGGAGCAGCAGTCCCTGCTGATGCAGATCTTCATCTCCTGGTTCCCGATGCTGCTGCTCATCGGGGTCTGGGTGTTCTTCATGCGCCAGATGCAGGGCGCGGGTGGCGGCCGCGGCGCGCTGTCCTTCGGCAAGAGCCGTGCGCGGCTGCTCGGGGAAGACCAGGTGAAGGTGACCTTCGCCGACGTGGCGGGCGTGGAGGAGGCGAAGGCCGAAGTCGCCGAGCTCGTGGACTTCCTGCGCGATCCCGGCAAGTTCCAGCGCCTGGGTGGCAAGATCCCCCGCGGCGTGCTGATGGTCGGCCCCCCGGGCACCGGTAAGACGTTGCTGGCGAAGGCGATCGCCGGCGAGGCGAAGGTGCCCTTCTTCACCATCTCCGGCTCGGACTTCGTGGAGATGTTCGTGGGCGTCGGTGCCTCGCGCGTGCGCGATATGTTCGACCAGGCGAAGAAGCACGCGCCCTGCATCGTCTTCATCGACGAGATCGACGCGGTCGGCCGTCACCGGGGCGCGGGCCTCGGCGGTGGCCACGACGAGCGCGAGCAGACCCTGAACCAGTTGCTGGTGGAGATGGACGGGTTCGAGGGCAACGAGGGGGTCATCGTCATCGCGGCGACCAACCGCCCCGACGTCCTGGACCCCGCGCTGCTGCGCCCGGGCCGCTTCGATCGCCAGGTGGTGGTGCCGCTTCCCGACATCCGGGGCCGCGAGCAGATCCTGAAGGTCCACCTGCGCAAGGTGCCGGTGGCCGAAGGTGTGAACTCCTCGGTGATTGCCCGCGGCACGCCCGGATTCTCGGGGGCGGACCTCGCCAATCTGGTGAACGAGGCCGCGCTCTTCGCTGCCCGCGCCAACAAGAAGTTGGTGGGCATGGAGGAGATGGAGCGCGCGAAGGACAAGATCATGATGGGGGTCGAGCGCAAGAGCATGGTGATGAGCGAGGAGGAAAAACGGCTCACCGCCTACCACGAGGCCGGCCACGCCGTGATCGGCCTCTCGGTGCCCTCGCACGACCCCGTTTACAAGGTGAGCATCATTCCCCGGGGGCGGGCCCTCGGCGTCACCATGTTCCTGCCGGAGGCCGATCGCTACAGTTACAGCAAGGAGCGTCTGGAGAGCCAGATCTCGAGCCTGTTCGGCGGCCGGATTGCGGAGGAGGTGGTCTTCGGGCCCGAGCGGGTCACCACCGGCGCCTCCAACGACATCCAGCGGGCGACGGAGCTCGCGCGCAACATGGTCACCAAGTGGGGGCTGTCGGATCGTCTCGGTCCGCTCTCCTACGGCGAGGAGCAGGCCGAGGTCTTCCTCGGGCACAGCGTGACACAGCACAAGACGGTCTCCGACGAGACCGCTCACATCATCGACGAGGAGATCCGGTCGATCATCGACCGCAACTACCAGCGCTCGAAGCGCATCCTGACCGAGCATCGGGCGAAGCTCGATGCGATGGCGGAGGCGCTGATGCACTACGAGACCATCGACTCCGAGCAGATCCAGGACATCATGGCAGGGCGCGAGCCGCGCCCGCCGGCGGAGTGGTCGGACTCGGGCCCCACGCGGGGCGCGGGCAAGTCCAGCGAGGCGCCTGCCGGCGGCTCGGTGGGCGAAGGCGGTACCATCGGCGGCCCGGCCAGCTCCCACTGACGTCGGCTTGCCGGGGAGGGTGCCCGCAGTGGGACCCCGGTTGGACTGCGCCGGCAAGCCGCTCGACCTCTCGGTCCCCCGGGTCATGGGGGTGTTGAACGTCACCCCCGACTCCTTCTCGGACGGGGGGCGCTTCGCGCGCCTCCCGCTCGCGCTGGAGCGTGCCCGGGAGATGGTTGCCGAGGGGGCGGCGATCATCGATGTGGGCGGGGAATCCACGCGGCCGGGGGCTCTCCCCGTCGGCGTCGAGGAGGAATTGCGCCGGGTGCTGCCGGTCGTCGAGGCCCTCGCCGCCGAGCTGCCGGTGCCCATCTCCGTCGACACCGGCACGCCGAAGGTCATCCGCGAGGCGGTCGCGGTGGGCGCGGGGCTCGTCAACGACGTGCGGGCGCTGCGGGTCCCCGGGGCCCTGGAGGCGGCGGCCGCCGCCGGTGTCCCCGTCTGCCTGATGCACATGCAGGGGGAGCCCGGGACGATGCAGGCGAGCCCCCGCTACGACGACGTGGTCGGCGAGGTCGTGCGCTTCCTCGAGGAGCGGGTGGCTGCCTGCGAGGCTCAGGGGATCCCGCGGTCGCGGATCCTGCTCGACCCGGGCTTCGGGTTCGGCAAGACCCTCGAGCACAACCTTCGACTGCTCCACCGGCTGGACCGGGTCGCCGCAGTCGGCCTGCCGGTGCTCGTGGGGATGTCCCGCAAGTCGATGTTCGGGGCGCTTCTCGACGCGCCGGTCCACCGCAGGCTGTATGGCGGGCTCGCCGCTGCCGTGGTCGCGGTGATGCGTGGGGCGCGCGTCGTGCGCACCCACGACGTGCGCGCCACCGTCGAGGCGCTGGCCGTCGTCAGCGCGGTGATGGATGCGGGCTGACGGGAGAGCCCGGGAGAGGAGCCCCGCGGGAAGAACGCGGCCTAACGGAAGAGCTTGCGCAACCGGCGCTCGGACTGGGCGCCCACCAGGGCCGCGGCGATCTTGCCGTGGTGCAGCACGATGACCGTCGGTGTGGCGCTCACCCCCAGACGTTTGGAGAGCTCGCGCTCCTCGCGGGTATTGACCATGACTACCCCCGGGTGCTGCTTGGCCAGGCGCTCCATCCGGGGTGTCATCAGCAGGCAGGCGGAACAGTCCGTGTTGTAGAAGTAGAGGACCGTCTTGCCGTCGGGGAGCAGCCGGTCACCGAGGAGGTCCGCGACCTCGGGCGCCGAGTGTCCGATCATCTGGCGGGTGGTCAGCCAGATGCCGACGTGCATCACCACGAAGGCGAGGAGCACGCCGGCGAGCAGGTAGGGGAGGATTTCGGTGATCTGGGCCATCGGACTCTCTCCATCGAGACGGGTCCCATGCCCGGAGGCGGGACTCTTGCTGATTGTCAGCGCAGTATAGCCGCTGCAGGCTGCGGAGTCCGCCCGAGCGGGAGTGCTCGCCCGAGCTCACCCGCCCGACCCCGTCCCTGCGAATTGATTTCGCTGCCCGCGCCCGGTAATCTCCTCATCCCTCGCGGGGCCTGGGAGGCATATCGGGGTGACGCGCCGGCGGTTGGTTGCGGGCAACTGGAAGATGAACGGCAGCCTGGCGGGGGCGGATGCGCTCGTCGGCGCGGTCGTGGCGGGCGCGAAGGGCTTGAGCGCCGAGGTGGCCGTCTGCCCGCCATTCGTCTACCTGCCCCGGGTTCGCGAACTGCTGAGGGGCTCGCCGGTCGCGCTGGGGGCCCAGAACGTCTCGCGCGAGGACCCGGGTGCCTTCACGGGCGAGATCGCGGCCCCCATGCTCCGGGAGCTCGACTGCAAGTACGTGATTGTCGGCCATTCGGAGCGCCGGGCCCTGTACGCGGAGGGCGACGCGATGGTGGCGGACAAGTTCGCGCGCGTGCTTCGTGAGGGACTGGTGCCGATCCTCTGCGTGGGCGAGTCGCTCGAGGAGCGTGATGCCGGACGCACGGAGGCGGTGGTCGCGCGCCAACTCGACGCCGTCGTCGAGCGGGTCGGCGTGAGCGAACTCGGGAAGGGAGTGGTCGCCTACGAGCCAGTCTGGGCGATCGGCACGGGGCGCACCGCCACGCCGGAGCAGGCGCAGCAGGTGCACGCATTCATCCGCGGGCGCGTGGCGTCCCGCGGCGCCGAGGTGGCCGCGGGGCTGCGGATCCTCTACGGCGGGAGCGTCAAGGGCAGCAACGCCGGAGGGTTGTTCGCGATGGCCGATATCGACGGTGGCTTGATCGGGGGGGCGTCCCTGGTCGCCGATGAATTCCTGGCGATCTGCCGGGCCGCGGGCTGACCGCCATGTACTCGGCATTGCTCGTCCTGCAACTTCTCTTCGGCCTCGCCGTGACGGGCCTGATCTTGCTGCAGCACGGCAAGGGGGCGGACGTGGGCGCGGCCTTCGGCGCGGGGGCGTCGGGTACCCTCTTCGGCGCCCGGGGCTCTGCGTCCTTCCTGTCCCGGGCGACCGCGGGGCTGGCCATCGCCTTCTTCGTGAACAGCATGTTGCTCGCCTATCTCGCGAGCCACACGGTGGAGCCTGCGAGCGTCGTGGAGCGGGTGAGCGCGCCGGCCCCGGCGGGGGCCGTGGAGGTTGCGCCGCCGACCTCGGTGCCCGCAGAGCCCGCACAACCGGCGGACGTACCCCAGGTCCCGCCGAGCGGGGGTTGACGAAGGCCGGTTGACAGAAGGCGGCCGCTCGATCAGTCTCACAATTGCAGGCCACGCCGACGTGGTGGAATTGGTAGACACGCTGTCTTGAGGGGGCAGTGGCGCAAGCCGTGTCGGTTCGAGTCCGACCGTCGGCACCATACAGGCATCTCGCTTCGGATA
>ERZ1645192.1256-NODE-1256-length-21248-cov-18.771670_pt1 | contig 21248 bp, 21 predicted proteins | sample MGYA00575354_ERZ1645192 | MGnify/ENA primary metagenome ERZ1645192 (study PRJEB40844, sample SAMN11349763) | freshwater sediment metagenome | isolation source: river sediment | host: Sediment | place: India: Faizupur Khadar , New Delhi | collected 2017-02-21 ... | reverse complement strand
CAGCAGTAACTCGGCACGAAACGGGAGTGGTGTCCCGTGTCCCTCGTGGTTCCCGCAACGCCCAGGCGTTCGGGACGGACAGAAACACTGACCTGACCAACTACACACCAGCGACAACAAAGCATCTCGCCCCAGGGGCAACCGACAGGAACGAGGACGGAACCCGACAGCAGCAATCGAATGCGCAACCTGAACTACGAGCTGAAGCAGCTGTGCCGGCGCAACCGCGACGGCAGCTTCGCGACCCAGCGCGATCGCGAGCGCGTGCTCGACCTGGTGGCGAGTCAGCTTCACGAGATGGGTTACCGACACATGGCCGCAGCAAGCCTCAAGCCCAAGCACGTCGAGGGCCTGGTGGAGCGATGGCAGTCGGAAGGCCTCGCCGTGGGCACGATCAAGAACCGGATGGCGGAGCTGCGATGGTGGGCCGAGAAGATCGGCAAACAGAACGTCATCGCCCGCGACAACGACCACTACGGCATCGGCAATCGACAGTACGTCACGAACGTCAGCAAGGCGCGGCAGCTGACCGGCGGCGAGCTCGCCAGGATCACGGATCCGTACACGGCGATGTCGCTGCGGCTGCAGGCGGCCTTCGGGCTGCGGCGCGGGGAGTCGATCAAGATCCGTCCCGAGTGGGCCGACCGTGGGGACCGGCTGGCGCTCAAGGACACCTGGACCAAGGGTGGGCGGCCGCGCGAGATCCCGATCCGCAACGCGGAGCAGCGCCAGGTGCTCGACGAGGCCAAGGCACTGGCCGGCAGGGGCAGCCTCATCCCGGCCGAGCGAAGCTACGTCGAGCAGTTGCGGCGCTTCGAGTACCAATCCGCCGCGGCCGGCGTGCACCGCATTCACGGCCACCGCCACCAGTACGCGCAAACTCGTTACCGCGAGCTGACCGGATGGCCGCCACCGGCGGTCGGCGGGCCGCGGTCGAGAGACCTCACACCCTCGCAGCGCGAGGCCGACCGCGAAGCGAGGCTCACGATCAGCGAGGAGCTGGGGCACGAGCGCGAGCAGATCACGGCCGTTTATCTCGGCCGATGAAGTCCTCGATCGAAGGGTTGGGCGCCTGGGTGTCGCGCCTCTCCGCCCGACATGTTGCTGCTCTCGGTCACCGCGCTTCTGGCTGCAGCGCGATGACTGCCATGCCTACCAGTGCAATGCTCGCGCCGGCAAGATCCCAACGCGTCAGCGTGACGCCATCGACAAGCCAGAGCCACACCAGGGCGACCGCGATGTACATGCCGCCGTATGCGGCGTAAGTACGGCCGGCCGCGCTCGGGTGCAACGTGAGCAGCCATGCGAACAGGGCCAGGGAAGCCGCGGCTGGAATGAGGAGCCAGGCGCTCCTGCCCTGCTTGAGGACCAGCCACGGCAGATAACAGCCGACAATCTCCGCCACGGCAGTCACGGCGAACAGACCCGCGATCCTCAGCATTTCCATCACGTGGCCTCCTGCAGCGACGCGATCAGTGGACAGCTGACCCGGCCGCGAACGGCCGAACATCGCGCCACCAGTCCCGCCAGCACCGACTCGATGCGCTGCAGGTCGCTGAGCTTCTGGCGCACGTCCACGAGCTTCTGTTCGGCCAGTTGTCGCGCTTCGCTGCAGCGTGCGCCGTCCTCGAGTTTCAGCAACTCGCCGACTTCCTCCAGGCTGAAGCCGAGCCGCTGCGCCGACTTGATGAACCGCACGCGGGCCAGCTCCGCCGCGCCGTACCGGCGGATGCTGCCGTAGGGCTTCTCGGGCTCAGGCATCAGGCCCTTGCGCTGGTAGAAGCGGATCGTCTCGACGTTGACCCCGGCGGTTTCCGCCAGGGCGCCGATGGTGGCGCCGGTCTTGTCGTGCATGGGCCTTGACTCCGTACTTATGTACGGAAGTAAGGTTACACCCCGGATCACGTTGCGCGGAAGGAGCACTCGATGGCTGAACCCACGCAGGGCCGTGGCGCTCTGTTCGCCGGCGGGCTGGCCGCGATCCTTGCTTCGACCTGTTGCCTCGGGCCGCTGGTGCTGATCACGCTCGGATTCTCCGGCGCGTGGATCGCCAACCTGACGGTGCTCGAACCGTTTCGGCCGGTCTTCATCGGCGCGGCGCTCTTGGCCCTGTTCTTCGCGTGGCGCCGTATCTGGCGCCCCGCTGCGACCTGTCAACCGGGCGAAGTCTGTGCGGTGCCACAGGTGCAGACGACCCACAAGGCGCTGTTCTGGCTGGTCGCCGCGCTCGTGGCGATCGCGCTCGGCTTTCCCTACATCGCCCCCTGGTTCTATTGAAAGGACAACACCATGAAGAGAGCATTGCTCGCGTTTGCCACCGTCGTCGCGATGTCCGGTCCCGCCTGGTCTGCACCCAAGACCGTCACGTTGTCGGTGCCCGACATGAACTGTGCGGCCTGTCCGATCACGGTCAAGAAGGCGTTGGGCAAGGTGGCCGGGGTCGCCAAGACCGAGGTCAACCTGGACAAGCGTGAGGCAACCGTTACGTTCGACGACACCCGCACGAATGTGGATGCGCTGACCCGGGCGACACGGGATGCCGGCTATCCCTCGACGCTCGTAGGGAGCGCCAAGTGAGCGAGGTCATCCTGCAATCGACCCTCACGTGCCCGCAGTGTGGCCACGCGAAGACGGAGACCATGCCGACGGATGCGTGTCAATGGTTCTACGAATGCGAGCAGTGCCACGTCGTTCTGAAGCCGAAACCGGGCGACTGCTGCGTCTACTGCTCGTACGGCAGCGTGCCTTGCCCCCCAATCCAGCAACGCGGCCGTGGAAGCCAGCACTGCTGCGCGATCGAAACAAGCGTCGAGTGAGCCGGTAGCACTGTGTTTGCCGCACACGTCCGTCAGCACTGCTGACAGACGAAAAAAGTGCCCGGGCAACCGTGAGGCTGCGCCGGGCGAGGGGGAGGACTTCAATCAGGGGCAGGAGTCCCGAAGCACCGCCGGTAGCGGTGCTTCGGGGGTTCTCAGGCGGCGTGGGCCAACTCCTTCCAGTCGCCGGGGGCCAGCTCGATAAGCTTGCCGCCCAGCGCCTCGAACTCGGTGGCACGGTCGTAGTCCTCGACGTCCTGCGAGAAGTGCGTGACGGCGTTGACCAGACCATAGGCACTGAGATCGCCTTCGACGATGAGGTGCCGCAGCACGCCGGCCCGCTCGGTGTCGTTGAGCGTGTAGCGGTTGGCCAGCACCTCGACGGACTTCACCGGGTCGCCGGTCAGACGGATGTCGCGCGTCTTCTGCAGCTTCTGCGCGACCTGGCGGAACGTGGCTTCGGAAACCGCAGCCTCGACCACATCCCGCACCTTCAGGAAGAAGGCCCGGTCGTCTGCGGCCAGGGTGTCGTCCCTGAACACATTGACCGACTCCGCTTCCGTGGTCAGCGAGCGCCCGACGTGCGTCTTGCGCAGCGCGTGGTCCGATGCGATCAGACCGTTCTTGCACACCAGCCGGTAGATCAGCGGCTGCACCGACAGCGTGCCGCAGCCGACTTCCGAGTTGGTGATGACGATGCCGGCCTGCACGATGTCGCCGGGGGCGACCTCGAACTCGACGCGGGGCGTGATGACCTTCAGGTACATCTTCGTCTCGGTCAGTTCGACCGATTCGAAGCGGGCACCTTCCAGCCGCTGCAGGATCGGCAGGACGTTCTCCGCAAGATCGAAGTTGTCCAGCCGGCGATAGCGGTCCGACAGCACCGCCCTCACCTGCCCGTCCAGCGTGCGGATCATCCGGCGGTCGCCGTCCGATTGCAGCCAGGTGTTGACGTTGCGATCGAGCAGTTGGGGCTGCTCGGTACGCATGCGCTCGAAGTAGGCGAACGGGATCTTGAGCTTGTCGGCGAGCTGCCGACGCGCCAGACCCGTGACGCCGTATTCGCCGTCGCCCTGGCGGGAGTCGACGATCAGCTTGAGGCTGCCATCCTCATCGGTACGGCACTGCAGGAAGGACGAAGGCACGACGAGGTCGCGCTTGGAGGAGATCTGGCGCTCGAGTTCGTGGGCCAGGTCGACGAGGGAACGTCCGCTCTTCATGGTGAGGCTCCAGAGAAGTTGCAGGAACGGCCCCCCGCCATGCGGGGATGCACATCCCCGCTGGGGTGAAGAACCGGACCGGGAAGTCCCGATCCGGATGGGATGCGCGACGGGTGTCGCGCAGGGTTCACGGGCTACAACAAACCGCGTTCGGCAAACGACGTAGCGTTGCTGCCTGCGATCACGATGTGGTCGAGCACACGGATGTCGACCAGGGCCAGTGCGGAGCGCAGCGACTGGGTCAGGAACTCGTCGGCCCGGCTGGGCTCGGCGACACCCGACGGGTGGTTGTGCGCCAGGATCACTGCCGCCGCGTTCAGCGACAGCGCCCGCTTGACCACTTCACGCGGGTACACGCTGGTCTGCGTGAGCGTCCCTCGAAACATTTCCTCGGGCGCAATGACCCGGTTCTGTGCATCGAGGAACAGCACCATGAAGACTTCGTGGTCGCGCTGGGCCAGCATGATCCGCAAGTAGTCGCGCACCGCGGCCGGTGAGGCCAGCATGTCCCGCTCGCGCATCGTCTCGGCAAGGGCACGACGGACCAGTTCCCTGGCCGCCATCAGCTTCGCTCCGACGGAGGACGACGGGACTTGCTGCGCTACGTCTGCGTGCAGCAGCCGGGACAGGCTGCCGCTCGCATCTTTCAACAGGTTCGCTGCCGTTCGGGGACCCACCAGCGTGCTGAGCAGGGCCGCGTCCGACATCGACTCGATCGGTCGACACATGGAGTTCTCCTTCGTATGACGAATGGGGAACTCCTCCCCCAGGGAGCGAGCTCCCCGGGGGATGGATTGAGACTGACGATGCTGGCGGTCAGAACGGAACGCTCTCGCGTTCCTCCGCGCGCGCCGGTTGCGGCACATCGATGGGTTCGCCGTTGACCTTGGCGAACTTGATGCGCAGCAGTCGACCCTTGATGCTGACGCCCGGCTGCCCCTTCCTGTCGCCCTTCTCGAAGGTGAACATTTCGGGATAGATGTCGGCGATCCGGAAGCCGATGATCACGGACTTGTCGGCCGCGACATCGCTTTCCAGGCGCTTGACGATCGCCTGAGCGTCAGCACCGCTGACACGGCAGTCGAACTTCGTGTAGCTGACGTCACTGTCGCTGCCGCGGAGGGCAGCCACGGTGCAGGCCAGGAACTCCTGGCCCTTCTTCGGCTTCACGGTGCGAACACGATTGAGATAGCCGACGCCTTCGACGTGCAGGTTGAAGAACGACGACGGGCTGCTGGCTTGCGATGACTCGGACATGATGGCCTCCTATGACATGGAACACATGAAAATGGAGAGACCATCCCCAGTACGGGGATGGGACTCCCCGGCTGGGTAGAAGCACTGACGAAATCTCCGGACCTTGCGGCCACCGGTTCTCAGGAGATCTGACCGGTTTCGGGCGATGCGTAACGGGCATCAACCGGGCTGACACAGCCAGCGAGAGACTCGGCCTGGCACGCGGCAATCGCCGGCGCGTGCGAGTGATCGATGCGGCATGCTGATCCCACGTCCGATCGGGATGCAACTGCAATGCGGACACGGTCGAGCGGCTCGCCGCCGCGATTGCCAGCCAGCGTGATCTCGACGAATGCGCCATCCGTCCCTGCGGTGCAGAGGCGCGTGGCAGCGACGCGATAGCCGCGGAATGACAGCCGCGCGACACGGTGCAGCGTGGCGTCGGCGAGTGCCTCGCGCGCAAGCACGCGAAGCATCGCCCACTCCTGCGCACTGGGGTGCCGTGCCGGCGGGCATATCCTCGTCGTCACAGGAGCTGCCCTTCCGATGGTGGCGGCGGCTCGGCGTCCGCGCCGAGCGAGACCTGCTGCATCAACCGCAGTTCCGCCGCGGTCGGGGTGACGCGCCGCTGCGAGTGCCGCGGCACCTCCTCGCCGGTGAACACCTTGCGCGGGAGTTCGCCGAACAGCGCCACCGCGGCGCGCACGCGCTGCCGAGCCGCTTCGTCCGCGCCCGGCAGGAAGTCGCGCCGGCTCAGCGGGAGCATTTCCTCGCGCAACAGGTTGCGCTCCCAGCGGATCGGCTCGAGGAAAAGCGCGCGCAGGCCGCGGCCGATGGCGCGGATCTCGGCCCTGCCCGCCTCGTCGCTCATGCGGTCCTTGAGGACGAGGGTCTTGACCATGCGCACGTGGTAGTCGAACTCGACGATCGCCTCGGCCGTGGCGTAGCCATACGGACTGCGAAATCCCAACTCCACCGTGACCGGGCTGCGCGACGCGAGCACCGACAGCGCAAGCCCTCGGCGGCGAAGCCGCTCGAACTCAGCCTCCCGCGCTTCGATGACCTGGCCCATCTGCGAACGGATGCCGGACAGCGACTGGTAGACGCGAATCAGGATCCAGTCGGCGTAGGGGTTGTCGCTCGCCGACAGGTACCAGATCGCCTTGAGCACCGCCGCGAAGCGCCGTCCGCCTGGAATCGGCGGTGCGTTGCTGGCCGGATCGGCGGCGCGGCCGGTGAACATGCGGTACGCATCCTGCGTGTGCAGGGTCATCGCATCGGGTGTCTCGTCGACGAGCTGGCCCAGCGACGATCCTGCGGGCCGTGCTGGCGCCGCAGGTGCGGAGATGGCTGGCGCGGGGTCGGGCACCGGACCGAGTGAGGCCGGCGCGTCTTGTGCTGTCATGGCGGACTCCCTGTTGACGTGTTCTGGCATCGACGGGGCGGGGGCGCGCGGTGTGCTCATGGTTGCCTGCCGGTGTTCATGCGCGTCTTGAGCTCGCCAAGCATCTGCCTGACCTTCTCGCGCTGTGCGCGAGCCCTGGCCTGGTACTCGGGCGTGGCGCGTTCGGCCGCGAGACGCCGTTCCTCGGCTTCGCGTTCGCGACGCAGAGCGGCCTCCTTCTGGCGCTGCGCACGCGCGGCCGCCACGCGGAGACCGAGCTCCGGTACGAAGCTGCCGGCGCCAGCGCGCGCGATGAGCCCACGCAGGTACGCGACCGGACTGCTGCGCACGCCGCCCATCTGCAAGCGGCCGGCCAGTTCGTCGAGAAGAGCCTGGGCGTGATCGCCGCAGGGGCGAAGCAGCACGCGTGCTGCCTGGCGCTCGTCCGGCAGCATCTGCTCGGGGAAGATCAACTCCCCACCACCATCTACGGCGGCCGGCGCAGGCGTCGGCGAGCTAGTGTTCTGTGGTTGTAGTGATTCACCTGTACTGTGATTCATAAGAAGAGCGGCGCTTTCGGGTGAACCGTGTTCGCCGGTCGGGCCGAACTGTCGTGGCGGATTCGGCGCGGCAAGGCTGCGGGGTTGCCACAGTCTTGAATCGCTCTTCGGTGAATCGTTGGCTGCGCCAAGGTCACGCTCTGAATCCACGCCCCGCAGGTCGGTGGCCCGTGCCGGCGCGACGTCTTCCGTGAGGAGCGCCAGCAGGCAATCCAGCCTGATGCGCGCCACCAGACTCGGCGGAATGCCCCGCAGGCACTCCTCCCAGAGGCCGGCACGTACGAGGTCGCGCCGCGCCGTTTCCTGTTCGCGCCGCGTGAGACCGAGCTCTTGGAACCAGCGCGCGGCCGAGCTGACGATCCACTGGTCCAGACGACGTCGGACCTGCAGCCGCGTGAGGTGCAGCGCGCGCGACAGCATCAGCCCGCCGTGCACGCCACCCGCGACCTCGACGAGCGCCCGGTGGAAGGCCACCGACGGACCGAGCAGTTCCGCAAGCACGAGCCGGTCGCTCCAGTCGACCGCTTGCGGATGGCCAGCAATCCGATCGGCGAGCCGCGTGCCGAGTTCGTCCAGCCTCAACCTGAAATGCAGCCGGGCGGGCAGGCCGATCCGCTGATCGTCCAGGAGTGCGAGATTGCGCAGCACCTCGCGCGCGCTGGCCTGTTCCTTCGGCGTCAGTCCGGTCTCGAGCGCCCACTGCTCCGTCGTCTTGTGGAACCAGCCGCCGTTCCGGGCGATGTCCCGACCGTGGCGCGTCCAGTAGATCGACTGCGACAGCAGGAGCGCCGCCTTGACGCTGGATGTGAGATCCACCAGCCGCCGATGGAAGGCGATGTGACGGCCCAGCAGCGGCCAGATGACGGAGAGCGGCGCGGCGTCGCCGTCGCCAGCCGCCGCTTGTGATTCCTCGTGCTCGCGGCGCGCTTCTTCAGCCACGGCGGGTGCCTCCTCCGGCGCTCACCGGTCAGCCGCCCCGGCATGGGCCTGCAACGCTCGCCAGACCGCATCCGCGCGGACCCGGAACCAGAGCTTCGCCGGCATGCCAACGCGACGTTCTTCGAGCAGCCCCGAGCGACGCAACGCGCGGCGCGCGGTCTCCTGCTCCCAGCGCGAGAGCCCCGTCTCCTGTGTCCACTGTTCCTGGGAGCGGAGGAACCAGCCGTCGGCAGAAGGCTCCAGCGACTGGCTGGTCCAGATCGCCTGCGAGAGCATCAATGCCGATGTGACGCCGCCGGTGATCGGCACCAGGCAGCGATGAAAGCTCACCGGAATGTCGAAGACCTCGAGCAACAACTGCGGCGTGATGCCGAGCCTCTCCATGCGCGCGTTCATTCGTCGGCCTCGAATTCGCGGACGACCGCCTCCAGCACGGCGATCGGGATGTGCTGGAACTCCTGGTGCAGCCGGTAGTAGCGAACGCGGGGCGACGGATCGGCGATGGCCCGCCACGCCTGGTAGATGCGCTCGCGCGTCGCGTAGTCGGGCAGCGGCACCCGACCGGCCGGGCGCCGAGCACCGATGTCTCGGCGGCGCTTGAGCGTCAGCTTGCGGCGGAGCTTGAAGAGCGCGCTCATCAGGTGCGTGGACGCACCGTGGCGGATGAAGTACGTCTCCAGCGCCTTGGCCTCGTTGACCAGGGCCACCGCGCGCAACCCGGCCCTGAGGGCCGCACCGTCGAAGGTCACGCCGATGGTCAGGCTGCGCATCGCGGCGAGGCGACTGAGATCGACGGCCGAGAGCTGCCGAAGGTGGGCCAGCTGCTCCATCTCGATGCCAGCCGCGTGGAGCTCGTCCTGCGCGGCGTCGGCCAGGCGCACCGTGACGTGGTTGAGGAGGACGAGCCGCACCTGGGCGTCCTGCAGCGGGAGCATCACGCTGCCTCCGAGGCAGAAGCCGCCTCGCCCGCGACGCCGGGTTGCCGGCGAAGGCCGCCCGATCGCCTGACGCAAGCCAGCAGCTCCCAAAACGCCGTTGACGACGGGTCGTCGGGATCGACGAGCCATTGCAGGAACGCCGGCGCCGGCGCGTTCGACGACGCCGCGTTCGGCTCGAGCTGGCCGAGGAGCGTCGCGAGCAGGCACCAGGCGCGGTGGCGCGCAGGATCCTCCGCGTCGCCGCCGGTGAGCGTCGCGATGCGCAAGCCGGCGGGGGACTGCGGTTCCGGCTGAATCACGCCGGAGATGCCGACGGCGTCGGCAAAGCGCCTGGCATGCATCAGCAGTTTGTCCACCTCCGCGCCATCGGCGGAGGAGCGGGCCACCGGCGTCGACGGGTCCGCCTGGGACTGGCGCTCGCCCTTCGACCTCAGTGCCAAACGTAGCGACTCGACGGGTTCGCCAAGGTGATGAGCCAGGCCGACTTCGCAGGCCTCGAAGGTGGCGGCGACGCTGAACGTGCCGGTATGCGGGTACTGCTGCGCGATGCGCCGAAAGACGGGTTCGAACACCTGCGCGTAGAGGTCGTCATCGGAGATCGAGCTCCGCGTCTGGGCGTAGCGCTTCAACGCGTTCAGCCGCGGCTGCATCGTCTTGACGTCGAGGCCGGAGAGATCGGCCACTGCTTCGCCGAGGGTGCGCAATCGCTCGGTGGCGAAGAGATGGAGACCGAGAGTCGCGGTGTTGACCGCCAGGCCCAATGCGTGGAGCGCGTCCTCCAGCGGCCGCAGCGTCAAGGTGCGGCCCTGCTCCGCTTCCAGGCGGGACTTGAGCGCGACGATGCCGCACGCCTTGTCCCAGAAGGTCATCTCGCCGCGCTGCTCGTTCTCGATCAGGTGCGCGGTGAGGACGTGGCTCTCGGATCGCCACGGCCGAAACAGCACCACCAGCTTGCGGAAGCGCGGATCGCGCGTCTCGGCCCACAGTTGCCGCAGCGCGAGCAGCCGCGTGTTGCCGCCCGCTTCGACGATGAAGTGCGACTCGCCGGGGCGGCGGGTCACGGTGAGCGGACTTCTCAGGCCGCTGGTGCGGATCGACTCCTTGATGTCGTCGAACTTCGCGTTCGTCGCGCGCCGCGGGTTGTGCTCGTAGGGCTGGATCTCGTCGACCGCGAGCTCGATCTGCGATTCCGCTCGCGGGTCGACCTGGCCGGCGAGATCGCGGGCGTTGTTACCCGGGTTTCCGACGCGCAACGACTCGGCGACCAGTCGCCGCCGCTCGTCGACCGACACCTTGCCGCTCATGCCGATCGTTCCTCAGCAGCGGAGTCGCCGGCGTGAACGCCCTGCAGGCTGGGAATCAGTTCCCAGGCGAGCTGGTGCATCACCGTGGACGCGCTTGGCATGACGCCGTCCCGCCGAGGCTCGTGCCGGTGCACCGGGATCCGCAGAGTGGCCGCCTCCTTGTAGGCCTTGGCGTGCGGCACGACGGTGTCGAGCACCGACACCCTGCCCTTCAGGCGGATGAAGTCCTCGCGGATGCCGCTCGCGATGAGACGGGCGTCGGCCGTGCGGTCCTGCCGGTAGATCACCGCCTTCACCGGCCCGAGCGTGGCGCCCAGGGCGCTGCCCGGCTCCAGCCGGTCGAGCAGCTCCATCGTGCCGTCCTTGAACTCGCGCGCGGAGAGAACCTCCGGCGTGATCGGCGAGACGAGGATGTCGGCAGCCATGAGGGCGGCGTCCTGCAGAGGGCCGATAGCGCCCTGCGTGTCGATCAGGACGCAGTCATAGGCATTCGCCACGACGGCAGCCTGCAGTGCGAAACGCAGCCGGAAGCCGCGGTCGATCCGGTTGAGCAGCCAGTTGGGGAGATGGCCTTCGGGGTCGTCCGACACGACGATGTCGAGGTTCGGGAAGATCGTGGCCGTGATGCACGCCGCGGTCACCTCGCCGCGCAGGATCACCTCGGTGAGGCCGGCTGCCGGCTGCGCTGCCGCCAGCGGGAAGTACTTCGACAGCGAGGGTTGGACGTCGGCGTCGACCAACAGGACGCGCAGCCCCATGTCGGCCAGCAAGGCGCCGAGGTTGGCCGTGAGCGTCGTCTTGCCGACGCCGCCCTTGGTGCTGGTGATGGTGAACTTGATCATCGATTCCGTGCCGATTCAGGTCGGTCCTCAGGCATACGGAATCGCGTCGAAAAGTGTCGGGCTACTCCTTCAGATAGTCGCCAAGCCCCTGATCTGCGAACACCCGACGGATGCGCTTGATCTCCTCGTACAGGGTGCCGCGGGGGATTCGGAGCCGCTCGGCAGCCTCTTTGATCGTCAGCCCCTCCTCACCGAGCATCCGGCACAGCTGCCGCTGGACCGGCGTCAACCGAGCCAGGGCGCGGCCGATGTCGATGCGCGCGTGGTGGCGATCGACGGCACCGGCCTCGTCCTGCTGGGCCGACTCCTCTTCGGCCAGCAGGTCGGCCAGCGTCAGGCCATCGTCCGAGCCGTCGAGCGCGGCATCGAGCGACAGCGACTCCTTCTCTCCGGCGCGCTTGTCGGCCTCCCGCGCGCGGATCAGATCCGTGAGCTTGTTGCGGATGACCTGCGCCATGTAGCCCACGGGAGGCGCATCGGGATCGGGCGCGAGCTTCCGGCGCACCACGATCCAGTGCGCCAGGCACTCCTGCATCAGATCGTCGAACTCCTCTCGCGCGAGGCTTCGAGACCGCCTTCTGAACTCACCCACCAGTTTTTTCGTGACCGCGATCTCCCATCGCTGGAGACCCTCTCCCGCCTTGAGCGCCATGACTCTCCCCGTCGGTTGCCGGACGGGGAGGAGATCGAGCGGGGGTCAGCGGAAGGAAAAGAGCGACAGGCGACCTAATTCGTAGGGCCGACGAAGTAGTGGGGAGATTTATCCCGACACTTCTGCGCCGGATTCCGTAACCGGAAGCCAAGGGCCTCGCGATAGCTGGCGAATGCCGGCGATCCATGGCGGAAGGCGCCGGGACGCCACGTCGGAGCCCCGAGGCTCGCGAGCCGCCGAGTCGGTGGCGGCGCGCGAGGTCGACGGTTCGGAGAGTCGGTCGGTGACGCTGCGGAGGCCCCTGGACCGACGACGGAGGTGCGGATGAAACGCGGGAATCAGTTCATCAATGTGGCGCGGGCAGCCGGCACCGGGGGGGCGCAGGCGAAGCCTGCTGCACTCGACGGGGAAGTCGCCGACGATCGTGATGCCGGGCGAGATGGCGACTCGGGGCTTCGCCAGACGGTGCGGGAGACGGAGCCGACGGGCGCGTTCGACGCGCGCGCGATCCGGGATCTGTACAAGGCGGCGCCGACCGATCCCGAGGGGTTGCGGCGCACGATCCGCCGCAGCGAGCTACGTCAGATCGTCCCGCTGGCGGACTCGACGATCTACGAGCTGGAGCGCCGCGGGGAATTCCCCCAGCGGTTCTATCTCACCGCGCGCTGCGTGGTGTGGGACCTGGCCGAGGTGATGGCCTGGCTACAGAGCAGGCGGCAGGCTGGGAGCAACGGGGTGAAGAAGGCGCCGATGCCGGACTTTCGACGAAGGGCGCATCGGAGACCCGGTTAGTCGAGAGCGCTCCCGCCAAGGATGCGATCGAGCTGCTGGACCAACCTCTGGCCAGGGGCGTGGTTCTGCCTAGTTATTGAGCAATGACGGCCGAAGCAGCTAAACTGCGTCATCAATAGTCGAAATCCACCCACGAGCTTGGTCGGCTTGTGGCGTGAAGTGGCCTACTTGCCAAGAAAAGGAGTCGACCATGTCTACCTCCCCCTATCGGGGCGGGTCGAGCGTATCTGCTCGCTCCGTCACCCCCTCCCTCCAGCTTGCGAAGCTGGCTGAACTTCTCGCCAATGCGTTGCCCCCGACGCAGGATGCGCCGCAGACGGCCCTTCCGTTGGTGAGCGTTCGTGACGGGCAAGTTGTCGTCAACACCCGCGGCGTACTTGCCCGCCTGTTTCGCAACCCTGAGTTCGCCAAGCAGTTCGAGCCTGGCGACGGCAGCGGCTTCATTCGCGACATGGAACCCCCTCCGCGTGGGACCACAGCGCGCGTGGGCGGCCGCCTGCAGCATGGAACCGAAGCCGCAGCCGCGAAGAGTCTGGAGAAGCTCTACTCGGTCGTTTCCGACCTGGTGGATGAGGTGCTGAAGGGCGTTGCACCGGGGAGCTTGGCAATGGCCTCGATGGACGAGGCTTTGCAGCGAATGGCTGACTCGGTGAATGAACGCAAGCCCTCCGCCCCATCGACTGCTTCGCTGGTTCCGGTGGTGTTCGCTTCGAACGACCGACGAGCGGACGAACGTCTCAAGGACATCGGCAAGGTCCTCACGGCCATCGAGACGGTGGAGGGCCCCGACCGCCTAGAACTGCTCTGCCAGGGCATTGCCAACAAGCTCCGCAAGGAGGGCATGGAGGACGACGAGGTCGACGAGACGCTGGACGCCATCCGAGCTCAGCGCAACCGACCAGGCAGCCAGATTCGCGACTTCCTGGACTTTCTTGACGACGAAGCGCTGGCGCGCGTCCGGCTCCAGGTGACGATGGGCTTGATGGACGCCCTCAGCAGCCAGAGTACGAAGTCGGGGTTCAAGGCCTACGTGCGGCACGTCAAGGACTGCTTCGCCCGGTTTGCTGGCGTCAAGGGCGCGGCCCTCTTGCTGGACCCGAGCCTCATCTACGGGCAGCAGAACGTGTCGGACCTTGCAGAGCACCTCCGCAAGGCGTTGTTCTACTCGTGCCTGCCCGTGTGGGCCGAAGGCTCAGCGCAGCTATTCGAGACGCGCACCGAGCCCGCTCAGGGCGTGGCCACGCTTCGTGAGGTCTCCTACCGGTTCCGCGTCAATGGCAACAACCCGCAGACTGGGAAATCGGCGTTCGAGTCGCGGCTCGACCGCCTTCGGGAACGCCTGTTCGAGGGCGAGGAGAAAGACCTCTTCGTCCGACGCGACGTCGCCGAGCTCGTCTTCCTCTACCTGGTCATACCGGACACGATCGACCAGGTCGCTGGCTTGGATGTTGCGGAAGCGGCAAAGCGCATCGCCGAGCAGATCAAGAAGGACCCCGCAGCAACGTTACGGCACCTGCACAAGACGTTGGTTGCCAGAGCAAGCGTCGTGGAGGCAATTGCCAGCGAGCTCATCGACCTGCTGCGCAGCAAGGTCAACAAGGTCGTCGCACGTGCCAGCGACAACGCCGAGCGCTTCACGGTGTCCTTGCACCGCGGCATCGTGAACTGGGAAGCCGTCGACTCCATTGGTCAGAAGGCCGACGTCCTCGTCAAGGCTGAGCGCGGCGACGACTCCATTGCGTGGTTCGAGCACCTGACCATCTCGCAGGAGCCGGTCGTGGCTGGCAGCATCGCCTCCTACACGGTCAAGACGGAGCTGATGGAGCGTTCGCTAGCAGTTGCAGGCGACGCGCACGACGTCGTGATGAAGCGCGACATGGCGTATCCGGTCCTGCCGATTCGCTTCGTACCGTACCGGTGGCTGCGACAGGAACAGGAGTGGGTTGCCGACTTACCCCACGAGGAGTACTTCAAGACCGATGCGGGGATCGAGGTCCAGTACGACCTCGACATGCTCAAACTCAGCCGCGACCGGGACGAGAAGGAAAAAGCCCGGTCCGAGCAGCTGCGCGCTGCGAGCATCGTAGCCTTCGCATTGACGGTGTACGTCGTGCTCTGGGAGCTTCAGCGACGGGTCCGGGCCGAGAAGCCTGATGTCGCGCTGAGCATCGTGCGCCTGCAGCACACCGGACGAAAGCTGAAGCGAGAGGACGACGCCAAGGACCCGAACACGGTGGTCTATGCCGTGAGTCAGGCACTCGAAAGAGCGCTTGCCCGCGAAGGGGCTGTGAAGTTGCAGGGCCTGACGACTCAGGCCGACGCCGGCGGCAGCACCCGGAACCTGGAGTGGAAGCGCAAGGGCGCGCTGCACGCCTTGCTGGGCGGGCAGCCGTTGCAGTTCGCCCTAGAAGGGTCGCTCGACAAGGTGGCGTTGCTGACCTACGTCACCCGGCCGTGCGACTCCCACCCCGCGTATGCGGACGCCGACGGCTATCTCTTCGTGAGTCGAACCTATACGGCCGAACGGCAGGGGGACACGAGCATTCTGCGAGCGCAGCGGATGCGCTCACGTCTGGTAGAGAGCCGGCAGGAGTTCAAGAACCCCCAGCCCATCCTGGAAGAGATTGCCCGGCTGCGAGCCGACGGCTTCAAGCACGTCATGCTGCTGTCCCATCACTTCGGCAGTCGCCACATCGGTCGTGCGGCCGAGCGGCACGCACCGCACGGGACTCTCGAGTTTCTGGATGCGGCGATGAAGCGCTTCGATGACCTGCACCTCTACACCCTGCGTCGGGATGTATTTCCTGCGACCCGACTGCGCAAGCGCGAAGCCGGCGAGAGCGGCTTCGAGGTCGTGAACTTCAAGGACCACCAAGCGATGTACGCCTCGCTGTCGCAGGAAGTCCTGCGAAGCGTCGTACCCGTTTACACCTTTGCGACGCTCACCGTTGTCGGCGAGGAAAAGGAACGGCCGCAGTCCGGCTTCTGCACCTACTTCTACGAAGTCGAGCAGCGCATCTCGAACATCGAGGCGGCCAAGACCGCAGAGATGAACATCCTTGGCATCGGCCAGGCATCCGACGTCCGAAAGTCGCTCGTCAGCGTCCTGCGTGCCATTCACTTCATGGAGAGCGAGAAGCCGGCCGCGAAGTCCATGCTGCTGCCGGTCCTCGACCCCTTCGACTGGGCGAATCCGACCAAGACGACGCAAAGCGGCGAGATCGAAGTCATGAACCGCCGAGGCAGCCGCTCGGTGCTGCTGTCACTGCCGGCGGTATTGGCTCACGTCACCAAGGTGCTTCACAAAGAGGTCTCGTGATGGAGGCCGTCACCGAACCCGGCTTCCGGCAGCAGGCCGTGCTCTGGGGGCAAGCCTACGAGGTACTGGTCAAGCGCGGCGTCTTAGCCTGCCTGATTGAACAAGGCCTGGTGCCGCGCGACCGTCCCGGGCTGCGCCGCTGGAATGACACGAAGCTGCTCGAGGTTTCCCGACAGCTGTCCCGCGAGCTCGACATCATCGACCCGGCGGGCCGCGATGTCGTCAATGCCGCCGTGCGCCACCTGGCGATGACAGCGTATGGGGTCGGCTACACGGCGACGCGCGCCTACTTGAAGCAGGTCAAGTCCCACTTCAAGAATCCGGCCGACCTCAAGATCCGGGCTCTCTGGTGTCCGCTGACCTTGCCGGGGGAATCGACACTCGAGCAATCTGCGCGCGCCGAGACACGACAGGCTTTCTACGAGGAATTCGGGCTGAGCGGCCTCGTGGACTCCGACTGGTCACGCAAGGGGCAGCCCGCCAACTCGGACTTCACCCTGTGGCTCACCGGCCCGGACTCGCGAGACGACTACCTACTCGTCCAAGAGTACTCGTACAGCATGCCCCCACAGCTGCAAGACTTCCGAGCGCAAGGTGCCCATCTGGACGAGCTACTGCGGCATCGGCGCATCGTCGACTCGCGCAGCGTCTTCGCCCGCGTGACGGCCGAGGTCGACGGCGAGTCATTCGAGCTGTCCGGCGACATTAAGAACTACCTCGGGGCGCTGACCTCGCACGACAAGCCTCTCTACAAGCTGTGCCAGGCCAGTTCCTACGCGGAGACGACGGTTCAACTGTTGCAGAAGCGGGGCCTGCTGAACAAAGCATGCACTGCGCGCGCGCTGGCCGTCACCCCCAACGGGCTCGAAAGCCTGGCAGCCCGCTTTGTCCCGGGGACCGAGCCAGAGCCGCGCGGCAAGCTGATGTCCCAGTTGGGGCAGGCGTATCGCGAAACAGCCAAGCTGGCCGAAGACGACGCAGCGGCCTTGGAAGCCCAAGTCGAAGCGGTGTTCAAGGGCATGGTCGCCAAGCTTCCGCCTCGGCTACGCAAGGCCTTTAAGGGCCTACCGGAAGCGGCGCTCCGGCCCGGCGAGGACTTCACCTTCAACCTGGACGAAGCTGTCCCGAAGTTCTCGAACCCGGCGCAGGAGTTCACGCTGGACGCAGCGATGTCGATGGTCGATGAGACCGAGCCGCTGCAGGAGTATTTTGGTGCGTCACCACGCGAAGCCGTGGGTGCTGTGATGCGCGAGTTCGCGCAAGGCCGGCCGGCCCTCTCGCTGCGCGACATGCACGCGGCAGCCATCGTCGCGGGGCTGAAGCGTTCCGAACGTGGCGCGCTGAACGTGCTGGCCCTTGAGGGCAACCCAGGTATCGGCAAGACCACCGCCATCCGCAGTCACCTCAGCCAGAGGTCGGACGGGTACCTCTTCCTGTACGTGAGCCCGCGGGTTGTCATCAACCGCGACGTGACGGAAAGCTTGGCGCGCGGCGAGGACGGCCAGCCGACCGGCATCCTGACACTCACCACGAACGCCCAAATCATCGCCTCCGCGGAACGCTGGCATGCCAAGCAGGTCGAGTTGGGCCGGGCCACGAAACACAAGGTCTCGTGCGCTGTGGTGGCCGACGGGGTCCGAGACCTCGTCAAGCCCGTGAACTCGCCGCTGCTGGTGTTGGACCCCAAGGAAGAGGAGGACATTGACGCCGAGCACGCAGCCGCCAAGGTGCGCAAGGACCAGCTGTCAGAACACGAAGACTTGGTCCAGGATCGCCCGCTCATGGGCGTGCTCAAGGGCATGGCGCTCACAGCCAAGGAGCTTTTGCAGCTCAACCCTGAAGTCACCCGCATGGTCTTGACCGCGGCTCTTCAAGGCTTCCGAGAGCGGGCCAACCGCACGACGACCATTGAAGCGCTGTCGAGTCTCTTCGTGAACCCTGCGTCCAAGGCTGCTGGCCGAGAAGAGCGTCGGTTGTTTGCGAAGAAGATGCCGACCATCGTGGTGATGGTGGACGAACTGGCGGGCGACGGTGCCGGAGCACCCTTCGTCCACGCGGTCGCCGAGTGGCTAAACAACGAGTTCCTGGCCTGTTTCGAGGACGCCGGCGAGCACAGCCCGTTCAGCGTGACCCTGGTCGTCTCCGACGCTTCACTGGGCAACGAGGTGGTTCTCGAACGCTACTTGAACGCCGGCGACAGCACACCCGACAAGGTGCTGGTGTCCAAGTCCCCGGGCGAGCGGCCATTTCGCCTCGCGGTCACCGATGTGCGCATCGCCCGACGCAAGCGCAAGACGCTTCACGTCATGACGAACAGCTTCCCGGCCAGCGAACTGCATATCCACTACCGGGTGAAGATGACGGCACTGCGGCTGGAGGCGTCGAAGCGCACCCCGGGAGAGATGCAGTCCCCGCGCGAAGCGATCCGCGATCAGGCGGGCGACGCGATGAAGCGCAGCGCGGCGGACGAGGTACTGAAGGCATTGGCCGCAGGTGCTCGACAGGTCATCTACTTCGCCCAGGACAAGCTGTTCCTGCGAGACCTGCGCGCGATGCTGCTCGAGGAAGCGCCGGAGGAATTGCACCCCGACAGTATCCACGTGCTCGACGCGTCAGTCCCCGGTTGGCGGCGCAAGAAGCTCGTCAGCCCAAAGACGCGCGACGCCACCCGTGTGTTTCTCATGACGTCGTCCGGCGCGCGAGGAGTGTCGTTTCCGCTGACCGACTGGATCATTGCCAGCGTGCCGCGCTTCAACATCGAAGCCGCACTCATGGAGATTGCCCAACTCATTTACCGGGGGCGAGGTCGGTACAAGAACAGCGCGGGCGAGACTGTGTCTGGCGACAACGTGCCGCGGCACTTGGTGATGACCGTGGACGACTACATCGTCTTCGAGAACGCGATGGACAAGCGCCAGTGGTTGGCGCAGGCCATCGACCTCGTGACATTGCTGGTGATGCTTCGCTCGACCATTCTGACCCGCATCACGGGCGATTCTGACCTGCGCCAGAAGGTTGCGCTGGTTCCTGTTGGAGCGGTCGGGCTTGATGAGCTCATCAGCTTGATGTCGCAGTACGTCTCGCAGTTCATGAGAGAGGCCGAGCTCTTCAAGAAGCACGGCAAGAGCAAGGAGCTCCAGGCTCTTGCCGGCCGCGCCCAAGCCAACGTCGACGAGATCTTCTCTTTGGCGAAGCTTCACGGAGTTGCAAAGCGCGGAACGGACGGGCGAACGTTGGTCAAGAACGAGTGCATGCGCGATCTCGTTGAGCTAGTCGCGACCCCGATTACCTCTCTGCTTGTGGCTGTTGACGAGGGGACAAGCCTCCCTGACCACGTGAGCTTTTCTGGCCCGGTTGTCGTGGAGAACTGGGCCGGCTTCGAGAAGCAGGAAGTCTTCGCGTTCGAGGGTCACGAGACGCAGTTGAACCGCGCGAGCCGCGCGCTCATGGGCCAACTAAAGGCCATGGACGAGAACAGGGAGTTTCCGCCGGCGCTGCGCATCCCCGCGGCCAACCTGCGCAAGCTGCTCCAGCGAGAGCAACACGACGCCGCCAACGAGTTCCGCACCCTCAAAGAGTTGAAATCCCCGAACACCTGGGTGGCGGTGCCGGCCGGGCACTACCAGTTCATGTTCTCCGAGACCGCCGAGGACGGGAAGCCCTTTCGGCTCGACGACCAGCCGCTGTGGCAAGAGGCACTCGGGAGGACGTTGAACGCTGGCTCAGCCGTGATGCCCCCGCTGCCGAAGTACGAGTCGTTCCCGTGGGCCGCAACAGTCGGCGAGGTCAGTCCGTTGAAGCTGGACCTGGTGTTCGACGACCGGTACTTTATGGCGTCGAACGAGCTGAACCTGCTGAACACCTTACTGCTCAGCAGCAGCGAAGGTGTCGATTGAACGGCGTCGGACCCCTACCCGGCCTGCGTCACTGCTTCAGAACCACAGTGGCCATCTGCTGGATAACACCCCCGGCCAATCAACTGCCCGGCGGGAGCGGGGTCAACTCGTATTCGCAGAACAGCATCTGCATTGGCAAGCCTTCGTCGTCTTCCGATGGAACACCAACGAGGCGCCGGAGCTCCGCTTCGACCGCGCGTCCAGTGACATGAGCCACAAGGGCATCGAGTACGTCATCAGCTAGGACGTCTTGACGGCGGGTCTCGCGAAGAACTCTTTGCAGAAGATGGTCCGCCGCGGGCAGCCGAACCGAGAGCGCGGCAAGGCGCTCCCTGACGCCCTCCGGTTTGCTCTTCCGATGCCGCATCGGCTTGCCGCCGTTCAGCCCCCAGAAGCAGACCTCCGGATGGACCTCAAAGACCTTCCGGTTCGCGCTCGTGTCTTCGAGCAGCACGCGATCGACCTCCACGATCTTCTTGCAGATTCCCCAGGCCTGAGCGGACAGGCTGCGACCAACTTCATCGAGGTTCCACGCGCGAGCCTGTCCAATGTTCGCGGCCCTCGAGGCGCGACGCGAAGGTGGCGAGAACACGCTCGAGGCTCGCGGTCCAAGCAACGCACGGGCCTGCCGATCGCACGGACGCGACGGACAATCTCGCCAAGGTAGACCGATCGGAATGTCGACCAGGATCCTCTGCGCTGTACTCCACGAAGCGAGGAGCTCTGCGAAGCTCGCGTGCAAGCGATATGTCAGCCCGTCGCCCAAGTCGGCGACTGCGATCCATCCTGCACGGCATCCATCCACGCCGACGGACAGCGGCGCATCAGGCTTGTGGACCGTGTCCAACTCCTGCCCTCAAATCGGCGCCGCCGTTGTCGCCACCTTCATCGTCGGCGGCAGCAGCGTCGGCGTGTGTGTCTTCCCCGCCACCCAGGCATCGATCATGTCGGCCCACTCCTGCAGCATGTGGCGTCGCTGCTCTGCGTACTCCGCCTTGTTGTAGACGCCGCGGGATGAGCGCCCGTCTTCGTGGGCCAGGCACTTCTCGATCCAATCGCTGTTGAAGCCGAGTTCGTTCAGGATGGTCGAGCCGGTGCGGCGCAGGTCGTGCACCGTAAACGGTTCCAGCGGCAGCTTCGCTTCCTTGGCTCGCTCTACGACGATCTGGGTGACCCGGTTCAGGGTCGCCTTCGACATGCAGCGATCGGCGTCGTAGCGCGAAGGCAGCAGGAACTTGGAGCCGCTCGCGCAGGTGCGCAGCGCCACCATGATGTCGAGTGCCTGCTGCGACAGATAGACGTTGTGGGGCTTGCCGGCCTTCATGCGGCTCTTCGGGATCGTCCAGACGG
>ERZ1645192.1255-NODE-1255-length-21269-cov-11.014094_pt1 | contig 21269 bp, 20 predicted proteins | sample MGYA00575354_ERZ1645192 | MGnify/ENA primary metagenome ERZ1645192 (study PRJEB40844, sample SAMN11349763) | freshwater sediment metagenome | isolation source: river sediment | host: Sediment | place: India: Faizupur Khadar , New Delhi | collected 2017-02-21 ... | reverse complement strand
TGCTGCACGCCGGGGCGCTGGCCGAAGGGCGCGGGCTGCCCGGCCAGGCGCCGGGAACGCAGGGTCTGGCGCCGCAAGGCCGTCCCGGCGCGCCGGCTGTCGGCCAGCCCGGCGCGCTGTCGCCGCGCGAGCAGCTGATGCAACAGCGCCGGCAGGAATTGCAGCTCAAGCAGCAGCGCCTGCAGGACATGAAGGCCCAGCAGCACCAGCGCCAGCAGGAGATGAAGGCCCAGCAGCAGCAGCGCCTTCAGGACATGAAGGCCAAGCAGCAGGAAATGCAGCAACAGCGCCAGCAGCAGACGCAGCAGCGCCTGCAGCAGATGCAGCAGCAGCGTCAGAAGCAAATGGAGCAACGCCAGCAATTGCAGCAGCAGCGCGGTCAGCAGCTGCAGCAGATGCAGCAGCAGCGCCAGCAGCAAATGGAGCAACGCCAGCAATTGCAGCAGCAGCGCGGCCAGCAGCTGCAGCAGATGCAGCAGCAGCGCCAGCAGCAAATGGAGCAGCGTCAGCAATTGCAGCAGCAACGCGGCCAGCAGCTGCAGCAGATGCAACAACAGCGTCCGCAGCAAATGCAGCAGCGTCCGCAGCAAATGCAGCAGATGCAGCAGCAGCAGCGGCCCGGCGGCGGCAATCGCAACTGCGCCTTTCCGCCCTGCCGCTAAGGCCAGACTCGACCAAGAAGCAAAACGCGGACCCAAGGGCCCGCGTTTTTCATGTCAGCGGTCGTTGCAGCCGGCTTACTTTTCCAGTCGGGCGAACAGCGAGGACGTGTCCCAGCGCCCGCCGCCAAGCTTCTGCACTTCCGAGTAGAACTGGTCGACCAGCGCGGTGGCGGGCAGATGCGCGCCGTTGCGCCGCGCCTCGTTCAGGCAGATCGCCAGATCCTTGCGCATCCAGTCGACGGCGAAGCCGAAATTGAATTCGCCGGCGATCATCTGCTTGTAGCGGTTTTCCATCTGCCAGCTTTGCGCCGCGCCCTTGGAGATCACCTCGATGACGGCCGCCTGGTCGAGACCGGCCTTGCCGGCAAAATGCAGCCCCTCGGCCAGCGCCTGCACCAGTCCGCCGATGCAGATCTGGTTGACCATCTTGGTCAGCTGACCCGCGCCGGCCGGCCCCATCAGCCGGCATGCGCGCGCGAAGGCGGCGATGATCTCGCCGGCCTCGGCATAGGCCTCTTCGTCGCCGCCGCACATCACGGTCAGCACGCCGTTCTGTGCGCCGGCCTGTCCGCCCGACACCGGGGCGTCGATGAAATTGAGGCCCAAGGCCTTTGCCGCGGCATGCAGTTCGCGGGCGACTTCGGCCGAGGCTGTGGTGTGGTCGATGAAGGTCGCGCCCTTCTTCATGCCGGCGAAGGCGCCGTCGGGGCCGATCGTCACGGCGCGCAGGTCGTCGTCATTGCCGACGCAGGCGAGCACGAAATCCTGCCCCTCCGCCGCCGCGCGCGGCGTGGCGGCGGCATGCCCGCCATATTCCCTGACCCAGGCTTCGGCCTTGGCGGCGGTGCGGTTGTAAACCGTCACGTCGTGCCCGCCCTTGGTCTTGAGATGGCCGGCCATGGGATAGCCCATGACGCCGAGACCGAGAAAAGCGACTTTTGCCATAATTCCGTCCCTAGCTTGTTTGGTTGTGGGGTCGCCGCGGCGACCGGTCAGTAGATCTCGAAGTCAAAATATTTCGCCCTGATTTTCGCAAATGTGCCGTCGCCGACGACGTCGTCAATGGCCCGGTCGAAGGCCGCCTTCAGGGCCGCGTCGTCCTTGCGCAGGCCGATGCCGACGCCTTCGCCGAAATAAGCCGGATCGTGCGGCGCTTCGGCGAGCAGGCGGCAACATTGCGCCTCCTTGCGATTCTTCAGGAAGTCGCCGACGGCGTCGCGATCGCCGATGGCGGCGTCGATGCGCCCCTCCGCCAGGTCGAGGATCGCCTCCTCCAGCGAGGCGTAGGTCTTGATGGTCGAGTCCTTGTAGCGGTCCTCGAGAAAGGCCTGATGCGCGCCGCCGCTTTCGACGCCGATGGTCTTGCCCTTCAGTCCCTCCGGGCTTGAATCGTTGACGTCGCTGCCGGTCGCGACCATGAAGGCCGACTTCATCCGGACGTAAGGCTTCGAGAAAGCGATCTTTTCGCGCCGCTCGTCGGTGATGTCATAGGCGGCCATGATCGCGTCGTACTGGTTGGCGAGCAGGCCCGGAACCAGATTGTCCCAGTCTTGCGCGACGAAAACGCAGACGCGCTGCATGCGGACGCAAAGCTCGCGGCCAAGCTCGATCTCGAAGCCGGTCAGCTCGCTGCCCTCGAAATAATTGAAGGGCGGCCGGGCGCCTTCGCTGGCGATGCGCAGGGCGATCAGCGATTCGACAGCCTGCGCGCCGCCGCCCCATGTCAGGAGCAGCAGGCCGAATGCGAATGTGCGCCGCAGGCGGCGGAAGATCACTGGCTCAAACCTCATTTGCTCGCAGCGCATCGGAAACTATCGCCGCGCGCCGCACACTGCCTTATCTTTCCGTATGATGACAACCGTTTTGGTCAAGCGCCCGGTGCGGACGCCGCGGCGCGGGCCGGGCGCGCGCTCATTCGCATTGACCGACCCCGAGCGCGTCGATAAAGCCGCAAGACCTCGAACAAGGAGCCCAGCATGATCCGCGAACAAGACGTTCTCAACGCCCTTTCGCAGGTCAAGGGGCCGGATGGCGGGTCGTTGACCGCTTCCGGCGCGATCGGCGGCGTCTCGATCCATAACGGCAAGATCTACGTGTCCATCGCCGTTGATCCGGCCCGCTCGAACGAGATGGAGCCCGCGCGCCTCGCCGCCGAGGCCGCGCTGAAGGCGTTGCCCGGCGCGCAAGGCGCGCTCGTCACGCTGACGGCCGAGCGGCCGCAGGGCGCCGCCCCGGCGCAGGCCGCCCCGGCGCGCACGGCGCAGGTCGGCAAGGGCGGCATCGAACTTCCCGGCGTGCGCTTCATCATCGCGGTCGCTTCCGGCAAGGGCGGCGTCGGCAAGTCGACGACGGCGGCCAATCTGGCCCTCGGTCTGGCCGCCACCGGCTGGCGCGTCGGCATTCTCGACGCCGACATCTACGGCCCGTCGCTGCCGCGCCTGTTCAACGTCCACGACAAGCCGCTCGGCGTCGGCGGCATGCTGCAGCCGCTGACGGCCTATGGCCTGAAGCTGATGTCGATCGGCTTCCTGGTCGACGAGGATACGCCGATGGTCTGGCGCGGCCCGATGGTGATGTCGGCGATCCAGCAGATGTTGCGCGACGTCAATTGGGGCGAGCTCGACTGCCTGGTCGTCGACATGCCGCCCGGCACCGGCGACGCCCAGTTGACCATGGCCCAGAGCGTTCCGCTCGCCGGCGCGGTCATCGTCTCGACGCCGCAGGATCTGGCGCTGATCGACGCGCGCCGCGGCGTCGCCATGTTCGAGAAGGTCGAGGTGCCGGTTCTCGGCGTGGTGGAGAACATGAGCTATTTCCTCTGCCCGCATTGCGGCGGCCGCTCCGACGTGTTCGCCCATGGCGGCGCGCGCCACGAGGCCGAGCGCATGGGCGCGGCTTTCCTCGGCGAAGTGCCGCTGCACATGGCGATTCGCGAGAATTCCGACGCCGGCCGCCCGGTCGTCGCCGTGGCCCCCGAGAGCCCCGAGGCGCAGCCCTATCTCGAAATCGCGCGGCGCGTCCGCGACACGCTCGAAGGTGGGGCAGGGCGGCGCGCGCCGCGCATCGTCGTCGACTGAGCGCCTGCGGCGATGCGTCCCGGGCCATTGCCTGCGTCCGGGAAATCGCCTTTGATGTTTCTCGCGCGCCACGGACGCCAGAAGCCGTGAGTCGGACAGGCGCGGAGGAGGCAAGAAATGCAACGTCGTGAATTCATCAAGACTGCGGCCGTCGCGGGCGCCGCCAGCGCCGTCGCCATGCCGGCGATTGCCCAAAGCGCGCCGGAAGTGAAATGGCGCCTGACGTCCAGTTTCCCGAAATCCCTTGATACGATTTTTGGCGGAGCGGACACGTTCGCGCGCGCTGTCGCCGACATGACGGACGGCAAGTTCCAGATTCAGGTTTTCGCCGCCGGCGAAATCGTCCCCGGCCTGCAGGCGCTCGACGCCGTTCAGTCGGGCACGGTCGAGGCCTGCCAGTCGGCGCTCTATTATTACTGGGGCAAGGATCCGACCTTCGTCTTCGCCACGACCATGCCGTTCGGCATGAACGCCCGCCAGACCAATTCCTGGTTCTACAATGGCGGCGGCATCGACTTGCTGAACGAGTTCTTCCAGACGCTGAACTTCGTCGCTTTCCCCGCCGCCAACACCGGCGCGCAGATGGGCGGCTGGTTCCGCAAGGAGATCAAGACCGTCGCCGACCTGCAGGGCCTGAAGTTCCGCATCGGCGGCTATGCCGGCAAGATCCTGCAGAAGATGGGCGCCGTGCCGCAGCAGCTCGCGCCGGCCGACATCTATCCGGCGCTGGAAAAGGGTGCGCTCGACGCCGTCGAGTTCATCGGCCCGTATGACGATGAGAAACTCGGCTTCCACAAGGTCGCGCCGTATTATTATTATCCGGGCTGGTGGGACGGCTGCGCCGCCGGCCATGTCTGCTTCAACCTGCAGAAATACAACGAGCTGCCGAAGGCCTATCAGAAGATCCTTCAGCACGCGGCGATGATCGCCAATACCGACGTGCAGGCGAAATACGACTTCAAGAACCCGCAGGCGCTGAAGCGTCTCGTCGCCGCCGGCACGCAATTGCGCAGCTTCTCGCCGGAAGTCCTCGACGCCTCCTACAAGGCGACGCAGGAAGCCCTGGCCGAAACGGCGTCGCAAAACGCCCATTTCAAGAAGGTGATGGAATCCTATGTCGCCTTCCGCAACGATCAATATCTGTGGTGGCAGGTGGCCGAATACGGCTTCGACAATTTCATGATCCGTCAGCGCTCGCGCTGATCGCGATCGATGGCGGCGCAAGCCCCATTTCACGCCCCGCGGCGTTTTATCCGCCGCGCGGCGTAGCTTTTTCGTTGCGCCGTCCGCGCCCGGCACTACTTTATGCCGCGACGGGCGGCGCCAACGCGCTTAAACCCTGGAACCCTTTTTGGGAGGATGAATGAGCATGAAACGTCGCGACTTTATCAAGACCGCCGCAGTCGGCGCCGCTGGTTCGGCCATCGCCATGCCGGCGATCGCGCAGAGCGCTCCGGAAGTGAGATGGCGCATGACGTCGAGCTTCCCGAAGTCGCTCGACACGCTGTTCGGCGGCGGCGAAGCTTTCTGCAAGTTCGTGTCCGAGGCGACCGACGGCAAGTTCCAGATCCAGATCTTCGCCGGCGGCGAAATCGTCCCCGGCCTGCAGGCGATCGACGCCACGCAGAACGGCACGGTCGAGGCCTGCCAGACCTCCCTGTATTATTTCGTCGGCAAGGATCCGACCTTCTGCTTCGGCGCCGCCGTGCCCTTCGGCATGAACGCCCGCCAGCAGGCCGCCTGGTTCATGCACGGCGGCGGCAATGAGCTCATGAACGAGTTCCTCGCCACCTACAGCGTCGTCGGCTTCCCCGGCGGCAACACCGGCACGCAGATGGGCGGCTGGTTCCGCAAGGAAGTCAAGACGGTCGCCGACCTGCAGGGCCTCAAGATGCGCATCGCCGGCCTCGCCGGCCAGGTCATCGCCAAGCTCGGCGTCGTGCCGCAGCAGCTCGCCGGCGGCGACATCTATCCCGCGCTGGAAAAGGGCACGATCGACGCCACCGAGTGGGTCGGCCCCTACGACGACGAAAAGCTCGGCTTCAACAAGGTCGCGCCGTTCTACTACTACCCGGCCTGGTGGGAAGGCGGCACGACCTTCCACTATTGCTTCAACCAGAAGAAGTGGGCCGAACTGCCGAAGGCCTATCAGGCGATCCTCAAGGCCGCCTGCGCCCAGGGCTTCATGGACATCACCGCGCGTTACGACTCGCGCAACCCGGCTGCCCTGAAGCGCCTGGTGCAGAGCGGCACGCAGCTGCGCCCCTTCTCGAACGAGATCATGGACGCCAGCTACAAGGCCGCCGTCGAGCTCTATGCCGAGATCGGCGCCAAGAACCCGGCCTTCAAGAAGATCCACGACGCGCACATGGCCTTCCGCGGCGACGCCTATCTGTGGTGGCAGGTCGCCGAGCTCGGCTTCGACAACTTCATGGTGCGCCAGCGCGCCAAGGGCTTCTGAGCCTGCTGGGCAGAACCTGGAATTGGACGGGAGGCTTCGGCCTCCCGTTTTTTTTGGTCTGAATTTCGGCGCGGCCTGCGCCGCCGGGTCCGCGCCTTGGCAGGCTGGCCAATGAAAAAGCCCCGGGCCGAGGTCCGGGGCTTTCGTTTGCAAAGGTCGCGCGCCTCAGAACTTGAGCGGAGGCGGTTCGTCCGAGCCAAGCGGCGGGGCGATCTGCTTGAACTGTTCCTCGATCGCCTTCTGGTCCAGCTTCACTTCGCCCGCCTTGTAGACCATCACCATCGACGGGATGAGGATGACCAGGGCGATCATGATGACCTGGATGATGACGAAGGGAATCGCGCCCATATAGATCTGCGCGGTGGTCACGGCCTTCATCATCTTGCCGGTCACGCGGTCCTTGTAATCTTCCTTCGGCGCGACGGAGCGCAGGAAGAACAGGGCGAAGCCGAACGGCGGATGCATGAACGACGTCTGCATGTTGACGCCGAGGATGACGCCGAACCAGATCAGGTCGATGCCGAGCTTCTCCGCGGCAGGTCCGAGCAGCGGCACGATGATGAACGCCAGCTCGAAGAAGTCGAGGAAGAAGGCCAGCAGGAAGACCAGGATGTTGACGAAGATCAGGAAGCCGATCTGGCCGCCGGGCAGCGAGGTGAGCAGGTGCTCGACCCAGGTGTGGCCGTTGACGCCATAGAACGTCAGCGAGAACACGCGCGCGCCGATGAGGATGAAGACGACGAAGGCCGACAGCTTGGCCGTCGAATCCATCGCCTGCTTCATCAGGTCCCAGGTCAGGCGCTTCTTGCCCATGGCCAGCAGCAGCGCGCCGGCCGCGCCCATCGCGCCGCCTTCGGTCGGCGTGGCGATGCCGACGAAGATCGTGCCGAGCACGAGGAAGATGAGCGCCAGCGGCGGCACCAGCACGATGATGACCTGCGAGGCCAGACGCGACAGCAGGTTCAGGTTGAACGTCGCGTTGGCCCAGGCGATCGCATAGCACACGAGGATCGCCGCCGAGCCCGACCAGATCATCGCGTTGTCGGACGGCATCTTCGGATATTTGGCGAAGAGCCAGTGCGCGACGCCATAGGAGATGGCGATGAACAGCACGATCATGACGAGCAGCGAGGCGACGCCCGAACCGAGCGTGCGCGCTTCCTTCGGCAACGCCGGCGCCATGTTCGGCTTGATGATCGACACCAGGAAGACGTAGCCGGCATAGAGGCCGGCCAGCACGAGGCCGGGGATGAAGGCGCCCTTGTACATGTCGCCGACCGAACGGCCGAGCTGGTCGGCCATGACGATGAGCACGAGCGACGGCGGGATGATCTGCGCCAGCGTGCCCGAGGCGGCGATGACGCCCGAGGCGAGGCGACGGTCATAGCCGTAGCGCAGCATGATCGGCAGCGAGATCAGGCCCATCGAGATGACGGACGCGGCGACGACGCCGGTCGTGGCCGCGAGCAGCGCGCCGACGAAGATCACCGCATAGGCGAGGCCGCCGCGAATCGGGCCGAACAATTGGCCGATCGTGTCGAGCAGGTCTTCCGCCATGCCGGAGCGCTCGAGGATGAGGCCCATGAATGTGAAGAATGGAATCGCTAACAGGGTGTCATTGTTCATGACGCCGAAAATGCGCTCGGGCATTGCCGCCAGCAGCGGCCAATCGAGGCTGATCGAGCCGCCCGACAGCGGCGCCAGCTCGACGCCGATGACGAAGAAGACGAGGCCGACCGCAGCGAGCGAGAAGGCGACGGGATAGCCGATGAGCAGAAAGATCACCAGTGACACGAACATGATCGGCGCCATGTTCTGCGCGATAAAAGCAGCCATTTTTATTGTCCTCTCGCGCGGAACTTATTCGACGGTGCCGTGAACGGGCGCGTCGGCGTGCGGGTCTTCCATAAGACCCTGCATGATCGCGATGCGCTTGATCAGTTCGGATACCGACTGCGCCAGCAGAATGATGAAGCAAGCCGGAATGAGCACCTTGGCCGGCCAAAGGATCAGGCCGCCGGCGCTCGACGAATATTCGGACGACACATAGGCGCGAACGGCGAAAGGCACGCTTGTGTAGATCATCACCAAGCACAGCGGCATCAGGAAGAACACGTTGCCGAACACCTCGATCCAGTCGCGCGTGCGCTTGGACAGGCGCGACGAGATGATGTCGATGCGGATGTGCTCGTTCATCTGCAGCGTATAGGCGGCGGCGAGCAGGAAGACCGCGCCGAACAGATACCATTGCAGTTCGAGCCAGGCGTTCGAACTCTGGTTGAAGGCGAAGCGAACCGAAGCGTTGACCGCCGAAACGATGACGGCCGCCAGAATGAACCAGCCGATAAATTTGCCCAGACGGAATGTGAAGGCGTCGATCAACCTGCTGATTGAAAGCAGTGCGCCCATGTGGAATCCCCCATGTACCAAGCGCCGCTGCGTTCTTGGGCGCATGCGGCAATTTGCTACGAAGGTCTTAGCATCCCAATTTTCAGGGGGCCAGCGATTACGGCTGAATTTGGGCTACTTTTTCCACCCGCGCGCGCACCTTTTCCCGCAGGATCGACACGACGCCCGCGCCGACGATCAGCGCGATGCCGAGGCCGGCGATCGGGTCGGGCAGGTCGCCCCAGACGACGAAGCCGATGAGCAGGGCGTAGACGACGATCGTGTAGCGGAACGGCGCGACGACAGAGGGCTCGGCCTCGCGGAATGCGGCGATGGCGCAAAGATTGCCGAGGGTTACGGCGGCCGCTGCGGCGCCCAGCAGCAGGAAGCCGCGCGCATCCGGCAAGATCCAGGGCTGCACGGACGACAGCGACGCCCCGAGCACGGTCGTGCCCATGGTCGTCACCAGCGTCGCCGCCAGCGACGAGACGTGCCGGGGGATGCGGCGCGTCACCAGATCGCGCGCGGCGATGAGAAAGGCCGCCGCGATCAGCAGCAGCGTCGCCGGCTGGAAGGCGCCGCTCGGCCGCGCCACCATCGCCACGCCGACGAATCCGACGACGATCATCGCCATGCGCACGGGGTCGAAGCTTTCCGCCCGCGTCGCCACCATGTAGAGCGTGATCAGCAGCGGCGCGGCCTGAGGGATCGCGGCGCAATCGCCGAGCGGCAGGCTTGAGAGGCCGGCCATGATGGTGAGCGACACGCCCGATTCGATGACGCCGCGCAGAACCGCCATGGGCGAGCGCAGGGCCGCGCCCGCCGAGCCATAGCCGCCGCGCGCCAGCACCGCGCCGATCATCGACACGGCGATCAGCCCGCGCAGCGCCATGATCTCGCTGACCGGCATCAGCCGGGTCGCCAGCTTGACGAGGAAATCGCTGGTCGCGAAAGCCGCCATCGCCCCCAGCATGAAGGCGACGCCGCGGGCGTTGACGGCGGCCTGCGTCACGCTCAGCCGCCCGTGACGCTCATGTGCCGCTCGACGGCCGGAGCGCTCAGGCGGTCGATGAGGAAATCATGGCCCTTCGGCTTGCGCGCGATGGCGTCGATGATCGCCTTGTGCAGCAATTCGTCGGTGGGCGAGGCGCGCAGCGGCGTGCGCAGGTCGGCCATGTCGTCGCGGCCAAGGCACATGTAGAGCTGGCCGGTGCAGGTGACGCGCACGCGGTTGCAGCTCTCGCAGAAATTATGGCTGAGCGGCGTGATGAAGCCGACGCGGTGGCCCGTCTCCTTGACGCTCTCGTAGCGCGCCGGCCCGCCCGTGGTGTAGCCGGACGGCGACAGCGTGTAGCGCTGCGCCAGCGCCGCGCGCACTTCGTCGAGCGCGATGAACTGGTCGGGGCGGCCGATCTCGATTTCGCCCAGCGGCATGACCTCGATGAAGGTGATGTCCATGCCGCGCCCGTGCGACCATTCGACCAGCCGGACGAATTCGTCGTCGTTGACGCCCTTCAGCGCCACGGCGTTGATCTTGACCGCGAGCCCGGCCTTCTGCGCCGCGTCGAGCCCCTCCATCACCTTGGCCAAATCGCCCCAGCGGGTGATGGCGCGGAACTTGTCGGGATCGAGCGTGTCGAGCGAGACGTTGATTCGCCGCACGCCGCAATCGGCCAGTTCGGCCGCGTGGCGGGCGAGCTGCGAGCCATTGGTCGTCACCGTGATCTCGTCGAGCGCGCCGGAGACGAGATGGCGCGACAGCGACCGGAACAGGGTCATGATGCCGCGCCGCACCAGCGGCTCGCCGCCGGTGATGCGCAGGCGGCGCGTGCCGCGCGCCACGAAGGCCGAGCACAGCCGGTCGAGCTCCTCGAGGCTGAGCAGGTCTTTTTTCGGCAGGAAGGTCATGTCTTCCGACATGCAATAGACGCAGCGGAAGTCGCAGCGGTCGGTCACCGACACGCGGATATAGGTCACCGCCCGTCCGAACGGATCGACAAGGGGGAGGGGCGGGGTCGTGTCTGCGCCGATGGTCATGGAACGAGATATAGCGTAGTGGTCCTCGCAAGATAAGTCCGATGTCAAGAAAGGACGCTCCCGCATGAGCACACAGACGCATTGGCCGAGCGAGCTGCGCCTGACCGATCAGGGCCGCGTGCTGCGCGTCAGCTTCGAGGATGGCGCGGTCTACGACCTGCCGGCAGAATATCTGCGCGTCGAGAGCCCCTCGGCCGAGGTGCAGGGCCATTCGCCGTCGGAGCGCAAGACCGTCGGCGGCAAGCAGAATGTCGCCATCATCGGCATCGTGCCGGTGGGAACCTATGCCGTGCGCCTCGAATTCGACGACATGCATTCGACCGGCATCTACGGCTGGGGCTACCTCTACGAGCTTGGCCGCGACCACGAGCAGAAATGGGCCGACTATCTCGCCGCGCTCGCCGAGAAAGGCCTGACGCGCTGAAGCTTGCGCCGGCCTTTGGCGCGCGCGCAACAAAACGGCCGGGACAAAGCCCGGCCGTTTCGATTCGATGATGCCGGCGTCTCAGCGCTGCACGACCACGCGGGTGCCGACGCGCACGCGGTTGTAGAGGTCGACGACGTCGTCGTTGGTCATGCGGATGCAGCCCGAGGACACGGCCTGGCCGATCGTCTCCGGCTCGTTCGAGCCGTGGATGCGATAGAGCGACGAGCCGAGATACATGGCGCGGGCGCCGAGCGGGTTATCCGGGCCGCCTGCCATGTGGCGCGGCAGGTCGGGACGGCGCTTCAGCATTTGCGGCGGCGGCGTCCAGCCCGGCCATTCGGCCTTGCGGCTGATGGTCTTGCTGCCCGACCATTCAAAGCCCGGGCGGCCGACGCCGACGCCGTAACGCACAGCCGTGCCATCGCCCAGCACGTAATACAGCCGGCGCTCCGAGGTCGAGATGACGATCGTGCCCGCGCCGTAGCGACCGGAGAACGAGACCACTTCGCGCGGAATGGCCGAAGCCTGCGGGCGGTCCGCCGAGCCCGTGGGACCGACCACGAACGGCTGCCGGGTCAGGATGTCGATTTCGTAGGCTTGCGCGGTCGCGAGCGGCGCGCAGGCCAGCGCGGTCATAGCCGTCAGGGCCAGAACATGTCGGCGCATTGCAATATTTCCCTGATGAAATGAATGACTGCGGCGATGCGCCGCGTTGCCGCCATCTTTCGGCCATGCGTCGCCACATTGCAAGGCGGCGGCCAGAGACTTCAGCACATTGTGATTGCGCCGCGCCCCGCCAGTTGCCCGGGCGCAACACTTTGCCGAAACACTATGCGGATGACGGCCTTTGTCATGCGGCGACGCCGGGCGTTCGCGCTAGAAAATGGCGGCCGGGCGCGCGGCGCGGCGGCGACTGCGGGGAGCGAATCGATGCGTGAGCTTGTTCTGGCGGCCTGTCTCGGGCTTGCCGCCGTTTTTCCTGCCGCGGCTGCGGATTGCCCGCTGCTCAGGGCGGTCTACGAACCGATCGACCGCGAGGACGGCAAGGCCTACAGCCTGCGCCACGCGGCGCGCGACATCAGCCCCAATCAGGCGGCCTATGTGCTGCGCATCCGCGAGGAGCGGCAGGCCGTCGCCTATGATTTCAGTTTCGCCTACGCCAACGGCTACGGCGGCGCGAGCCTGATCTTCGCCGGCGAAGCGTCGAAGCCGCCGCCGAGATCGCGCGACGACGACCCCGGCTCAAGCATCTTTTACTTTGACGCGAACCTGGCCCGGGCGGCGGATTACGCCGACCCGCAAGCGCCTGCCCCCGCCTATGTTTTCATGCCCGAACTCGGCCGCGCCTTCTGGTATTGGGGCAGGGGCGGGCGCAGGTTTGTCCCGCCCGCCGGCATGTGGAAGCTGATGAAGTGCGAATAAAATCATAATAGTCGCCAGATTGTGCGGCGCAAAAAGTCACGCCCCGGCCTGGGCGTCAGGTATGTAGAAAAAATGATGATATAAATCAAGGAAATAAACGAACGTAACGTATAGATTACGTCAGTAAAACTCAAGTGCTGGAGGCAAGCTATGACGAACTCCCGCAACAACCGACCTGCGACCCGCGGCGCGCGCGCCGGAAAATCGGTCGCCTTTCGTCTTTCGCTCGCCGGCCTCCTCGCCTTGGGCGGCATGCTGGCTGAAAAGCCCGTCGCCTTCGCGCAGGCCGTCAATGCCAACACATTGCTCGCCAAGGCGCAGGCGGACGAGTGCTTCGTCGCCGTCGGCAGCGCCGCCAATCTGTTCCCGGCGCTGTCGCTGCTCAATCCGCCGCAATCGACCTGCGCGTCGGGCTCGCCGAAGGTCAATCAGGCCTATGTCTGGGGTCTGGCGAAATCGGGCTCGAACCTGTGGTTCGGCACCGCGCCCAATGTCGAGTGCCTTGTGTTGAGCGGCTATATGGGCATCACGACGCCGGTGCAGACGCCGTCCTACGTCTGCGAATTCGGGCAATCCAACTTCAAGCCGGGCGGCAAGGGCACGGACTGGCGTCCGCCGCAGGTCTGGGTTTACAGCCTGGCCGACAACAAGCTGACCAACCGCTCGACCGATCCGGCCGTCGCCGCCGTGCTGAACGGGACGATGGGTCTGCGTTCGGCCGGTTCGCTGGGCAATATCGTCTTCCTGGCGGGGCCGGCGCTGAACAATACGTCGATCAACCTGCTGGCCTTCAACAACAAGACCGGCCAGTTCCTCGGCGCGCAGAACATCGCGGCCTATAACAACATCCGCCAATGGGTCGTGATGAACGGCTATCTCTATACGGGCGTGCGCGCCAACGACGGCACGGGCCGCGTGCTGCGCTGGGTGGGCAGCGCCGCCGATCCGTTCAAATTCGTCGAGGTCGGCAAGACCAACGCCGACGTGGCCTATCTGACCGTCCTCAACAATCGCCTGTACGCCAGCACCTGGGGCGGCGGCAACGTCAGCCTGGCGGGCGGCCCGCCGTCCGGCGTCTGGGTGGGACCGGCGACGACCGCCGCTCTGCCGGCCAGTTCCGCCATGTGGACGGAAATCTGGAACGTCGCGAAATACGAGGTCGATCAGCCGACGATCCAGACCCTCGCGGGCGGCGCGATCGAAGCCTATAACGGCAAGATCTATTGGGGCATGATGCAGGTGCCGCTGACGGGACTTCTGGCCCATTACAAGGCCTATCCCGCTGCGCCGCGCGAAACCGCGGACATGTTGCAGGCGCTGGTCAACACCACGCGGCCGATTCCGATCTTCCGCAGCGACGGCAATCCCAACCCGGCGCAGACCAGGATCAACCTGCTGTATGGCTCGCGGCAATTGGCCAAATGGAACGGCTCGGCCTGGGTCAATGTCGTCAATGCGGGCAATCTGACGCCCGTGTTCGGCGCGGCTGGTTTCGGCAATCCGTTCAACACCTATGCCTGGGCGAGCGCCGTCTATAACAAGAAGCTCTATTTCGGCACGTTCGACTGGTATTACCTGCTCGCCGACGGCCTGCCGCAAATCGCCAAGGCGCTTGGCGTTCCGCTGCCCGCGGGCACGAATTACCAGGCCATCGTCGCGGCGCTCGCCGCTGCTGCCGGCGGCTCCAACGTGCAATTCGGCGCCGACCTGTGGCGGTTCGACAGCCCGGCGTTGCCGGCCAAGGCCGAGAGCCTCAACGGTCTCGGCAATTACCTGAACTACGGCGTGCGCACGATGCTGGTCGGCGGCGGCAACCTCTATGTCGGCACGGCCAATCCGATGAACCTGAAAACCGGCAAGGGCCAGCCGAACGGCGGTTGGGAATTGCGCAAGCTCACCACCAAATCCCTCTGGTGAGTTCGCAGCGTCGCGCGCCGCCGCGCGTGAGTAGAGTACCGCGCCCCTTCAGGCCCGACAGCCCGAAGGGGCGCAGACTATTGCCAGGGCGCATCTTGCGCCCTCGCGCGACATCAAATCTGTGAAAATGGTGGGCGCGACAGGGATTGAACCTGTGACCCCTCCCGTGTGAAGGGAGTGCTCTCCCGCTGAGCTACGCGCCCGCCCGCGCTGACGCGGTGGAGCGCTCCGTTTAGAAACGCCGCCCGCCAGTGTCAAGCGGCAATCAGGGGCGAAGCGGCAATCCGTCCACCGCCGCCCACAATTCGTCGAAATGCGAGATCACCCGGTCGGGGGCGAAAGTGCTGACATGACGGTCGGTATAGCCGAAATCCACCGCGACCACCGGCACGCCGGCGTTGCGGGCCGTGTCGATGTCGGTTTTCGAATCGCCGATCATGATGGCGCGCGCGGCGAGGCCGCCGGCCTTGCCGATCGTGCCGGTCAGCGCCTCGGCGTGCGGCTTGCATACGGCGAACGTGTCCTGCCCGCAGATGGCGGAAAAGCGATGGGCGACGCCGAGCGCGGTGAGCAGCTTTACCGACGCGTGCTCCATCTTGTTGGTGCAGACGGCGAACGCCCAGCCGGCGTCCTCGAAACGGTCGAGCGCCGCCTCGACGCCGGGGAACAAATGGCTCGCCTCGGCGATGCGCCCCTCGTAATGGGCGATGAAGTCGCGGAACAATTCCTCCAGCCGCTGCGGGGCGACCTCGCGGCCGACAGCCGCCATGCCGCGCTGGATCAGCGCGCGCGCGCCGGCCCCGAGCATGACGCGCGCCTCCGACAGAGGCAGCGGCGCGACGCCCTCGCGCGCCAGAATGACGTTGAGCGTGCCGATGAGATCGCCGGCCGTTTCGGCGAGCGTTCCGTCAAGATCGAAAACGAGCAGGGGCTTGGACATCATTCCTGGCGAAATAAGCGCCGCAGCGGCGCGGCGCAAGAGCGCAGACAGGCGTCTCACGGCCGCCACGCTCCCGTGTAGAATAGCGGACGTGATTCGGTTTCGGCCATGGCGGCCGGTGTTTTTTCATTGCGGGGCTCAAAATGCGGCTTTCGGTTCTGCGCTCGTTTCTCGTCGCCGCCGGCTTCGGTCTGGCGGCTCCGGCGGCATTGGCCGCGCCTTACGATTTCCTTGCCGCGCCTGAGACGGATCTCAATCGCGTCTACCGTCTCGACCGCGCCACGGGCGAGATCGGCGCCTGCCAATACGGCCTCAAGGAGGGCACGATCGGCACGACCCTGTGCTATCCGCCGGGCGAGGGCGCCGGCGCCCAGCCGTCGAGCGAATATGGCCTCGTCGCCTCGCGTCACGAGCGCGAGGGCGGCGTCTTTCGCGTCGATCTGCGCACGGGCATGATGTCGATCTGCTATGTGCTCAACGACGCCGTCGTCTGCACGCCGCCGGCCAAGTAAAAGCGTCCGAGTTTTTCAGGAGTTTCCATGTCCGTCATGACGCCCGACGAAGCCAAGCGCGCCGCGGCCGCGCGCGCCCTCGAACTGGTGACGCCGGGCATGCGCCTCGGCCTCGGCACCGGTTCGACGGCGGCGCATTTCGTCGATCTGCTCGGCGCGCGCGTCGCGGCGGGCCTCAAGGTGATCTGCGTACCGACGTCGGAGCGCACCCGCATTCAGGCCGAGGGCCTGTCGATCCCGCTGACGACGCTCGACGAGACGCCGGAACTCGACCTGACGGTCGATGGCGCCGACGAGGTCGATGGCGCGCTGCGCCTCATCAAGGGCGGCGGCGGGGCGCTGCTGCGCGAAAAGATCGTCGCAGCCGCCTCCGCCCGCATGGTGGCCATCGTCGACGACACCAAGATCGTGCCGCATCTCGGCAAATTCCCGCTGCCGGTCGAGGTCAACGCCTTCGGCCTCGGCGCGACGCGCCGCATGGTCGAAAAGGCCGCCGCCCGGCATGGCTGCCAGGGCGCCGTCAGCCTTCGCGCGGGCGCGGACGGCAAGCCCTTCGTCACCGACGGCGGCCATTTCATCCTCGATTGCGCCTTCGGCGTCATCGCCGATCCCGAAGCCCTGTCGGCGGATCTGTTCGCCGTGCCCGGCGTCGTCGAGCATGGCCTGTTCATCGGCCTTGCCAAGGCCGCTGTCATTGCAGGCGCTTCGGGCATATCCATCCGCGGCGAAATCGGCTAAAGCCTGCGCCATTGGTTTCGCGCCGCCGCGCCTTCATTTCGGGAGAACCGCCTTGACCCTGTCCGCCATCCTGCGCCGCCCGCTGCGCGTCGCCCTGATCTCCGCCGCCCTCGTCCTGCCGGCCGCGGCTCTCGCCCAGCAGGTCGGCCAGGTCGCGCCCGCGCACATGACCGCCGCGCGCGATGTCGTCGCCAGCTCGGGCATTTCGCGCTCGTTCAACGCCATGGTCCCGCAGTTCATGGCGCAGATCGCCGGCAACGTCACCCGCACGCGGCCCGAGTTGATCAACGACATGAAGGCGGTGATGACGCAGCTCCAGCCGGAATTCGAGAAGATGACGTCGGAGATGGTCGACATCGCCGCGCGCATTTTCGCCGGCAAGCTGAGCGAGACGGAACTGAAGGACACCGCGACCTTCTTCAAGAGCGCCTCCGGCAAGAAATATGTCGAGACGCAGCCGCTGGTCCTCGATGAGCTCGTCGCCGCCATGCAGGGTTGGACGCAGAAGCTTTCGACCGACATGATGACCCGCGTGCGCGCGGAAATGAAGAAGAAGGGCCACGAAATCTGATCTGAGGGCGCGTTCGGCATGTCGGCATACGATCTCGATCTGTTTGTCATCGGCGCGGGATCCGGCGGCGTGCGCGCGGCGCGCATCGCGGCCGGCTATGGCGCGAAAGTCATGGTCGCGGAGGAATTCCGCATCGGCGGAACCTGCGTCATTCGCGGCTGCGTGCCCAAGAAGCTGATGGTCTACGCCAGCCGCTTCGCCGATGATTTCGACGACGCCGCCGGCTTTGGCTGGACGCTCGGCCCGCGCGCCTTCGACTGGCGCGCGCTGGTCGAGGCCAAGGAGCGCGAGATCACCCGGCTGTCCGGCATCTACCGCGCCAATCTGGCCAAGGCGGGCGTCGAGATCGTCGAGAGCCGCGCCGAGATCGTCGACGCCCACAGCGTCCGCCTCGTCGCCGACGGGCGCGTTCTGCGCGCCCGCCATATTCTCGTGGCGACGGGCGCGACGCCGCAGATGGTCCCGGCCATCCCCGGCCTCGAACATGCGATCTCCTCGAACGAAGTGTTCGACCTGCCCGAGCTGCCGAAGCGGATGCTGGTCGTCGGCGGCGGCTATATCGCCGTCGAATTCGCCAGCGTCTTCGCCCGCCTCGGCGTGGAGGTGACGCAGGCCATGCGCGCCGAAAACGTGCTGCGCGGCTTTGATGAGGATATGCGGACCGGCTTGCGCGACGCCATGGTTCATGCCGGCGTCGCTTTCCGCTTCGGCGCCTTGCCGACCAGGATCGACAAGACGGCGGACGGCCTGGTCGTGGCCCTCGGCGATGGCGGCGAGCTTGTCGTCGATCAGGTTCTGGTCGCCACCGGCCGCGTGCCGCATGTGCGCGGGCTCGGCCTCGAAAACGCCGGCGTCGCCATGCGTCCGAATGGCGCGATCATTGTCGACGGGCGCTCGCAGACGAATGTGGCGTCGATCTTCGCCGTAGGCGACGTCACCGACCGCATCAACCTGACGCCGGTGGCGATCCGCGAGGGCCACGCCTTCGCCGACAATGTCTTCGGCGGCAAGGCGATCGACGTCTCCTACGCCGATGTCGCCAGCGCCGTGTTCTCGACGCCGGAAATCGGCGTCGTCGGCATGACCGAGGCGCAGGCGCGCAAGGATTTCGCCTGCGTCGACATCTATTCCGCTAGCTTCCGGCCGATGAAGGCGACCTTGTCTGGCCGCGCCGAAAAGACGACCATGAAGATCGTCGTCGACGGCGACAGCGACCGCGTGCTCGGCGTCCACATTCTCGGCCATGACGCCGGCGAAATGGCGCAATTGCTCGGCATCGCCGTCAAGATGCGCGCCACAAAGGCCGATTTCGACGCCACAATGGCCGTGCATCCGACGGCGGCTGAGGAACTGGTGACGATGCGCACGCGTTCTGCCCGTTATTATCGCGACGCGCCCGAGGGCGAGCCGGGACGGGCCTGACGGCCCCTTCCGACGCAAGGATGAGGCCCATGACCGATCCCGACCGCAGACGCCATTGGGATGAAGTCTACGTCAGCAAGAACGAGACCGACGTCAGCTGGTTTCAGGATGTCCCGGACGTCTCGCTGGAGCTGATTGGCGCGCTCGGCGCGGCGCCGGACGCCGCGATCATCGATGTCGGCGGCGGCGCCTCGCGCCTCGTCGATGCCTTGCTCGCCCGCGGCTTCGGCGATCTGACGGTTCTCGACCTGTCGCCCGCCGCGCTGGCGGCGTCGCGCGCCCGCCTCGGCGGCATGGCCGGGCGCGTCGCCTGGATCGCCGCCGACGTCTGCGCTTGGGAGCCGGCGCGGACTTACGATGTCTGGCACGACCGCGCCGCCTTCCACTTTCTCACCGAAGCGTCGGATCAGGCGGCCTATGTCGCGCGGCTGCGGCGCGCCTTGCGCCCCGGCGGCCATGTCGTCATCGGCACGTTCGCGCCCGACGGCCCGCAAAAATGCAGCGGACTGCCGGTGATGCGGCACGATTCCGACAGTCTGGCGCGCGTTCTCGGGCCGGAATTCGCCCTTGTCGCCCATCGCCGGCACGAGCATCGCACGCCGGCCGGCGCGATCCAGCGCTTCCAGTTCAGCGTCTTTCGTCGCGCCGGTTAGCACGCAAGGTCTTGCGCGGCGGTGAGGTCCGCCGCGCTTTTCTTGATCAGAATTCGCTCCAGTCGTTCGACCGCGCCTCCGGCGAGGCGCTCATCTGCAACATGGCGCGGGCGTTGCGTCCGCCAGCGGCGATCGATTTCTGCATTTCCGAATGGGCCGAGGGCATCGGCGCAGCGTGGCGGCGCGTCGGCGTGGCGACGGCGTTGGTTTTGAAACGGCCGACTGAAAGCGCCAGTTCCTGCGCTTCGCGCTGCAGTTTTTGGCTGGCGGCGGTCGTCTCGCTCACCATCAACGCGTTTTTCTGCGTATCCTGCTCAACGTTTGCGACAGCCTCGTTGACCTGCTGCAGCGCCGTGGACTGCTCCTGGGCGCTGTTGGCGATCGACGAGACGACTGTGTTGATCTCCATGACCTGCGCCGCGATCTTCTCCAGCGTCCGGCCGGCCTCGACGACGAGGCTGACGCCGGCCTCGACCTCGCTGCTGGACGTTGAAATCAGGCCCTTGATTTCTTTCGCGGATTCGGAGGCGCGCTGGGCGAGCGCCCGCACTTCCGAGGCGACGACGGCAAAGCCGCGGCCGGCGTCGCCCGCGCGCGCCGCCTCGACGCCGGCGTTCAGCGCCAGCAGGTTGGTCTGAAAGGCGATTTCGTCGATCGCGCCGATGATCTGACCGATATTGTTGGACGAGCGCTCGATGCGGTTCATCGCTTCGATGGCGCGCTTGACGACTTCGCCGCTCTTCTCGGCGTCGGCCATCGTCGTCGAGACGAGGCGGTGGCCTTCCTGCGCGGCGTCGGCGGTGACCTTGACCGTGGTGGTGATCTCGTAGACGGCGGCGGCCGTCTCGACGACGTTGCTCGACTGCTCCTCCGTGCGCCGCGACAGGTCGTCGGCGGACATGGCGATGTCGCCGGCCTCGTGGCTGATGGCCTGCGCGCCGGTGGCGACATCGGCCATCGCCGTTTCGAACTGGGCGATGGCGGCGTTGAAATTGTCCTGCAGCTCGCGGTAGTCCTCGGGCAGGTCATGCGCCATGCGATGGGTCAGATCCTGCTCCGCGAGGCTGGCGAGCGCTTGCCCGAACGAGCTCGAGACCAGCGCGCGCTCCTTGCTGCGCGCTTCCGCCGCGGCCTTGATGCGGGCCTCCTCGGCCGCTTCGAGGTAGACGGAAATTGAAATGTCCATGTCCAGCAAAACGGCCTTGATCAGCGAGCCCAGCGCCTCGCTGACCAACTCGGCCTCGGCGGCGTTGCTCCGCCGCAGGCGGCTCTTGGGCCACAGCTCTTGCACGATCGCATGCACGAGATGCTCGAGGATCATCGCATAGCCGCCGATATACCATTGCGGCTCGAGCCCGATGCGGGCGTGCGTCAAGCCGATCCGGCGCACATTGGCCATGTAGCGCTCGTCGAAATTGCCGGAGGCGATCGACTTCCAATGCTGGACCTGCGCCGACTTGGCCTTGTCGATATGGCCGAGCGAGGAAAAGAATTTCATCGTCTCCGGCGTGACCTTCACCTGCTCATAGAACTTGTCGAGGCCGACGGGGAGCTCGCGATCGAGGATGTCCCGGATTTGGGCTATCCGCTCGCGGCGCGCGCCGTTGATCTGCATGAAATTCATGCGCTGTTCGAGCTGCTCGTGCAGGGACGGCGTATTCTCGGCCATAAAAAAAATCCTTTGGGACCATAGGGATCAAAGCGGCAACGCGGTTGCGCGGGCCCACGTCGAGCCTGCGCGCCGAAGCTTGCTCTAAGCTGGCGTCGGCCAGACGGCCGATGGTGTGGGTTAACCGGAAGTGACCGGACCGGGCGGCCGCTGTCGCCCGCGCGGCGCTTCTCGCCATCCGCGATTAGCTCGTGTATAAGCCTCCCCTCTATTTCTGAACGAGGAAACGTGCGCGCGGCGCGTGGAGTAGGCATTATGGATCGTTGGACCCCGGAAAGCTGGAGAAACAGCCCCATTCAGCAGGTGCCCGTCTATAAGGACGCGGCCGCGCTTGCCGATGTGGAGCGCCAGTTGGCCGGCTTTCCGCCGCTGG
>ERZ1645192.1254-NODE-1254-length-21281-cov-12.786865_pt1 | contig 21281 bp, 18 predicted proteins | sample MGYA00575354_ERZ1645192 | MGnify/ENA primary metagenome ERZ1645192 (study PRJEB40844, sample SAMN11349763) | freshwater sediment metagenome | isolation source: river sediment | host: Sediment | place: India: Faizupur Khadar , New Delhi | collected 2017-02-21 ... | reverse complement strand
GGGCCTCCTCGGGCCCGGCGCGGCGCGACCTGCGGGTCACGGCGGGGCCGGCCGACGCCGACCGGCCGCGCGGCCGCGGGCGGGCGGCGAGGGCCGCGACCAGCCCGCGTGCGAGCGGCGGCAAGGCGCGGATGGAATTTTCCGTTTCGCCGCGCGGCAAGCGCTGACGCATGGGGCACGACCATTCGCACCATCACGGCCATGATCGTCACGATCACGGCCACAGCCACGCGCCGGCGGATTTCGGCCGCGCCTTCGCCATCGGCATCGCGCTCAACACGGTCTTCGTCATCGCCGAGGCGACGTTCGGCTTCCTGAGCAATTCCGTCGCGCTGCTCGCCGACGCCGGCCACAACCTGTCCGACGTCTTCGGCCTGGTCATCGCCTGGATCGCCAATGTGCTGGCGCGGCGGCCGCCCTCGGCGCGGCTGACCTATGGCTGGCGCGGCTCGTCGATCCTCGCGGCCATGGCCAATGCGCTCATGCTGCTCGTCGCCGTCGGCGCCATCGCCTGGGAGGCTGTCCATCGCCTGATCAACCCCCAGCCAGTGGCGAGCCTCACCATGGTTGCGGTGGCGGCGCTCGGCATCGTCATCAACGGCGCGACGGCCTGGCTGTTCGCGGCCGGGCGCGAAGGCGACCTCAATGTGCGCGGCGCCTTCATCCATATGGCTGCGGACGCACTCGTGTCGCTCGGCGTCGTCATCGCCGGCCTCGCCATCTGGGCGACGGGCGCGCTGTGGTTCGACCCGCTCGTCAGCCTGATCGTCGCGGCGGTGGTGTTCTGGAGCACATGGGGCCTGCTGCGCGAGTCGACCGCCATGTCGATGGCCGCCGTGCCGACGCATGTCGACATGGGCGCGCTGCGGCGTTTCCTCGAAGACCTGCCGGGCGTCGCCAATGTGCACGACCTGCATGTCTGGCCGATGAGCACGACGGAGACGGCCTTGACCTGCCATCTCGTCACGCCGGGCGGCCACCCCGGCGACGCCTTCCTGCACGAGACGGCGGAAAAGCTGGAGCACGATTTCCGCATTCATCACGTCACGATCCAGGTCGAGACCGAAAACAACGGCGTCTGCGCCCGGTTTCCCGACGACGTGGTCTGAAAAGCCAACGGCCCGGCTTGTCGCCGGGCCGCCGTTGATCGTCAGGCTTTCAACCGGCCTTAGCCGAGGTTGAGCTCGTGGAAGAAGTCGTTACCCTTGTCGTCGATGACGATGAAGGCGGGGAAATTCTCGACCTCGATCTTCCAGATCGCTTCCATGCCGAGTTCAGGATATTCGAGCACCTCGACCTTCTTGATGCAGTCCTGCGCCAGACGGGCGGCGGGGCCGCCGATCGAGCCGAGATAGAAGCCGTGGTGCTTGCCGCAGGCGTCGCGCACTTCCTTGGCGCGGTTGCCTTTGGCCAGCATGACCATCGAGCCGCCGGCGGCCTGGAACTGGTCGACATAGGAATCCATGCGGCCGGCCGTCGTCGGGCCGAAGGAGCCGGAGGCGTAGCCCGTCGGCGTCTTGGCCGGGCCGGCGTAATAGACCGGGTGGTTCTTGAAATAATCCGGCATCGGCTCGCCGCGGTCGAGACGCTCGCGGATCTTGGCGTGCGCCAGATCGCGCGCCACGATCATCGGGCCGGTCAGCGACAGGCGGGTCTTGATCGGATATTTCGACAGCGTCGCGAGAATTTCCGCCATCGGCTTGTTGAGGTCGATCTGCACGACGTCGCCGCCGAGCGAGGCGTCCTCGACCGCCGGCAGGTATTTCGCCGGATCGTGCTCGAGCTCCTCCAGATAGACGCCGTCCTTGGTGATCTTGCCGAGCGCCTGACGATCGGCCGAGCAGGACACGCCGATGCCGATCGGCAGCGACGCGCCATGGCGCGGCAGGCGGATGACGCGCACGTCATGGCAGAAATACTTGCCGCCGAACTGGGCGCCGACGCCGAGGCTCTGCGTCAGCTTGTGGACCTCCTCCTCCAGCTTCAGGTCGCGGAAGGCGTGGCCGCTCTCCGACCCTTGCGTCGGCAGGCCGTCGAGATAGCGGGCCGAGGCGAGCTTGACCGTCTTGAGGTTGAACTCGGCCGAGGTGCCGCCGATGACGATGGCGAGGTGGTAGGGCGGGCAGGCCGCCGTGCCGAGCGACAGGATCTTGTCCTTGAGCACGGCCATCAGGCGGTCGTGCGTCAGCATCGAGGGCGTGCCCTGGATGAGATAGGTCTTGTTGGCCGAGCCGCCGCCCTTGGCCATGAACAGGAACTTGTAGGCGTCCTCGCCCTCGGAATAGATCTCGATCTGCGCCGGCAGGTTGTTGCGCGTGTTCTTCTCCTCGAACATGGAGAGCGGCGCGAGCTGCGAATAGCGCAGGTTCTTCTTCTCGTAGGCGTCGCGGACGCCCTCGGCCAGCGCTTCCTCGTCCGAGCCGTCGGTGAGGACGTTGACGCCCTTCTTGCCCATGACGATGGCCGTGCCGGTGTCCTGGCACATCGGCAGCACGCCGCCGGCGGCGATATTGGCGTTCTTCAACAGGTCGAAGGCGACGAACTTGTCGTTGCCGGTGGCTTCCGGGTCGTCGAGGATTTTCGCCAGCTGGGCGAGATGGCCGGGACGCAGCAGATGGTTGATGTCGATCATCGCCTGTTCGGCCAGCAGGCGCATGGCCTCGCGCGGCACGACCAGAACGTCGCGGCCGCCCAGCTTTTCGACGCGCGCGCCCTGATCGGAAATCTTGCGATAGGGCGTCGCATCCTTGGCGAGAGGGAAAATCGGCGTGTAGGGGACGGTCATGGGTCGCGCCTCGCTTTTGCAATGGTCGCGACCTTTTAAGCGCTTGGCACGCGCTTTCCAATATGGCCGCTCGTCGAAGGGCAGGGCTTTTCAAGCGCGGCGCGCTCCGTTAGCCATGATGCAAACAGCAAGGAGCGCCCAATGAGCTACCAGAACATTCTCGTCGAGATCCACGACCGCGTCGCGCTGATCCGCCTCAACCGGCCCAAGGCGCTGAACGCGCTGTGCACGGAGCTGATGGACGAGCTGAACGCCGCGCTCATCGGCTTCGACAAGGACGACAACATCGGCTGCATCGTCATCACCGGCTCGGAAAAGGCCTTCGCCGCCGGCGCCGACATCAAGGAAATGCAGCCCAAGACCTATATGAGCGCCTATCTCGAGGATTTCATCACCAGCTGGGAAGGCGTCAGCTACCGCCGCAAGCCGATCATCGCGGCGGTCGCGGGCTTCGCGCTCGGCGGCGGCTGCGAGCTGGCCATGATGTGCGACTTCATTCTGGCCGCCGACACCGCCAAGTTCGGCCAGCCGGAGATCAAGCTCGGCGTCATCCCCGGCGCGGGCGGCACGCAGCGCCTGACCCGCTTCGTCGGCAAGTCGAAGGCGATGGAGCTGTGCCTCACCGGCCGCATGATGGATGCGGCGGAAGCCGAGCGCTGCGGCCTCGTCTCGCGCATCGTGCCGGCCGACCAGCTCGTCGCCGAAGCGCTGAAGACCGCCGCGCAGATCGCCGGCATGTCGCTGCCCTCCGTCATGCTCGCCAAGGATTGCGTCAATCGCGCCTTCGAGACGACGCTGACCGAGGGCATCCGCTTCGAGCGGCGCGTGTTCCATTCGGTCTTCGCCACCGAGGACCAGAAGGAAGGCATGCAGGCGTTCATCGACAAGCGTCCGCCGGCGTTCAAGCACCGCTGAGCGGGGCGCGGTGGACCTCACCACCTGGATCCTGCTGACCGCGGCGGCCTTCGTCGCGGGATTCATTGACGCGATCGCGGGCGGCGGCGGGCTCATCACCGTGCCGTCGCTGGCGCTCGCCGGGCTCGATCCGGTCGCCGTGCTCGCCACCAACAAGCTCAACGGCACCTGCGGGGCGAGCGCCTCGGCCTGGTCTTTCTGGCGCGCCGGGCTGATCGACCCGCGCCGGCACTGGCCGGTCGCGCTTTACGCCGGCGGCGGCGCGCTGCTCGGGGCGATCGTGCTGCCTTATGTGCCGCGCGACGCGCTGGCGACCGCCCTGCCGGTCGCGCTCATCCTCGTCGGCGTCTATTTTCTGCTATCGCCGCGCCTCAGCGAGGAGGATGCGCACCAGCGCATGAGTCCCGGCCTGTTCAACCTGACGCTGCTGCCGGCCGTCGGTTTCTATGACGCGATTTTCGGGCCTGGCACCGGCTCCTTCTACATGATGGGATTCATCGGCCTCATCGGCCTCGGCGTCATCCGCGCCACGGCGCAGACCAAGCTCGCCAACTTTTCCAGCAATGTCGTCGCGCTGGCATTCTTCGCCGTTGGCGGCCATATCGTCTGGGCGCTCGGCCTGACCATGGGGGCCGCGCAATTCGTCGGGTCGCGGCTCGGCGCGCTCGCGGCGATGCGCAATGGCGCGCGCCTGGTGCGGCCGGCGCTCGTCGGCATCTGCCTGACGCTGGCGCTCAAGCTGGCGCTGAGCCCGGACCAGCCGTTCGCCCAATGGATCGCGCATTTTTGGCGTTGATGTGACATGCGGGCGTTGACGGCGACGGCCCTGCACGGTTATAAGCCCGCCATCGACCGGAGCCGAAAGGTTCCGGTCTCTTGAGTTTTTCGCGGCGCGGCCTTCTCCGGCAAGCCCGCGCACGGGGACAAAGCACAATGGCAAATACCGCCTCGGCCAAGAAGGCCGTCCGCAAGATCGAGCGCCGCACGGCTGTCAACCGCTCGCGCCGCAGCCAGATGCGCACCTATCTGCGCAAGGTCGAAGAGGCTCTCGCCTCGGGCGACGCCTCTGCCGCCAGCGTCGCGCTGAAGAACGCCGAGCCGCTCGTCATGCGCGCCGCCCAGAAGGGCATCCTGCACAAGAACACCGCCTCGCGCACCGTGTCGCGTCTGACCGTCCGCGTGAAGGCTCTCGCCGCCGGCTGATCGCGCCGCACGGTTCGAGTTCAGGAAACCCGGCCTCGCGGCCGGGTTTTTTCGTTTTCAGCCTTCCACAAACGGGTGAAACTTTTCATCCGGACATGTTGTCGCGCCGCCGCGCCCGCGCTTGCGCACAGGCCGTATTTTTTTCTTGGGCGTCTCAGGCCGGTCATTCAAATGCGATCGGATTCAATGACTTGCTGATAAAGCAGGCGGGGAGAACGGAATCGCGGGCCTTGACAGGGCGGATTCGTCGGCAGGGGACGACCGAGCGAGTCGCGCAGGCGCGCCGCCAGGGTTTGGCGGCAGGACGAGAGCCTTCTAGGAATCAGTCGCTTATTGAGGTCAAGGGCCGAAATGCGAGATCGTGTGACAGGGCGACGACAATAGAATGTCGTCACAGTCATTGCGGGCGGCGGCGAGCCTGTGTAGGGTCTGGTCACGGTCGATGACCGCTCCCGCAAGAGATCGACAATAAACAGGGACGTCCTTTAAGTTCTTGATCCTTCGAGCAAAGAAATCGAAGCATGTCAGGAAATCTCAAGAAGGGCGTGCAGCTGTGTCGCCGCCGGCTTTGTTTCGGGGCCGGCAGGATCTTGTTTGGGCGAAGTCATCGAAAACTGGAATGACGGACTCTGAAGGGCCGCGAAACCTTGTTTCGTGGAAGGTGCGCGAATGTTCTTGACCATGTTGAAGTCGCCCGATCCGGGCGGGGCTGAACGCGTCCCTGCGCATTCGTTCGCAACGTACCCTCTGGCCTGAACAGGCTTTTTTCATTCCATCGCTGCGCCGCCACGAACCGGACGTTTGATCCGGGGCGCGCCAGCTTTGTCTCCAAATTATGAGAAGAAAGCGCAAATGCTGACCGCCCGGCGTGACACCCCCATCAATTCCTCCCAGAACGATCTTGCAGAGGCTTGGCGACGCATTTCGCGCCGGCTGCGCGCGGAACTGGGCGAGGATGTGTTCACTTCCTGGTTCGGCCGGCTGGAAATCGACGCGATCGAAGGCGATCTCGCGCATGTCTCGGTGCCGACGAAATTTCTGAAAAGCTGGATTCAGGCGCATTACGTCGACAAGTTGCGACAGGCGCTGGCCGAGGAGTTCGCCGACGTCGCCGCCGTCAGCCTGATCGTGCGCGGCTCGGCGCGTCCGGGCTCGGCGCGGCCGGTCGCGCCGGCGGCGCTGCAGGCGGCGCTGCAGGGCGACGAGCCTGCCGACGTCGTGGCGACGGGCGCTCCGGCGGCCGTGCGGGAATTCCCGCGCATCGAGCGCGCAACGACGGCCCGCGACAGCAAGCCCAGCGCCGAGAGCGACACGTTCGGCGGTTCGCCGCTCGATCGCCGCATGACCTTCGACAACTTCCTCGTCGGGCGTTCGAACCAGCTCGCCCATGCGGCGGCGATGCGCGTCGCGGCGGCCAGATCGGGCGAGCCGTTGCTTTACAATCCGCTTTACATCCACGCCTCGGTTGGGCTCGGCAAGACGCATCTGCTGCAGGCCGTGGCGCATGCGGCGGGCGACGCCGGGCGGCGGGTGACGTATCTGACGGCTGAAAAATTCATGTATGGCTTCGTCGCCGCGCTCAAGGCGCAGAGCACGATCGCCTTCAAGGAGCGGCTGCGGGCCATTGACGTCCTCGTCATCGACGACGTGCAATTCCTGCAGGGCAAGTCGATCCAGCACGAATTCTGTCACACGATCAATGCGCTGATCGACGCCGGCCGGCAGGTGGTGATCGCCGCCGACCGCACGCCGGCCGATCTCGAGAGCCTCGACGAGCGGGTGCGCTCGCGTCTGGCCGGCGGGCTCTGCGTCGATATGGCGTCACTCGACGAGCAGCTGCGCATCAAGATCCTCGAGGCGCGCATCGCCGCCGCCAAGGCGGTGCAGCCGGACTTCAACGCCCCCGCGCCGGTCGTCGCCTATGTCGCCCGCGCCATTCAGACCAATGGCCGCGACCTCGACGGCGCGGTCAATCGCCTGCTGGCGCATTCGACCCTGTCGGGCGAGCCGCTGAGCATCGAGACGGCGGAAGCGGCCATCCGCGACCTCGTGCGGACGCGCGAGCCGAAGAAGGTGCGGATCGAGGACATTCAGAAACTGGTCGCGACGCATTACAGCGTCAGCCGCGCCGACATCCTGTCGTCGCGCCGCACCGCCAATGTCGTGCGCCCGCGCCAGATCGCCATGTATCTGGCCAAGGTTCTGACGCTGCGTTCGCTGCCCGAGATCGGCCGCCGGTTTGGCGGGCGCGATCACACGACCGTGCTGCACGCGGTGCGCAAGATTGAGAACCTGTCGCATTCCGACGCCGGCCTGTCGGAAGAAATCGAACTGCTCAAGCGCATGCTGACCGACTGATCGGCCGCGCAAACCAATAAAAACCCCGCCGGACGCGCATCCGGCGGGGTTTTTTGTTGCTCAGACGCCGCCCCGATCAGGCCGGCAACGCGCGCCCGACGACGCCGTAGCCCTGCATGAAGGCGGCGATGGCCTGGGTGCGGCGGTCGCAGCCGAGCTTTTCGAGAATGGCGGAGACGTGGCTCTTGACGGTTCCTTCGGTCAGGCCGAGCTCCCAGGCGATCTGCTTGTTGAGCAGGCCGCGCGTCATCAGCTCGAGAATTTCGAACTGGCGGTTCGACAGCCGCGCCAGGCCGGAGGTCGCGCCGGCGGCCTTGGTCTTGGGAAAAACTTCCCGCCCCGCGCCGAGCTCGGCGATGGCGTGCGCCAGCGCCTCGGGCCCGACATCGGCGGAGATCACGCCGCTCAGGCCGCGCACGCCATGCAGGCGCGCCGCCGGAAAATCGGCATTGGCGAGCAGCGCCAGGCTGACGCCGCGGCCGAAGGCTTCGGCGAGGCCCGGCTCGATCGGCCCGTGCGTCGGCCACAAGGCCGCGTCGATCAGCACGACGTCGCCGGCGCGCAGGCTCGACATGACGGCGGCCGCCTCGGCCAGGACGGCAAAGCCCACCACCTTGCGGGTCTGTTCGGAATGTTCGAGCGCTGTTTCGACGCCGAGCCGCAACAATGGGGTCGGATGGACGACGAGAAGCGTCGGCGAGGCCTCAGCCCGCGTCGTGCGATCGATGTGAATGGGGGTAGCGGAAGCGATATGCGAGTTGATGCGCACGTTGGTCATGGAAGATGGTCGCCCCTTCTCTCTGCCGTTCGGGGGATGGCATAACGAAAAACGGGTGACGAATCTTCCGAAAAATGGTTGATTTGCAAATCTATTGCAAAAACGCTTCGCAAGTTTGCAAATTTGGGGGCCCATGCGCCGCAAGCTGTTCGCCGGATCGAAAATTCGCCGTCTGCGCGAGCAGCATGGCATGACGCAGGCCGGTTTTGCCGAACGCATCGGCCTGTCGGCGAGCTATCTCAACCAGATGGAAAACAACCAGCGGCCGATGACGGCCGCGGTCCTGCTGGCGCTGGCGCAGAATTTCGCCGCCAACCTGTCGGAATTCGCCGAGGAGGACACCGAGCGGCTGACCAGCGACCTGCGCGAGGCGCTCGCCGATCCGGTCTTCGCCGGACTGACGCCGAACGGCCAGGACCTGAAGACGATCGCCGCCAACATGCCCTGGTTCGCCCATGCGGTGCTCGATCTGCATCTCGCCTTCCGCCGCGCCAACGAGCGCATGCAATTGCTGGACGAGGCGTTTGCGTCGCGGCATGTCGGCGTGGGCCGCGACCGCGACGCGCTGCTGCCCTACGAGGAAGTCCGCGACTTCTTCCACTATCGCAACAATTATCTCGACGATCTCGACCGCGCCGCCGAAACCCTGTCGGAGCAATTGAACGCCAGCGAGGGCGTGCGCGGTCTGGCCAGCCACCTGCTTGCCGCGCATGGCGTGCGCGTCGAGGATGAGCGCGTCGCGCCGGAATCGCAATTCATGCGCCGCTACGACAAGAACGCCCGCGTGCTGCGGCTGCGCGACGGCCTCGACGCCGCCGCGCGGCAATTCCAGATCGCCCACCAGATCGGGCTTGCCGAGCAGCAGCGCGAGATCGAGGCGATCATCGCGCAGGCGGGATTCCGCTCGAGCGCGGCGGCGGCCATCACCCGCATGGCGCTCGGCAATTATTACGCCGGGGCGCTGATCATGCCCTATGGCCGCTTTCTGGCGGCGGCGCGGTCGACGCGCTACGACGTCGAGCGGCTTTGCCATCTCTTCGGCGCAAGCTTCGAGCAGGTGGCGCATCGCATGTCGACGCTGCAGCGGCCGGGCGCGCGCGGCGTGCCATTCTATTTCGTCCGCGTCGACCGCGCCGGCAACATTCTCAAGCGCCATTCGGCGACGCGCTTCCAGTTCGCGCGCTTTGGCGGCACCTGCCCGCTTTGGAACGTGCACGAGGCGTTCGAGGCGGCGGACAAGACGCTGGTGCAAATCGCCGAAATGCCGGACGGCGTCCGTTATCTGTGCGTGGCGCGCGCCTCGACGAAATCGGGCGGCAGCCATCTCGCGCCGGCGCGGCATTTCGCTCTCGGCATCGGCTGCGAGATTTCCTACGCCGCCGATGTCGTCTATGCCGACGGCATCGACACCAAGACCAGCGCCATCGCCCAGATCGGCGTCAGCTGCCGCATCTGCGAGCGCTCGAATTGCCCGCAGCGCGCCGCCCCGCCCATCGACCGGGCGCTGGTGGTGGAGGCCGACACGCGCGATTACGTGCCGTTCCGCTTCGGCTGAGCCGGCTCAGCGGCCCGTCTTGATGCGCGTCCATTCGCGCGTCACGATTTTCTGCGTCGCCGGATCGTTGCTGGTCGCCGTGAACAATTTGCCGATCATCGCCTCGTCCGGATAGATCGCCTTGTTGGCGACAATGTCCTTTTCGACGAAGGGCTTCGCGGCGCTGACGCTGTTGGCGAACTTGGTGACGCGCGTGTTGCGCGCGGCGATCTCCGGCCGCAGCATGAAATCGATGAACCTGTAGGCTTCGGCCGGATGCGGCGCGTCCTTCGGAATGGCGAAGGAATCGAGCGAGATCAGCGTGCCTTCGCGCGGGATGACGTAATTGATCTCGACGCCGTTGTTGGCCTCGATCGCCCGGTCGCGCGCCTGGAAGCTGTCGCCGGCCCAGCCGACGGCCAGGCAGATGTCGCCATTGGCGAGGGCGTTGATATATTCCGACGAGTGGAATTTCTTGACGTTGCGGCGCATGTTCGCCAGCACTTCGGCGGCGCGGCGCAGATCGTCGGGGTTCTTGCTGTCGGGCTTGAGCTTCAGCCAGGCGAGCGCGGTGGTGAACAGGTCTTCCGGGCTGTCGAGGACATAGACGCCGCAATCGGAGAATTTACGCAGGTTTTCCGGCTTGAAGACGATGTCCCAGGTGTCGAGCGGCGCCTCGCCGAGACGCTCCTTCGCCTTCTTGACGTTGTAGGCGATGCCGGTGGTGAACCACATGTAGTTCACCGCATATTGGTTGCCCGGATCATAGACGGCCAGCCGCGCGTCGATTTCGGGCCAAAGGCCCTTGGCGTTGGACAGTTTCGTCCGGTCGAGCTTCTGATAGACGCCGGCCCGGATCTGGCGCTGCAGAAAACTCGCCGACGGCGAGACGACGTCATAGCCGGTCTTGCCGGCGAGCAGCTTGGTTTCGAGGATTTCGTTGGAATCATAGGTGTCGTAGACGACCTTGACGCCTGTCTCCTTGGTGAACTCGTCGAGCGTGCGCGCGTCGATGTAATCCGACCAATTGTAGACGTTGACGACCTTCTCCTGCGCCGCGGCCGGCAGGACCGCGGCGATGAGCGCCGTGACAATCGAAACGCGCAGCAAGCTCTTCATATCGTCCCCCGTGGTCAGGCGGCGCGGCGCATGGCCTTGCGCAGCAGCTCAAGAGCGGCGTCGAGCGTCTCATCCTTCTTGGCGAAACAGAAGCGCGCGACGTTGCGCACGGCGTTCTCGGCATAGAAGGCGGAGACGGGAATGGCGGCGACGCCGTGCTCCTTGACCAGATTCATGCAGAATTCGGCATCGTCCGTGATCCCGAGCGGCGACAGGTCGACGTTGACGAAATAAGTGCCCTGGCTCGGCAGGACCGAGAAGCCGCATTCGTTCAGCCCGGCGCAGAAGCGGTCGCGGCTGCGCTGCAGGTCGGCGCGCATCGCGGCGAAATAGGCGTCGTCCTTCATCAGGCCATAGGCGACCGCGACCTGCAGGTTCGGCGGCGTGGTGAAGGTGAGGAACTGGTGCGACTTGGCCAGCACGCGCAGAATCGGCGGCGCGGCGGCGACGAGGCCGACCTTCCAGCCGGTGAGGCAGAAGATCTTGCCGGCCGAGCCGATCTTGACCGTGCGCTCGCGCATGTCCGGCAGCTCCATCATCGAGACGTGGCGGCGGCCGTCGAAGACGACATGCTCCCAGACCTCGTCGCAGATGGCGATGGCGTCGTGCTTCACACAGAATTTCGCCAGCAGTTCGAGCTGCGCGCGCTCATAGACCGTGCCGCAGGGGTTGAGCGGATTGTTGAAGACGACGGCGCGGGTCTTCGGCGAAAAGGCCTGCGCCAGATCCTCCTCGGTGAAGGTCCAGTGCGGCGGCTTCAGCGTGACGAATTTCGGGATGCCGCCGGCCTGGCGCACCAGCGGCAGATAGGCGTCATACATCGGCTGCAGCAGCACGACTTCGTCGCCGGGCCGGACAATGGCGAAGATCGAGGCGGCGAGAGCCTCGGTCGCGCCCGAGGTGACGAGCACTTCCCTGTCGGCGTCGAGGTCGAGGTTCTGAAAGCGCTTGTAATGGGCGGCGATGGCGGCGCGCGTCTCGGGCAGGCCCATCATGCTCGGATATTGGTTGTAGCCGTTGAGCACGGCGTCGGCCGCCTTGGCGCGCACGTCCTGCGGCCCCGGGTCGTCGGGAAAGCCCTGTCCGAGATTGATGGCCTTGAGATCGCGCGCCAGCGAGGACATGACCTCGAAGATCGTGGTCGGCAGATCGGCGAAAATCGGGTTCATGGGCAAGGCTCCGGCAGGATCGCGCGTTTTCCCGTCCCTAGCATGCGACGCGCCGGCCTTGAAGAGGGCGCGTCTTGCGCTGGCGCGCGCGCGCTGGCACTGAGGCGCGATGTCGACGATTTCCACTCCCCATTCGCTGCTCGTGCTCGGCGGCGCGCGTTCCGGCAAGAGCCGCTATGCGCAGGAGCTCGCCGAAAGCGCAGCGCGCGAGCCGTGGCTGATCGCCACGGCCGAAGCCGGCGACGCGGAAATGGCGGCGCGCATCGCCCGCCATGCCAGCGAGCGCGGCGCGCGCTGGCGGCTGGTCGAGGAGCCGCTCGATCTGGCCGGGGCGCTGGGGCGGACCAGCGCGCCCGGGCGTCTCGTCGTCGTCGACTGCGTCACCTTCTGGCTGGCGAATCTGATGTTCGCACGCCGCGATCCCGACGCGGCGATCGACGCGCTGGCGGCGGCGCTGCCGACGCTCGCCGGACCAGTCGTCCTCGTTTCCAACGAAGTCGGGCTCGGCGTCGTGCCCGACAATGCGCTTGGCCGCGAATTCCGCGACGTTCAGGGGCGCGCCAATCAGGCTTTGGCCGCCGCCTGCGAGGCCGTCGCGCTGGTGACGGCGGGGTTGCCCGCCTTGCTCAAGCCGGCGCCGCGGCCTGACTTTCGTTTCTGATCAGCGCGTCTTGACGCGGATTTCCGCCGCGAGGCGGTCGATCAGCTCCGGCGTCGAGGGTCCGCCGCACAGGGTCAGACGGCTCGGCGCGTCGATGCGGCGCTCGAGCGGATAATAGCGCGTCAGCGCGGCATGGACGAGGAAGGCCTGGCCCTGATCCTCGACGCCGCCGGCGATGTCGGAGACGATCAAATAATCCGGCCGCAGGCGCACAAGGCGCTCGAGGCTGATGAAGCCTTCGCCGCCGGCGACGGCGTCGCCCGATATTTCCTTAAGGCCAAGCCGCCGCACGATGTCGACCAGCAGGCTCGCGCCCCCCGGCAGATAGCCGCGCCGCTCCAGCGCCAGCGCGGCCGCGCCTTCCGGGGCGGGCCGCCCGGCGCGCGCCAGCGCGGCGTCGATTTCGCCGATCAGCTTTTCGCCGCGATCCGGCTGGCCGATCCGGCGCGCCAGAGCCCTGATCTGCGCCCTGCCGTCGTCGAGGCTGGTCCATGGGGCGACGGCGAAAAAGTCGAGCCCACGCGCCTGCAGCAGCGCCCGCATGTGGCGGCTGTCGAACGGACTGACCAAGACGAGATCGGCCTGACGCCGCACCACGTCTTCGGCATGGCCACGATTGACGGAAAACCCGCGGGCTCGGGCGTGCAGATAGGAAATGCCGGGATCGTGCGCCAGCGGACTGAGCGAGGCGATCTGCGCCGGATCGGCCAGCGCCAGCAGCAATTGATCGGCGCAGAGATTGGCCGAAACGATGCGGCGCGGCGCGTCGGCGCGCGCGCCGCCCAGCGACACGACAAGCAGAAGCGAAGCAATTGCGAGACGAAATGACAAGTTTGCAACAGTCCCGACCGATGACGCCGGCGCACTTTATTAGCGATTGCCGCCGCCCCGTCCACAGCCTATGAGTCGGCTCGACGTTGGTTCCCCGGTTCAAGCCGGGGTTAAACGGGAATGCGGTGCGGGAGAAATCCCAATGCCGCAGCTGCCCCCGCAACTGTAAGCGGCGAGCTTCATCCTCCCCACGCCACTGAAGGACAAGCGCCTTCGGGAAGGCAGGATGCCAGCACCGACCCGCGAGCCAGGAGACCGGCCTGCGTCTTGTGCAATTCCTCAGCCGTCGGTGGGACGGTGGAAAGGTTGATCATGACGACGCTTCACGTGCGCGCGCCGCGCGCCGCCGCCTTTTTGCTTGCCGGCGTTTCTTTCTTCGCCTTGACGCTCTCCGATGCGCGCGCGCAGCAGGCCGCTCCGCCGCCGCTTGACGTGGTCGTCTCGCCCAATCGCGTCGAGCAATCGATCCAGCGCGCCGGCAGCGCCATCACCATCGTCAGCGGCGAGGATATCGCCCGCAACGGCGCGCGCACGCTCGTCGACGCCCTGCGCGACGTGCCGGGCCTCGACATCGCCCAGCAGGGCGGCCCGGCCGGCCTCAGCAATGCGTCGCTGCGCGGCTCGAAAGTGTCGCAGGTTCTCGTCCTCATCGACGGCGTGCGCGTCGGCGACCCGAGCGCGATCGGCGGCGAATTCGATTTCGGCGCGATGCTCGCCACCGACATCGAGCGCATCGAGGTGCTGCGCGGCCCGCAATCGGCGCTCTATGGCTCCGACGCCATGGGCGGCGTGATCAACATCATCACCCGCAAGGGCAAGGGCGCGCCGCGCATTGCCACGACGACGGAGGCCGGCAGCTACGGCACGATCTCGCAGCGCATCAACGTCACCGGCGGCACGGACGTTCTGTCCTACGCCTTCGGCGTCGGCGCGTTCCACACCGACGGCTTTTCCTCCTATGGCGAGCGCATCGGCCGCATCACGTCGCAGGCGACGCGGCCGCTGGAGCGCGACCCGGCCGACAAATACGGCGCGACCGGCCGCATCGCCTACAACGCCGGCGAAGGCGTGACCATCGAGGCGGGCGTCGCCGCCTATTGGACGAACCTGCATCTCGACAATCCGGGCATGTGGAGCTTCGCCACGCGCGACAATTATTTCGATCGCAGCCGGCAGTCGACGAGCGAGGGCCATGTCAAGGCGACGCAGGAATTGTTCGGCGGCCAATACAAGCACAGCCTGGCCGCCTTCGGCAGCCTGACCGACCGCGCGATCACGCAAGGGCAGACCTGTTTCGACGCCTTCTGGAATTCCTACGATTGCCGCATGAACTATCGCGGCGCGCGCGTCGGCGCGGAATATCAGGGCGATCTGAAGCTCGGCGCCTACGGCCTGCTGATCTTCGGCGCGCGCAGCGAGCAGGAAAGCGCCAAGACCTCGGAAGACTGGTTCGGCGTCACGCCCTTCGCCCATCCGCTCATCGACAAGACGCAGACGACCAATTCCGTCTTCGCGCTGCATCAGTTCAGCGTCGGCGAGCGTCTGCACCTGTCGCTTGGCGGGCGCGTCGACGATGTCGTCGGCGGCGAGACCTTCCCCACCTGGCGCGCCACGGCCGCCTATGACCTGCACGAGACCGGCACGAAGCTGCGCGCCAGCGTCGGCACGGGCGCAAAGGCGCCGTCGCTTTTCCAGCGCTACAGCGCCTGGGGCACGCCGAATCTGGCGCCGGAACACAATATCGGCGTCGACGTCGGCGTCGACCAGCAGATCGGCGGCGCTGTGAAGCTGTCGGCGACCGTCTTCGCCAACCGCTACCGCAACCTGATCGATTTCGCCTATGCCGGCTGCGGCCCGAGCCAGCCCTACGGCTGCTATTTCAACGTCGGCCGGGCCAAGACCAGCGGCGTCGAGCTCGCCGGCGATTTCATCCTCGTTCCGGGCGCATGGAAGGCGCGGGCGAGCTACACCTACATGCGCACCGAGGACGAGACGACGCAGCTGGCGCTGCTGCGCCGCCCGGCCAACAAGGGCGGCCTGTCGCTGATCTATACCGGCGTCGACAAGCTCGAGATCGAAGGCCGCGCCACCATTGTCGGCGCGCGCGACGACATCCTCAACGATTGGCCCTACAATCGCGTGCGGATGCCGGCCTACGCCAAGTTCGACTTGCGCGCCGATTACAAGGTCAGAGACAAGATTACCGTTTTCGCGCGCATCGAAAACCTGACCGATGCGCGTTACGAGGAAGTTCGTGATTTCGCCACGCCCGGACGCTCCTTCTACGCCGGCCTCAAGACGGTCTGGTGATCACCGGACCGGCGCGGCGATGGCAGGGCTGACGCTCGCCATCGCCGCGCTTTGCGTCGCGTCCCTGACGGTCGGCCCGGCGGGCCTGACCCTCGGCGAGGCGTGGAGCGGCCTTGCGACCGGCGTCGGCGTCGAAGGCGTCATCGTGCGCGACATCCGCCTGCCGCGGCTCATCCTGTCGCTGACGGTTGGCGCGAGCCTCGGGTTCGCCGGCGCGGCGATGCAGGGCCTGCTGCGCAATCCGCTGGCCGAGCCGGCGATTTTCGGCGCGCCTCAGGCGGCGGCTTTCGGCGCGGTGCTGGCGCTCTATTCCGGCTTCGCCAATGCGCTGTCCTTCGCGCTGCCGGCTGCGGCGATCGCCGGGGCGCTGCTGTCGGTCGGCGCCCTCTTCGCCATCGCGCGGCGCGGCGCGGGGCTGGTGACGCTGATCCTCGCCGGCCTCGCCCTGTCGAGCCTCGCCGGCGCGGCGACCTCGCTCGCCATCAATCTGTCGCCCAATCCGTTCGCCGTCACCGAGATCGTTTTCTGGCTGATGGGCTCGTTCGAAGACCGGTCGATGCGGCATGTGGCGCTGGCGGCGCCTTTCCTTGCCGCTTCGGCGCTGATCCTGATGCGGTGCGGCGCAGGCTATCGCGCGCTGACCCTGGGCGAGGAGACCGCCGCCAGCCTCGGCGTCGACGTCGCCCGCCTGCGGCGCCTGAGCGTCGCCGGCGTGGCGCTCGGCGTCGGCGCGGGCGTCGCCGTCTCGGGCGCGATCGGTTTCGTCGGGCTTGTGGCGCCGCATCTTTCCCGTCCGCTCGTCGGCGCCGACCCGCAGAAGGTTCTGGCGCCCTCCGCGCTTGTCGGGGCGGCGCTGTTGACGGCGGCCGACGTCGGCGTGCGCCTTGCGCCAACGACGACGGAAATCAAGGTCGGCGTGGTGACGGCGCTCATCGGCGCGCCGCTGTTCCTCTGGCTCGTGCTGGCGCGCCGCGCGGCCTTGCCGGAACAAATGACATGACCGCCGCCCGGCTGGACCATGTCGGCGTGCGCACGCCCGACCGCGTCATCCTCGCGGATGTATCGCTGGCGCTGCGACCGGGTGAGCTCGTCGTGCTGATCGGCCCGAACGGCGCGGGCAAGTCGACGCTGCTGCGCGTGCTGGCCGGCCTGTTGCGCCCGACGGGCGAGGTTTTCCTCGGCGACGCGGCGATGCGCGCGCTCGACGCGCCGGCGCGGGCGCGCCGCGTCGCCTATCTGGCGCAGGGCGGCCTCATCCATTGGGGGTTGACGGTGCGCGACATTGTCGCGCTGGGACGCCTGCCCTTTACCGGCGGCGGGCGGCTGGGGCCGCAGGACGCCGCCATCGTGGCGCGCGTCATCGCCGAATGCGGTCTTGAAGACCTTGCCGCACGGCCGGCCGACGAATTGTCGGGCGGCGAGCGGGCGCGGGCGCTGTTTGCCCGGGCGCTCGCCGTGCAGGCGCCGCTGCTGCTGGTCGATGAGCCGATCGCCTCGCTCGATCCCGCCCAGCAGATCGGCGTCATGAACCATTTGCGCGCGCAAGCCCGCCACGGACGCGCCGTCGTCGCCGTTCTGCACGATCTCGGCCTGGCGCTGCGCTACGCCGACCGCATCGTCGCGCTCGATCTCGGGCGCGTCGTCGCCGACGCGCCGCCGGCGGATATCGTGCGTTCCGGCGCGCTCGATCGGCTTTACGGCGTGCGTTTCCTGCATGCGTCGCACGGCGATATCGTCATGACGGCGGCGGCCGACGAATAACCCGTTCGCGGGACGACACGCGCGTCGTTTGCTCGCATTGCTATTACAAGGGAAAACGTATAGTATGAATGTAACTGTGAAATTAAACGTCACACGGAATTTTCTGTGAAATCAAGATCTGCTCATTTGCGTCGGCTTGAGGCCGAGGCGATCGCCATCATGCGCGAAGTCGTGACCGAGTTCCGCAATCCGGTCATGCTCTATTCGATCGGCAAAGATTCCAGCGTCATGCTGCATCTGGCGATGAAGGCTTTCTATCCGGCCAAGCCGCCATTCCCGCTGCTGCATGTCGATACGACATGGAAATTCCGCGAAATGATCGAATTTCGCGACGAAACCGCGGCGCGCCTGGGCCTCGATCTGCTCATCCACATCAACGAGGAAGGCGTCGAGCGCGGCGTCTCTCCGGTCGCCTCCGGCTCGTCCGTGCACACGCAGGTGATGAAGACCGAAGGGCTGCGTCAGGCGCTCGACAAATGGGGTTTCGACGCCGCATTCGGCGGCGCGCGCCGCGACGAGGAAAAGAGCCGCGCCAAGGAGCGCATCTTCTCGCATCGCTCGGCCGCGCATGGCTGGGATCCGCGCAACCAGCGCCCCGAGCTTTGGCGCCTGTTCAACACCCGCATCAAGCCGGGCGAATCGATGCGCGTCTTCCCGCTGTCGAACTGGACCGAACTCGACGTCTGGGACTACATCGCCGAGGAGGAAATCCCGGTGGTGCCGCTGTATTTCGCCAAGGAACGGCCCGTGGTCGAGCGCGACGGGGCGCTGATCATGGTTGATGACGAGCGGCTGCCGCTGCTGCCCGGCGAAGAGGTGCGCATGGAAGTCGTGCGCTTCCGCACGCTCGGCTGCTATCCGCTGACCGGCGCCATCCAGTCCGAGGCCGCCACGCTCGACGAGATCATCGCCGAAATGCGCGCCTCGACGACATCGGAGCGCCAGGGCCGGCTGATCGATCACGACGAATCCGGCTCCATGGAGAAGAAGAAGCGCGAGGGTTATTTCTGATGAGCAGCGTCGAAACCCTGTCCACGCCCGCGACCGCCACCGGACGCGGCGCGCTGCCCACCCTGCGCTTTCTGACCTGCGGCTCGGTCGACGACGGCAAATCGACGCTGATCGGCCGGTTGCTCTACGAGCAAAAGCTGATCTTCGACGACCAGCTCGCCGCGCTCGAACGCGATTCAAAGAAACACGGCACGGTCGGCGAAGACATCGATTTCGCGCTGCTCGTCGACGGGCTTGAGGCCGAGCGCGAGCAAGGCATCACCATCGACGTCGCCTATCGCTATTTCTCGACGGAAAAGCGCGCCTTCATCGTCGCCGACACGCCCGGCCACGAGCAATATACGCGCAACATGGCCACCGGCGCGTCCAACGCCGATCTCGCCATCATCCTCGTCGATGCGCGCAAGGGCCTGCTGACGCAGACCTACCGTCACGCGACCATCGTGTCGCTGATCGGCATCCGCCATGTCGTTCTGGCGGTCAACAAGATCGACCTCGTCGATTACGACGAGGCGGTTTTCCGCAAGATCGTCGCGGATTTCGAGGTCTTCGCCAAGCCGCTCAACTTCCATTCGATCATGCCGATCCCGATGTCGGCGCGCCATGGCGACAACGTCTCCGAAGCCAGCGCCCGTACGCCCTGGTTCAAGGGGCCGCATCTGCTCGCCCATCTCGAAGTCGTCGACGTCGAAGAAGACCGCGCCACGCGGCCGTTCCGCATGGCGGTGCAATGGGTCAACCGCCCGCATCTCGACTTCCGCGGCTTTGCGGGAACGATTTCGTCGGGTTCGATCTCGCCCGGCGACGAGATTGTCGTGGCCGCTTCGGGCCGCACCAGCCGCGTCACGCGCATCGTCACCGCCGACGGCGATCTCGAGCGCGCCGAGGCTGGCGACGCCGTGACGCTGACGCTCGCCGACGAGGTGGACATCGCCCGCGGCGATCTTTTGACCGGCAAGCAGGACCGCCCGCAGGTGGCCGACCAGTTCGCCGCGCACCTGATCTGGATGTCGGACGAAAAGCTGCTGCCGGGGCGTTCCTATCTGATGAAGATCGGCGCGCGCCTGCTGCCCGTCACGGTGACGGAGCTGAAGCACCGGCTCGACGTCAACACGCTCGACAAGCATGCAGCCAAGACGCTGTCGCTCAACGAGGTCGGCTTCTGCAACCTCAACGCCGGCGCGCCGGTGGCCTTCGATCCCTATTCGGAGAACCGCGACACCGGCGCCTTCATCCTGATCGACCGCTTCACCAACGCCACGGCGGCGGCGGGGCTGATCTCGTTCGGCCTGCGGCGCGCCACCAACGTGCATCTGCAGGAACTGACGATCGGCAAGGCGCAGCGCGCGCGGCTGAAGCACCAGAAGCCGGCGATCCTGTGGTTCACCGGGCTTTCGGGCGCCGGCAAGTCGACGGTCGCCAATATCGTCGAGGCGCGGCTCAACGCCCGCGGCGCGCATACGATCATGCTCGACGGCGACAATGTGCGCCATGGCCTCAACCGCGATCTCGGCTTCACCGACGCCGACCGCGTCGAGAACATCCGCCGCGTCGGCGAGGTCGCCAAGCTGATGACCGAGGCCGGCCTGATCGTGCTGTGCTCGTTCATCTCGCCCTTCCGCGCCGAGCGCCGGATGGTCCGCGAAATGGTCGAAAGCGGCGAATTCTACGAGGTCTTCGTCGACACGCCGATCGAAACCTGCATCGCGCGCGATCCCAAGGGCCTCTACAAGAAGGCGCTGGCCGGCGAGATCAAGAATTTCACCGGCGTCGACCAGGCCTACGAGCGGCCCGAGGATGCGGAAATCATCCTTGCGCGCAATGGCGAATCGGCGGAAAAATCAGCTGACGAAGTCATTGCCCGACTCATCGAGTGGGGCGTAATCGAGCATTGACGCATGGCGCGCCGAAGCCCGAGCCGGCAGCAGATCGACGCCGTTTTCCAGCAGGTCATGACCCTGCAGGAACGGCGTCCGTCGCTGATATTGCCGAAAAGACTTGATGCGCTTTTCTCCGATCTCGGCCAGAGCCAGCCGAGCCGCGAGCCGGACGACATCGAAGACCTGATCTGGGCGATCTGGATCAACCACGACGACCGCCGCGCTTCGGCCTCCATGGCCGCGGCGACGCAGGCGATCGTCGCCGGCGAGCGGGATCTCGCCCTGCCGATCCTCGATCGCCTCGTCACGCAGCATCCCGACTGGGCCGAGGCCTGGAACAAGCGGGCGACCATCGCCTTTCTCGACAAGCGCGACGATGAGAGCGTCGACGACATTTCGCGCGCGCTCGACCTCGAACCACGCCATTTCGGCGCGATTTCCGGCTTCGCGCAGATCTGCCTGCGGCGCGGCTATCTGGAAGAAGCGCGCGCCGCCTTCCAGATGGCCCTGCGCATCAACCCGCATCTTGAGGGCATCAGCGACATCGTCGACGCGCTGGGGCGGAGCGTCGATCGTCCGCATTGAGCCGGTGGCCGCGATCGGCCATCATCACGGCAACGACGGCCCCGACGAGGGCGCGCGAGGGAAACGCCATGGAATTCGACTATATCATCGCCGGCGCCGGCTCGGCCGGCTGCGTGCTCGCCAACCGTCTCTCGGCCGATCCGCGCAACCGCGTGCTGCTGCTCGAAGCCGGCGGCCGCGACAATTGGATCTGGTTTCACATCCCGGCCGGCTATCTGTTCGCCATCGGCAATCCGCGCGCCGACTGGATGTTCAAGACCAAGGAAGAGACGGGCCTCAACGGCCGCGCGCTGAATTATCCGCGCGGACGCGTCATCGGCGGCTGTTCGGCGATCAACGCCATGCTCTACCTGCGCGGCCAGGCCGCCGATTACGACGGCT
>ERZ1645192.1253-NODE-1253-length-21285-cov-8.334621_pt1 | contig 21285 bp, 19 predicted proteins | sample MGYA00575354_ERZ1645192 | MGnify/ENA primary metagenome ERZ1645192 (study PRJEB40844, sample SAMN11349763) | freshwater sediment metagenome | isolation source: river sediment | host: Sediment | place: India: Faizupur Khadar , New Delhi | collected 2017-02-21 ... | reverse complement strand
GCGCGCCGTCGGCGCCGGCGCCGCGATGCCGGGAGGCTCCGGTCGCGGGCCGTACGTGTCCCGGACTCGCTCCGCCAGCCGCGTGATCTCGCTTTCCATTTCCGCCAGCATGGCGTCCACCGGACCGCCGCACCAGGTCTTCCCCTCGCGATCCATCAGCACCAGCCGATCATCCCGCAGGTCGATGATGACTGCGGCGGTTTCGGCCTCCTCTTTCCAGCGCCCGTCGAACCAGTAGATCCGGCTCGTGTCGCGGGTCTCGACGCCGGCGCCGCCGGCTCTGGTCTCCAGACGGAAGGTCAGCCCCGCCTTGTCGGCGGCCGCGGCGGGAATGGCGGCGGCCAGAACGGCCAGTCCCCAGGCCAGCAATCTAATGAGTTTTTGTTTCAGGTTCATGATAGGGATCTCCAAATCGGTTCACCGATACGATCTCGGCCAAGGACTTGCGCCGGCGCTCCACCTCCACCGGCTCGTCCATCCGGACGCCGCCCGCGGGATAGCCGACGACGATGAGGCCCAGGATCTGGTGGCTGGCGGGCACCGCCAGCAGCTCTCGCACCCGTCCCTCGGAGAACCAGCCGATCCAGCAACTGCCCAGGCCCAGGGCGGTGGCCATGAGGCAGATGTGCTCGCCCACGATGCCGATGTCGAGGCGGTGGCAGTCGCGGTCGATCCACCCCGCCGCCTGGTGGATCAGCGGGTGCGGCCTGGCACAGAGCACCAGCACCAGCGGCGCGGTGTCCATCCACTTGTTGACGCGCGTGCCCACCGGCGCGGCGGTGGCCAGTTCCCGGATCAGCTCCGGCCGGTCCACGGCCACGACGTGCCACGGCTGGAGGTTGCACGACGACGGCGCCCACTGGGCGGCCTTGAGCAGCACCGCCAGTTTCGCCGGCTCCACGGGCCGGTTGTCGTATCCGCGGACGCTGCGGCGGCAACGCATCAGGCGGCTGAGATCTTCGGCATTCATGCGGGCGCTCCCGTTGGCTTGAGTCATCCGACGCGCCATTATATAATAGCGGTCCAGACGGCGCCAAACCTATCCCGGGAGCAGCCCATGAGCCAGCCGCCCGAACACACCATCGACGTGCAGTGCCCGCACTGCCAGTCCCGCCTCACCGTGGACCGCGAGACGGGCGAGGTGCTGTTGTCGAAAAAGCATGAGAAGCGGGAGGTCGAGTCGTTCGACTCGGCGGTGGCGAACGCCCGGGACTGGGACCGCCGCAAGGAGAACCTCTTCGAACAGGCCTTCGAGCAGGAAAAGAAGCGCAAGGACATGCTCGAGAAAAAATTCCGCGAGGCGCAGAAGCAGACCGAAGGGGACGATTCTCCGCCGCCCAAGCCGTTCGACTTCGACTGACGCCCGGCCGCCCGCGCCGACCGCCCCGTCGCCCCGACATTCACTTTTGGAGGAACCATGGCCCCCAGAACCGGACTGAGCCGATCCGCCCTCATCGCCCTGCGGGACTGCCTGCTGCTGAAACCGGACGAGAGCGTGCTGATCCTGACCGATCCCACGTGCCACCGCATCGGGCTGGCCCTGCTCAAGGCCGCCCGGAAGATCGGCGCCTACGCCGTGTACACCGAGATGCCCGCCATGGAGCGCAACGGCCAGGAGCCGCCGCCGGCGCTGGCCGAGCTGATGAAGGGCTTCCCGGCCGTGGTGGCCGCCACCAGCAAGTCGCTCACCCACACCGACGCCCGCCGCGAGGCGTGTCGCGCCGGGGCGCGGGTGGCCACCATGCCGGGCATCCTGGAGGAGACCATGGTCCGGTGCCTGGCCGCCGATTACTACGCCATCGCCGAGCGGACCGAACAGGTCACCCGGCTGCTCAACGCCGGCCACCGGGTGCGCGTGACCACCGCCGCGGGGACCGACCTGGCGTTTTCCATCGAGGGCGTGAACGCGATTTCCTCCACCGGGCTCATCCACCAGCCGGGCGCCTTCGGCAACCTGCCGTCGGGCGAGTCGTACATGCGTCCGCTCGAGGGGACCGCCGAGGGTGTCGTGGTGGTGGACGGCTCCATGGCCGGCGTGGGCAACCTGCTGGCCATGGGCGAGACCATTCAGATCGCCGTGAACGGCGGCATCGCCACCACCATCACCGGCCGCGAGGCCGCGCGGAAGCTCGACGGGCTGCTCCGCGCCGTGGGCTCCGACGCGTACACCGTCGCCGAGTTCGGTGTGGGCACCAACGACGCCGCGCAGATCATCGGCAACATCCTGGAAGACGAGAAGGTGATGGGCACGATCCACATCGCCTTCGGCAACAACGTCTCCATGGGCGGCACGGTCAACGTCCCCATCCATCTGGACGGTATCATCCAGTCGCCCACCGTGGAGCTGGACGGCCGGCTCCTGATGGACAACGGTCGATTGTTGCTGGATTGATCGGGCGCTGTCGCGCGTCCCGGCTCCGGCCGCCGCCTACTCCGCGACGAGGCGGTGAAAGCGCTTCTTGCCCAGCTTGATGACGACGGCGCCGTCCGCCAGGTCCGCCTCGCCGAGGCGACGGGCGGTGCTCTCCACCTTCCGGTCGTTGACGGTCACTCCCCCCTGGCTGACGAGACGGCGGGCTTCGCCTTTGGACGGCACGAGCCCGGTCTCGATGAGCGCCTGGACGATGTCCAGGCCGTCGGCGAAGCGCGCGCGGGGGATCTTCGTCGACGGGATGATGTCGGCGGCCTCGACGCGGATGCCGGCGACGGCCGACGACGTGGCCACGCGCCCCTCCGGATCGGCCGAGCCGAACTGGCCCACCGCCGACAGGTACGCCTGGCGGGCCTTCTCCGGCCCGTGGGCCAGCGCGGTCGCCTCGTAGGCGAGGATCTCCTTGGCCCGGTTCAGCAACGGCGGCTGCAGCGCCCCGAGGCGCCGCACCTCGTCCATGGGGAGCAGCGTGAACAAGCCGAGAAAGCGCGCCACATCGGCGTCCTCGGTGTTGCGCCAGAACTGGTAGAAATCGAACACCGGGGTTCGCGCCTCCGCCAGCCAGACGGCGCCGGCGACGGTCTTGCCGAACTTCTCGCCGCTGGCGTTCATGAGCAGCGGGAACGTCAGGCCATACGCCTGCCGGTTGAGCATCCGCCGGCACAGGTCGGTCCCGGCCACGATGTTCCCCCACTGGTCCTGCCCACCCATCTGGACGAGGCAGTCGTGGTCGCGCATGAGCACGTAGAAGTCGTACGCCTGCAGGAGCTGGTAGTTGAACTCGAGGAAGGTGAGGCCCGTCTCGAGCCGGATCCGGTACGACTCGGCGGTGAGCATCCGGTTCACGCTGAAGTGGCGGCCGACGTCGCGCAGGAATTCGATGTAGTTGAGGGGGAGCAGCCAGTCGGCGTTGTTCAGCATGAGCGCCCGGTCCGCGTCGAACGAGATGAATTGGGCCAGCTGCCGCTGCATGGCGTCGCCGTTGGCGCGGATCCGCTCCAGGGTCATCATCTGGCGCAGCTCGCACTTGCCGCTCGGGTCGCCCACCATGCACGTGCCGGCGCCGATGAGGATGATGGGCCGGTGACCGGCATGCTGCATGTGCACCAGGGCCATGATGGGCACCAGGCTGCCCACGTGGAGGCTGTCGGCAGTGGGGTCGAAGCCGATGTAGCCGGTGACGGAGCGCCCCTGCCCGAACAGTTCCCGCAGGGACGGCTCGTCGGTGCACTGGTAGACGAAGCCCCGCTCTTCCAGGATATCGTACAGGTTCTGCGCGCTCATGGTGTCCCTCTCCGCACGTCAATGGCCGATCATTATACCAACCGGCGGGTCGCAGCGGACATGAAAAAATCGAGGCCGCCCCCGGGGGCGGCCTCGATGGGAACGGTTGGTTTTTGTCAGGCGGATCACGCCAGCGGCTTGCCGCAGCCGGAGCAGAACTTGGCTCCCGCCGCGTTGTCGACGCCACAGGCGCACTTGACCGGCGCGGCGGCCAGGGGCGCGCCGCACGCCGAGCAGAACTTGCCGCCCGGCGGGTTGTCCGCCTTGCACTTGGGGCACGGATTCAGGCTCACCGACTGGCCGCAGGCGGAGCAGAACTTCGCCCCCGGCGCCACCGCCGCCGCCTTGCAGTGCGGGCACACGGCCGCGGCGGCGCCCTGGGCGGTGCCCGCCGCCTGGCCGGCGGCCATCGCCTGGGAGATCATCCCGGGCATCATCATGCCGAACCCGGCGCCCATGCCGAGGCCCATGCCGGCGCCGGCGGTGCCGCCTTCACCGCCGCCCTGTTCGGCGGCTTTCTCCATCGCCTTGGCGGCCTTGAACTGCATGAAGCGGCCCATGTCGCCCACGGCGCCCATGCCGGCCCGCTCGTCGATCATCTTCTGGACTTCTTCGGGCGGCGTGATGGCGGTGATGAAAAAGTCCACCAGTTCGATGCCGTACTTGCCGAAATCGTCGGTGATGCGCGATTTGCAGGCGACGCCCAGCTCGTCGTAGATGCTCGGCAGGTCGAAGATGCTCTCGAGGTTCTCGCCCAGGACGTCGTTGAGCCGGGCGACGATGAAGTCACGGAAATAATCCTCGATGCCGTCGGTGGTGACCACGCCCCGCGTCCCCACCACCTCGGCCACGAACACCCGCGGGTCGCGCACCTTGCACGAGTACTTGCCGAAGGCGCGCAGCCGCACCATGGCCAGTTCCTTGTCGCGGAACACGATGGGCTCCTTCGTCCCCCATTTGAAATCGAGGAAGGTCTGCAGGCTGACGAAGTAGACCTGGGCCCGGAAGGGCGAGGTCCCGCCGAACGGCTTGCCGATGAGTCCGCCGAGCAGCGGGATGTTCTGGGTGGTCAGGGTGTGCCGCCCGGTGAGGAAGGTGTCCAGCGCCTTGCCGTCGCGGAAGAATACGGCGGCCTGGTTTTCCTGCACGATGAGCTGGGCGCCCAGCTTGATGTCGGCCGAGCCGCCGCTCTCGGGCCAGCGGTGGACGAACTCCTTGCCGGTGTTGTCGAAATACTGAATGATTTCAAGCGCCATGTGGATATCCCTCTACGGTTCGGATTCGGTCACTCACCGGCCAGGCCGCGAATGGAATTCTCGCGGTCGTTCCACCGGCTGTCCAAGGCTTCGAGCCGGTCCCGGCAGCCGTCCAGCGCCTCCTGGAACGCGGCGGCGTCCTTGGCCAGGTCGCGCAGCTTGGCCAGTTCGGCCACCAGCTCCTCCACGTCCTGGAGGGCCGCCTGGTCGAAGGCGTAGAGCTGGTCCAGTTCGGCCTCGCGGACCTTGACGGCGTCGAAGAAGCCGCTGTAGCCGTGGCTGGCGTAGCGGATCTTGCTCTCCACCTGGTCCAGCAGATTGCTCACCGGCGTCACCCCGCCCAGCAGCTTGACCTTGCCGGCGTCGGTCACCGCCCGGGTGGCCTTGCGGAGGCTCTTTTTCCCCTCCATCAGCCGCTGGCTGACAAACTGCCGCAGCAGGTGGTCGGTTTCCCGGCGGTATTCCTTCTCCAAGTAACCCTTGAAACCGGGAATCTTCAGCAGGATGTTCTCGAGCCAGTTGCGCTGGCTGCCGCTCTTCTCTCGTGGATCCATGGACATCTCCTTGTGAAAGATCACGGCATCTGTTTGCCGCGGGGGTCATTGATAGCAGCCGGCGCCCGCGCCGGCGGCTCAGATCACGGTGTTGTCCGGCAGGACGGTGTTCTTCGGAATGATCACGATCCCGTCGCACACCACATACTGGTCGGTCTCGAAGTTCTGCGCGTTGTCCTTGTTGAGAATCTGGACGTTGTTGCCGATGCGGACGTTCTTGTCCAGGATGGCCCGGCGGATGGTGCAGTAGTTGCCGATGCCGATGTCGGGCCGGCCCAGACGGCGGTTCTCGTTGAGCATGGCCGTGTCCTCGAGGTAGTCGGCGCCCATGATCATGGAGTCCCGGATCTCGGTGCCGCTCCCCACCCGCGAGCGGATGCCCAGGATGGAATTCCAGACCAGCGCCCCGCTCAGCACGCACCCTTCCGAGACGATGGAGCTGTGGATCTGGCAGCGGAAGATCTTCGAGGACGGCAGGAAGCGGGCGTGCGTGTAGACGGGGTAGGCGGCGTCGTAGATCTCAAACTCGGGGTTGGCCTTCGTCAGCTCCAGGTTGGCCTGGTAGAACGACTTGATGGTCCCGATGTCGGACCAGTAGCCGTCGAAGGGGTAGCCGTAGACGTTCAGGTTCTTGATGGCGTGGGGGATGATGTCCTTGCCGAAGTCGTTGAACCGCTCGACGCGGAGCAACTCGGCCAGCACCTCGGTATTGAACAGGTAGATGCCCATGGAGGCCAGGTACGGCTTGGCGTTGAGCACCGCGTGGTACTTCTCGGGGATCGCCGCGATCTCCTCCGCCGTGAGACGCAGCGGCGCCGCCCGATCCAGCGGCGGCTTCTCGACGAAGTCCACGATGCGGGTGTTCCGATCCACCTTCATGATGCCGAAGCCGGGCACGTCCGCTTCGAGCACGGGGATCATGGCGACGGTGACGTCGGCGCCCTTCTCCTGGTGGAACCGGAAGAAGTCGCGGTAGTCCATGCGGTAGAGCTGGTCCCCCGAGAGGATGAGGAGGTGGCTGGTGTGGCCCGTGTCAAAATGCCGGAAGCACTTGCGCACGGCGTCGGCCGTCCCCTGGAACCAGTCGCGCGACTCGTGGGTCTGCTCGGCGGCCAGGATGTCCACGAAGCCGTTGGTGAACATGTCGAAATGGTAGGTCTGGGCGATGTGCCGGTTGAGCGACTCGGAGTTGAACTGGGTCAGGACGAAGATCCGCCGGATGTCCGAGTTGAGGCAGTTGCTGATGGGGATGTCGATGAGGCGGTACTTGCCCGCCAGAGGGACGGCGGGCTTGGAGCGGTCCTTGGTCAGCGGGTACAGCCGGGCGCCCTGGCCGCCGCCCAGGATGATGGCACTCAGGTTCTTCATGCACGCCCCCTCGGTAGCGGTGCCCTCATTATAAGCGGAAATACTGGTCACGGCACAAGGGAAATGCTGTTTTCTATGGGGGATATCCCACCGATCGCGCCATGCGCGGGAGGCGGTGCGGCCGCGGAGCGGGCCGTCAGGATCGCGGGCGGGGGTCGTCCGCCGCCGGGTCAAGCTGGTCCACGTCCGCCTGTTCCACGATCTCCAGGCCGTAACCGTGCAGCGCCGTGAACCGGCGCGGATGGCTGGTGAGCAGGATGATGCGATCCAGTCCCAGTGAGCTGAGGATCTGGGCCCCGATGCCATAACTCTTCTGGTCGTCCTGCTGGTACAACTCCGCGCCATAGGAGTAGCCGGGGCCGTGCGCGCCGACGCGGCAGGCGCGGATCTCCTGCAGCAGGCGCGGCTCGTCCTGCCCCACCCGCAGGTAGAGCACCACGCCCCGGCCCCGGGCCTGGATGAACTGCAGGCATTTGCGCAGGTAGGCGCCGGACGGATTGTGGCGCGACAGAAAGACGTCGCCCGGGACCGACTCGGCATGCACCCGCACGTGGACCGGCTCGTCGCCCCGGACGTCGCCCATGACCATGGCCAGGTGCTGGCGGTGGTTCAGGCGGTTCTGGAACACCCGGGCGGTGAAGCGGCCGAACTCGGTGTCCAGTTCGGCGCTTTCGACCTCGGTGACAAACTGCTCCGTGCGGAGCCGGTACTGGATCAGGTCGGCGATGCTGACGATCCTGAGGTGAAAGCGCGCGGCGAACTCGCGCAGCTGGGGCAGGCGGGCCATGGTCCCATCCGGGTTCATGATCTCGCAGATCACGCCGGCCGGGTAGAGCCCGGCGATCCGGGCCAGGTCCACGGCCGCCTCGGTCTGGCCGGCGCGCTCCAGCACACCGCCCGGGCGGGCCCGCAAGGGGAACACGTGGCCCGGCCGGGCCAGATCACACGGCCGCGTGGCGGGGTCGATGGCCGCGCGGATGGTGGTGGCCCGATCGGCGGCGGAGATGCCGGTGGTCACCTCGCGCTTGGCTTCGATGGATACGGTGAACGCCGTTCCGAAATTCGACGTGTTCTCGGTGACCATCAGCGGGATCTGCAGCTCCTCCAGGCGCTCGACGGTGAGCGGCAGGCAGATGAGTCCGCGGCCGTGCATGGCCATGAAATTGACGGCTTCGGGGGTCACCCGTTCCGCGGCCAGGGTCAGGTCGCCCTCGTTCTCCCGGTCCTCGTCGTCGATGACGATGACCATCCGCCCGGCGCGGATGTCTTCGATGGCTTCTTCGATGCGGTCCAGTGTCACCGGCTGACGTCCTCCCGTATCCGAATCCGCCCAATTGTAATACAGTCGCCCGCCGAATGGAACCGGCGAGCCGCGCGGGCGCGTCCGGTGTCGGGTGGGTCAATCGCCGGCCGGCTCCCCCGGCGCCGCGTCTCCCAGGTCGGCCGGGTTCTCGATCCCCTTCCCCAGCGCCCGGGTCAGCACCGTGATGCCCAGCAGGAACAAGTACGTGGACACGTGGATGCAGATGGCCCACCCGGCATGCTCCGCCAGGTGCTCGCGCATGCCGGGCAGGAAATCGTACTCCTCGAGGTAGACGACGTTCCAGTGAGCGTCGAGGACGGGATACGCGTCGAGGAAGAATCCGCGGCCCCGGTGCGTCTGGTGGAAGCGGTCCGGCGCGTCCAGCGGCAGTCGCGACAGGGCGGTGTCCCCCCAGATCACCCGGCCGGTCCGGTCCGCCAGCAACACCCGCCCCCGCTCGGGCAACAGCGCCTGGTTGCGGACGAACTCCTCGACGATGGGCCGGGCGCCGCACCGGAGCATCAGCCAGCCCGCCTCCCGGCCGTCGGCCAGGAAGATCCGCTCCCCCATGGTGAACCACGGCTCCGCCGAATCCGTGAATAGCCGGGTCACCCCGAACGAGTCCCGCGCCCAACCGTCCAGTCCCTGCTCCGAGCCCACGTAGAAGGCGGTCCGGCTGCGGAAATCTGCGTCGTCGCGGGAGACGAACTCCAGGTTCCGGATCCCGTCGTGGGACTTGAGGACCAGGAGCAGCAGCTCGTCGATCGCATCCCGGTTCTCCGGGATCATTCGGATCCGCCAGGCGCAGAGCTGCTGGACCTGGCGCAGTTCGTCAAGCTGCGCCTGGATCTTCATGCCGTGCACCTTGTTCCAGTAAGTCCGGTTGCGGATCCACTGGGTGCGCGCCGCCTCACGGTGCTGGAACCACGCCTGGGACGCCAGCACCGCGTGGACCGGCAGCGGCAGCAGGCACAACGCCAGCGCCCCCACGACGAGCCAGTTGCTCTGGAAAACCAGTGTCCGGCGGCTCCAGAGGCCCCAGCGGTTCTCGATCAGGACGCCCATGCGGCGCGCCTCGGGCGGGATGAACTGGAAGATGAGCTCGCCCGGGAACACGAGGAGGATGGCGAAGTAGAGACTGGTGGACAGCAGCAGCTCCCACCCCGGCGCCTCCACCCACTGCAGGAAGTACACCCGCCGGAACACCGCGTAGAACAGCCCGTTCACCAGCGGCACCAGCACCAGGCCGGCCGCGCCGTACGTCAGCAGCGCCCGCATTTCCAGGCGGCGCATCCGGGCGAAGCAGCGGTCCCGGACGATCGGCACCACCGTGCCGTTGATCATGTGCACCGCCAGCGAGGCCAGGTACAACGCGGCCGAGTGCTCCCCCGGCCGGATGAGGTAGGCCGCGGTGACGGCGATGAACGGGCTGACGACGCCGCCCCAGATGCCGAACAGGATGCCCCCGAGGATCACCAGCACGTAGCTCGGATCGATGAGCACGGGGAATGTGCCGAGGAAGACCCGCACCGGGCCGATGAGCACCCCCGGGAACAGGAGCACGGCCCAGAACAGGCTCACGGCCAGAATCTTCCAGCTGAATTCATCCGATGACAGCGTCATCCGGAGCTTCCGTCGCAGGACGAGAATGGAAATACCCATCCAAAGTACCAGAACGCCCCCGCGTTGCAAAGGGAAAACATCTGTGCTACCATCGCCCCACAATAGCGACCCCCACGGACTTTTGCCCGCGGATGCCGGGTTTGGCGGAACGGGCGAAACGGGAGACGAGATGGGAGACTCCGCGTTCCAAACCGATTTGAACCAGCTGGTGACCTCGTTTTTCAAGTACCTGAGTGACGAGATCACCCCGGCCAACGCCCAGGACACCCTCCAGCTCGTCCTGCGCACCGAGGGGAAGGGCTTGTTGGAGCCGGCCCAGGTGGCCAAGCTCTGCAACCACTGGGCCGTCGGCCAGAACAAGAAATCGGGCATCCCCATCTACCAGTGCCTCGGCACCACCGTCCTGCGGATTTACCAGGCCGACTCCTTCTGCTCCCTGCGCCAGTTTCAGTTGGAAAAATTCATCAAGCCGTTCATCAACGAGCTGTACCGTCTCTGCCCGGCGGAGGAGCGGGACATTTTCAAGGAGGAACTGCCCAACATCAAGCGCCAGTTCCTCAAATCACTCGAGGCGGAAACCCAGACGGCCATGCCGGAATACGAGGTCCAGTTCCACGTGGACGACACCACCCAGGTCACGGAGGGCGAGTGGATCCAGATCACCGGCGAGCGGTTCGCCCTCCTCATGGACAAGCTGACCCCGGTCATCGACGACCCCGCGCTGGCCCCGGACGCCCGCCGGGCCCAGGTTCACGAGTTGATGGAGGAGATTCAGAAGACCTTCACCAACATCATCCACGACCAGACCCTCAAGGAACGGCTGATCGCCCTGATCGAGAAGGCCCGCCTGCTGCTCAACCGGCGGCACATCGAGGCGGCCAACGAGATCCTCGGGTTCGTGGCCCAGACGGTGGATCAGCGCAAGGACCAGTTCCTGGAGCGGGAAGTCGCCAGCGTGCTCACCCTGAGCTCCATCGACACCTCCTTCCTCGACGAGTACCTCCGCGATCCGGAGCGGAAGAAGATCCTGAAGCCCCTGTTCTCCAACATTTTCGAGACCCGCCCCACCAACCTGCTGGGCAGCCTGGTCCAGGAGCAGGGCGCCGAGGGGCGCAAGCGCCTGCTGCAGTTCCTGACGGTCTACGAGCCGGAGATCTTCTACCAGATCATCGCCGAGCTCCAGAGCCAGCAGCTGACCCGCTGGTACTACAAACGCAACCTGATCTACCTGCTGGGCCGGCTGCAGAAGCCGGCGGATTTCCCCGTGCGGGACATCCTCGACATGATGCTCGCCTACATCCACCCGGACGTCTTCCCCGCCCTGACGCAGGAGGCGGTCCGCAGCTATCTCAACTTTGACACCATGGGCGGGCTGCAGCTCGTGCTTCAGATCGCCACGGCGCCCCATGTCTCGGACGCCATCCGGCTGGACAAATTCTACAAGCCCGAGGTTTTGGACGAGTTCAAGTCCAGCGTCCTGAAGGGCGCCGGCGAGTTCGATTTCTCCAAGCATACTCGGGCCGTCCAGATGATCCTGGACGCCATCCGCCAGGAATTGGGCAAGGCGACCGTCGTCATGGGCCGCGTCATCGGGGGCTTGAACCCGAAGGTGGTCACCGGTCTCATCGAGTTGCTGTCGACCACGCCGTCGCGCCAGGCCGAGGACGGGCTGAAGAGCGTTGGGGGGGACTTCAAGATCGCCGTGGTCCAGACCGCGGTCCAGCAGACGCTGGAGGCGATGGCCAGAGAGCGGAAAACGTTTCTCTGAGGTGCGGGGGGACGCCCGGGATCACGGGCCGGAATCGGTGCGCCAATACTCTTCCGCGAAAACGGGCAGTTCGATCACGTAGCCGATGCCCTTGCCGGTTTCGGCCTCGGTGAAGATCACGCCGCCATGGTTGCGGACTACGGTGAAGCAGAAAGCGAGCCGGACGCTGGCGTCTTCAAGCGGCTGATCCGGAGCTTGAACGAGCGCCCGGACTTCCGGCATGTTCGACGGCACGACGCCGGGGCTGCCGTCGGTGATCACGACCTGGACCATCTCCAGGCGTTTGAGCATCGCAATGTCGAGGACGCCGCCGCCATGGTCCTGAGCCAGGGTCTGGGCGGCCAGATCGATCAGGGTGCGGAACACCTGGGCGATGTTCTCGCGCTCGAGATACAGCTCGGGCAGGTCCGGTTCCATGTTCAGGTTCAGGGTCACACCCAGCTTGTGGATCATGGGTCGGAGCTCGGCCGCCAGGCGCTCGAGGAGCGCGTTCAGCCGGACCGGCACCTTCTCCACGGGGCGGTGCTCGGCCGAGGCCACCAGGTTCTTGACGATGACGATGGCCCGGGTCAGCTCCCGGTCGATCTTGCCCAGAATATCCCGCGCTCCCTCGTCGTCGGCCAGCTTCCGGCCCAGCATCTGGACGTAGCCGGATACCGCGGCCAGCGGATTGTTCAGCTCGTGGGAGATCCCCTCGATCAGCGAGCCCACCGAAGAAACCCGCGTCTGGAGGCGCTCCTGCCGGGCCATTTTCTTCTCGCCCGTGATGTCCTTGGCGACGATGATGGCGCCCTGGAAGCCCGACACCGGGTCGTGCAGCGGCGTGGCCACGAGGCGGATCACCTTGCCGTACGGATCGGCCAGCGGCAGCTCGATCTCCATCAGTTCCTGCCCCTGCCGGCCCAGCCGGTCGCAGATCGCCCCCTGCACCTCGCTGAACTTGTCGAAGAACGCGCCCTTCTCAAACTCGCTCAGACCGCCGAGGAAGACCTTTCCGGACGGGTTCAGCAGGGTCAGGTGAAAGTCGTCGGTCATCAGCATGACGCCGTCGGCCAGCTTCTCCATCAGCTTCTGAAGTCCGAGGCCGGACATCCGGCTCAGGTCCCCGGCCTGGCGCTGTCGGCAGCGGTCCAGGTTCAGCAAGCTGGAGATCACTCCCGCGATGACGGAGAAGAACTGGATCTCGTGCCGCGACACCCGCCGGTGGTTGCCGGCAGCGACATTGAGCACGCCCCAGACCCGGCCGGGGAGCCGGAGCGGCACCGCCAGGTGGGTTCGGATCACGGTCCCGGCCGCCGGCCCGAAGCATGGCTCGAGGCGCTTGAGCGAGATGGGCTGGGCCGTGCGGAAGACGTGGTCCATCACCGCCGCCCGCAGTTCGGCGTTCCGCTCGGGATCCACCGTTTCGCGGTCCACTCCTTTGTGGGCAATGAGCTGGGCCGGTCCGGATTCGTCCGGCTGGTGGTAGATCCAGACGGCGGTGTAGTCGCGGAAGCTCAGGATCAGGTCGAAAATGCGCTCCAGGTTGATCTGAATGTTGTCCTGTTCGGCCACATGCTGGAACACGTCCACCAGGGTGAGGAGCATCTCCTGGTAGACGTACACGATGTTGCTGGGGGGGTTGCTTGCGTCTGAACCCATTTAAGCCGCCGGACTCGATCTTTTTCTTGACCCTGTTTGCAATTTTACTTAAAGTATCAACATCTTGTGACAGACGTTACGGTTTCATGAAGGAATCGCTTTTATTCGAAGAGGCCCTCGGCGAATTCGGGAAAGGCCTCTACCACAAGGCTATCGCGTCCTTCCGCGAAGCCGCCGCCCGGGATTCCGAGGCCGACGGCACGTACGCGTCCCTCTCTAAAGGTTTCATTCTAGAATGCTACAAGCTCCTTGGCATCAAATATACCTCACAACAACTGCACAAGCAAGCGCTGGACATCCTGGGCCAGGGGCTGATCGAATACCCGGATCACAGCATCCTGCTGCTTTACAAGGGGATCATTCTCAACAACTCGGGCAACTTCCCGGCGGCGGTGAGGGTGTTCGAGGCGATCTTCACCCGTGAGCCCAACTTCCCCAGTATCCGGATCTGCCTGGGGATCGCTCTACTCAACCTGGGCAGCCTGGATCGCACCGAAGAAATCCTGCACGATGCCATCGCGCTGCCCCCCTTCGATGCCACGGTCTATCACCTGCTGGCCATCGCCCGGTTCCGGCGGCGCATGTACGCCGAGGTCGAGAAGATGGTTCTGCGGGCCCTGGAATTCAAGCGCCCCTTTCCCGAAGCTCAACTGGACCTGATGGCCGCCCACATCGTGCTCAAGCGCTACGCGGACGCCTTCCGGATCCTGGAGGAGCTGATCCCGTTTCTCAAACAGCGGAATCGCTTCCAGATCCCTCTCGGCTTTCTCGCCCGGCAGCTGCGGTTGGACGCCGGCCACCCGCTGCTGCGCAAATATCCGTTACCAAAAAGCGACATCGACGTCTCCGAGGCCGCCGTGCACAAGTGGGTGGACGAGCGGTTCCACAAGACCATCGAGATTGACGTGCAGGCCCTGCCCTTCCAGGATCCGGAGGGGGACATCATCCGCAACTCATGGTTCCGACAACTCCTGGTGAAGCATTACCAGAACCTGCTGGTGGACGGCGTGGACCTGCCGGAAGTGTACTTCCGCCTGGGCCGCGAGGCCCAGCGCCTTAAAAAGCACTCCGAGGCGCTGGAGTACTTCCGCCGGTGCCTGCTCCGCAATCCTAAGTTCGTGCCCGCCAGGATCAGCATGGGCTTCTGTTACAAGGATCTGGGGCGCGCTGCGGAGGCTCTGGAGAAATTCGAGGAGTCGTACCGCGACTTCAAGAGCATTCCCGAGACCATCCTGTTCAGCAACGAGTCACCGGCTGACGAAAAGATCGGCACCGAGAAGGCCGATCTGCTGCGCGCCGAGGTCCACATCCTGAACCTGGCCCTGGGGCAGAACCCCGGCTTCGCCGACCTGTACTACAACCTGGGCCGGCTCTACTACTACCTGGAGCAGCCCGACGAGGCGTACCAGAATTTCGAGAAGGCGTGCACGCTGAACCCGTTCTTCATCCGCGCGATCATCGGCCAGGCGCTCACGCTGATGCAGCTGAACCAGACCGAGCGGGCCAGCGCGCTGCTCAACTCCCTGACCACCCGCAACAACCTGTTCTGGAAGGTGGTGTACAACCTGGCGGTCCTGCACCACCAGGCCGGCAACGTCCCCCGGGCCCGCGAGCTGCTCGAGGAACTGCTCCCCCTGGAGAATGAGTTCGCCGCGATGGCCCGCGACCTGCTGGCCAAGCTGCCGTCCTGACCCCTGCCCTCCCGCAATATTCATGTGGTGCAGATATCCCGCCTGCCGTAGCGCGCTTTCGACAAACGCGCGTCTGTGTGGCGCCGGCGTCCCGCCTGCTCCGGATCGAACCGGCGATGCGGCGAGCCGGCGATGGCGGGTGATCAGTGCCTTTTCCAGATGGACACGCAATCAGAATTGTCAGGTTTCAGTGCTCGCAGCCAACCAACGCTCACGCGTTTTTCTGTTCACTGTTCACTGTTCACCTTTTACTGTTCGCGCGGCACGATCACAGTGCCTCGCGGCCTCCGGCCGCGAGTTCGGCCACGGCACGATCGCGCGATACTCGCATCACCGCCCTCTGCCGTCTTCGACGAACGCGGCCCGAAGCACGATCCCGCCGTGCCGGCGGCGGCGGCGTGTAGCCCGGACCGAAAGGTCAGGGAAGTCGAGGCGCGCGGAAGGGCAATAAGCTCCGCAGGAGCGACGGGGAAAGGGGAGACGATTGGGGACTCCATTTTCGGACCCAATCAATGGCTGTACCGTACGGCGAATGGGGACATCCAGTTTCTCTCCGTGTCATGGGCTCTGCCGCTTTTCCGTCGCCGCTGGCGCGGCTTTCCCTGTCTCTCAAAAAAATCCGGCCACTCGGGCCTCTCGGCCCGGGCTGCATGCCTCGGCCGCTGGCGCGGCCGGGCTGCGGGAGTGAGCGATCCGATCCCATGGATCGGGTGGATTCAGCGGGCCGCGTCCGGCGGACGCGGCCTACTGATAGGATCCAAAGCGGAGGCGGGTGCGTCGAAACCGGCGCGCGGGTTACCGATCACGCGCACGCAGCGACAGGATGGAACGAGGCCCGAGTCCAAAGCCGCGATGACGATAATTATTACGAATTAGGATTACGAGCACGATTACGAATTACGATTACGAGCACGATTACGAATTACGATTACGAATTACGAGCACGAGATCCCAACTCCTATCTCTTATCTCCTCACTCCTCACTGTTCACCGTTCACTGTTTACTGTTCACTGTTCACTACGACAGCAGATCACGCAGACGGTCCATGGTGAGGCTGCCGGAGTCATCCGGCTCAACGGGGGGGCGGCCGCCGGTCACCTCGAGCCAGCGGGCCACGTACTTGCCCAGGATGTCGAACTCGAGGTTCACTTCCTGCCCCGGCGCCGCGGCGGCCAGGGTGGTGTTCCGGATCGTGTGGGGGATCAGGGCGATGCGCACGGCGCGCGCCGCCAGCTCCGCCACGGTGAGGCTGACGCCGTCCACGGCGATGGCGCCGCGGGCCACCACCAGGTGGCTGAACCCGGCGCCGTATTCCACCGTCAGCATCCAGGAGTCGGCGGCCTTTTCCACCGCGTGGACGCGGCCCACGCAGTCCACATGCCCGGTGAGCAGGTGGCCGCCCAGCGGCCGCTCCAGGGTCAGAGCCGTCTCCAGGTTGACCGCCTGCCCCGCCGCAAGCCGGCCCAGATTGGTCTTGGACAGCGTCTCCGCCGAGATGTCCACCCAGACGCGCTCGCCCTGCGTGCGCGTCACCGTCAGGCACACGCCGCTGACCGCCAGGCTGTCGCCCACGCGGAGCCGCGGCGCACAGCCGGGCGCGGCGAGCTGCAGCTGGTGGCCGCCCGCAGCCGTCACCCGGCCCACTTCCTCGATCAGTCCCGTGAACATGATTCCCCCCGCCGCTGCTCCACCAGCGCCTCGATGCGGTCCAGCACCTCGTCGATGGTCAGGCCGGTGGAGTCCAGGTAATAGGCGTCGTCGGCGCACCGCAAGGGCGAATCCTCGCGGGTCTTGTCCCGCCGGTCCCGCTCCCGGATCGCCTGCCGGGTGGCGGCCATGTCGGTGCTCACGCCGCGGGCGGCGTCCTCGGCGCAGCGCCGGCGGGCCCGCTCCTCCTCCGAGGCGTCGAGGTACACCTTGACCTCGGCGTGGCTGAACACCACCGTGCCGATGTCGCGCCCGTCCATCACGATGCCGCCGCGCCGGCCCAGCTCCTGCTGGATCCGGACCAGCACCCGCCGCACCGCCGGGATCGCCGACACCTTGGACGCCCCCTGGGCCACCTCGGGAGTGCGGATCGCGTCGGTCACGTCCCGGCCGTCCACCCGGACGCCCACGCCGTCGGCTCGCGGCTCCAGTTCGATCCGCAGGTCGCCGGCCACGCGCGTCACCGCGCCGGGATCGTCCAGATCGATCCCCGCCTGCAGGGCCCGCCAGGCGACCGCCCGGTACATGGCGCCGGTGTCGATGTACTGGTAGCCGAGCCGGCGGGCCAGCCGCTTGCCCAGCGTGCTCTTGCCCGAGCCGGACGGCCCGTCGATGGCGACAATGATTCGTTTCATTTCCCGAGGCAACCCAGCTCCCGCATCGCCGACTCGAACACGGCGAGGCAGCGCGCGTTCTCCTCCGGCCGCCCCACCGTGACCCGGACGGCCTCGGGGACGCCGAAGCCGCGCAGCGGCCGGACCAGCACGCCCTGGCGCTGCATCTTGTCGAACAGCGTCTCGCCGGGAATGGAGAGGAGCACCATGATGAAATTGGTCACGCTGGGGACGAACGGCACATCCAGCCGCCGGAAGGCGTCCTGCAGAAAGTCGCGGCCGGTCCGGTTGTTCTGGATCGACCGGGCGACGAAGTCGTCGTCGTCGAGGGCGGCGACGGCCGCCTCCTGCCCCAGGGCGTTGGCGTTGAACGCGAGCTTCACCCGGTTCAGGATGTCGATCAGCTCGGGCGCGCCCACACCGTATCCCACGCGGATCCCCGCCAGGCCGTAGATTTTGGAAAACGTGCGCAGCACCAGCAGGTTCGGATACCGGGCCAGCAGCTTCAGGCCGTCCGGGTAGTCGGAGGCGTCGACGTATTCGAAATAGGCCTCGTCGAGCACCACCAGCGTCTCGGGCCGCACCTTGTCCAGAAACCGGGTGAGGCTGGATTCGGACAGGTAGGTCCCGGTGGGGTTGTTGGGATTGGCGATGAAGACGATCCGGGTGTGGGGCGTCAGCGCCGCCGCCATGGCGTCGAGGTCGTAGCCGTACTCGCGGACAGGGACGCGGACCACGGGATTTCCCATGTACGCCCCGCACAGGTAGTACATGACGAAGCTCTTTTCCGAGGTCAGGATCTCGTCGCCGGGTTTCAGGAGCGCGCGGCCCACGTTGACGATAATCTCGGAGGAGCCGTTGCCCAGGCACAGCATCTCGGGACCGACCTTCAGTTTCTGGCTGAGCTTCTCACGCAGGTAAAACCCGCTGTCCTCCGGGTAGTAGTTCAGGTCGTCGAGACTCCGGCGAATGGCCTCCACCGCCCGCGGCGACGGGCCCAACGGATTCTCGTTCGAGGCCATCTTGATCACGTCGTCCAGGTGCAGCTCGCGCTTGACCTCCGCGATGGGCTTGCCCGGCTGGTAGGGTTTGATGGTGAAGATGTGGGCGGGAACAACATCTTTCAACATGGTGCCTCCACGATGTATGGTATGGGTCCGACTCACCGGAGTCGTTCATATTGTATTAAAATTTTCCAGAATCACGAAAACTATTTCGGGCGGGGCCGACCCTTTCCGGCCGCCACGGGCAGCGACCGGAGGCGGCTGACTTCCGCATCGGTCAGAGGGCGGTAAAAGCCGACGGGGAGCCCGGCGTCGGTCAGGGGGCCGATGGCCACGCGCTTGAGCTGGAACACCGGGTGGTGGATGAATTCAAACATCCGGCGCAGCTGGCGGTTCCGACCCTCGAACAGGGTGACCTTGAGCCAGGAGTAGGAATGGGCCTTTTCGCGGGACTTGACGATCTCGCAGGGAGCGAAGCGTTCCCCGTCGATGGTGATCCCCCGGCGCAGGCGGTCCAGCTTGGCCTCGTCGGGCGTGCCCGCCACCTTGACCAGGTACACCTTGGGACAATGGGTGCCGGCCCGCTGGATGCGGTACGCGACCGCGCCGTCGTTGGTGAGGATCACCAGACCGGTGGAATCGAAGTCCAGCCGGCCCACGGGATAGACCGGGACCTTCGACTTGACCAGATCCAGCACCGTGGGGCGGCCGCCGGGGTCCGACACGGTGCACAGGTAGTTGCGCGGTTTGTTCAGGAGCAGGTACACCTTGGCCGGCTCGGCCTTGAGGGGCTTGCCGTCCACGGTGACGCGGTCGGCAGCCCCGTCGGCCTGCGCCCCGAGCGCCACCACCCGGCCGTTCACCGCCACCCGCCCCTCGCGGATCAGCTCCTCCGCCTTGCGCCGCGACATGCCGAGGCAGCGGGCGACGATCTTCTGGACGCGTTCCATGCGCTCACCCCTCCGCGTCGAAGCCGGGGAGCAGGTCCTCCTCCGGCGGCGCCGCCGCGGCGCCGACGGTCCGGATCCCCTCGAGCTTGAGATCGAACAGGTCCTTCTGGCGGACATGGTCGGCCTTGTCGCCGAAGATGTCCTCGAACTCCTCCAGCGAGGGGAGCTCTTCCAGGGAGCCGAGGCCGAAATAGGTCAGGAATTCCCGGCTGGTCCCGTACTGCATGGGCGAACCGAGCACCTTCTTGCGGCCGCGGGCGATGATGAGCTTCTTCTCCAGCAGGGTCTTGATCACCGCGGAGGATTTCACCCCGCGGATCTGCAGGATTTCGGGCACCGTCACGGGCTGCCGGTACGCCACGATGGCCAGGGTTTCCAGCGCGGCCATGGACAGCTTGCACGCCGGCCGCTCCTTGAGAAAGCGCCGCGCCTGCTCGTGGTACTCCAGCCGCGTCGCCAGCTGCCAGCCGCCTGCCACGAAGCGCAGCATCACGCCGCTGCCCGGCTCGTCGTGCCGGCGCTGGAGCTCGCTGAGGGCCGACTCGATGGCCCCGGGCTCGGCGCCGCGGAACACCACCTGCAGCTGATCCATACCCACCGGCTCGTCCGAGACGAACAGGATCGCCTCGATGGCCGCTCTCAGTTCAACTGGGTTCATGCGCTGCCGCCTTTCGAATGATCCAGATTTCAGAAAACAGCCCGTCCTGGCGGAGGCGCACGTCGCGCATGCGGGCCAGTTCGAGCAGGGCCAGCATCAGCACCACCACGTGGGTGCGCGCCGGGCTGAGGCGCACCAGGTCGGTGAAGCGCAGCTTCTTCTTCTGCTCAAGCATCTCCCGCACCTGGGCGATTTTCTCCGCCACCGTGACGTTTTCCCGCTCCATCTCCAGGATGGCCCGCTCGTCGAGCTGGCGGAGCACGTTCTTGTAGGCCGCGATCAGGTCGAACAACGACACGGAGAGCAGCTCCTCTTCGGGTGGAACCACCTCCCGGATCCGGTCGGCGGTCATCACGCCCGTTTCGATCTGCTCCCGGGTGTACAGCACCTGGGCGGCGTTCTTGAACTGCTCGTACTCCAGCAGGCGCTCCACCAGTTCCTGGCGGGGATCCTCTACGACCGCCTCATCGCCTTCGGGGCCGGGTTCGGGCGGGAGGAGCATCCGGGACTTGATATAGATGAGCGTGGCCGCCATCTCCAGAAATTCACCGGCCAGGTTGATGTTGAGGTCCTGCATCAGCTCGATGTACTCGAGGTAGCGGGTGGTGATCAGGGCGATGGGGATGTCGTAAATGTCCACCTGCTCCTTGCGGATCAGGTGCAGGAGAAGATCCAGCGGGCCTTCGAAGTCGGCCAGCCGCACCTCGTGGCTTTCGCCCCGGTCGATGATGGTGGGCTGGACGCTCGGCCCGGCTTCCGCCCGGCTGGCTGCGCCGTCGGCCGCGGACGGGATCGCGCCGTCGGTCTCGCTGCGGCCTTCTTCGCCGCCGGTGACGGCCGGGGGAACGGCATCTCCGATTGGCATGGCGACCGTCTCACTGTCGCTGACGGCGGGCGGGACCGCTGCGCCCGGGTCCGCCGCGGGCGCGCCGTCCGGCACGATGCCGGGCGCTGCGGATTCCGATGACTCCGCGGCGGACGCCGCGTTTTCCATGACGGCCGGGGCAACCGCATCTGCGGCGCTGATCGAAGGTTCGGCGCCGGCGAAAACCGGATGCTCTCCATCGGCGGCGCCGTCGGGCTGGAACGGTGCCCGAGTTTCCGCCGAATGGTCGACCTCGTCCTCGATGGCAGGTTCCACCGTGACGCCGGCATCCGCGGCCGGTGTGCCCGCGGCGGAGATGTCGCCTGGATCCGGCGTGCGCTCGGCCGCCGGGTGCTCCCCGCCCTCGACGGTGGCAGGTTCCGGCGCTTCGCCCGCGCTCGCATGGAGCTCCTCGCCGATGGCCGGACCGGACGGGGCCGTCCCGCCGGCTTCCGGCAGGCTCTCCCCGTGATCGATGAGTGCGGGTGGCATCTCGTCCCGGTCGTCCATGGCTACACGAAGGCGAACAGCAACCCGACCAGGTGCAGGACCGGGCTGATCACGATG
>ERZ1645192.1252-NODE-1252-length-21286-cov-35.440912_pt1 | contig 21286 bp, 12 predicted proteins | sample MGYA00575354_ERZ1645192 | MGnify/ENA primary metagenome ERZ1645192 (study PRJEB40844, sample SAMN11349763) | freshwater sediment metagenome | isolation source: river sediment | host: Sediment | place: India: Faizupur Khadar , New Delhi | collected 2017-02-21 ... | reverse complement strand
CGTCCCCACGTTCACGTGCGGCTTCGTACGCTCGAATTTACCCTTGGCCATGGCGTCGCTATCCTCGAACTGCAGTTTGTCTCGTTGCTGCCTTTGCGAATTCTGTTCCGCCCGCCCGCGCCGTGGCGCGCGCGGCCGGCGTCAAGCCTTTCTCTTCTTGATGACGGCCTCGGCGATGCTCGCCGGCGCCTCGCCGTAGCGCGAGAACTCCATCGAATAGGTCGCCCGGCCCTGGCTCATGGAGCGCAGGTCGGTGGCATACCCGAACATCTCGGCGAGCGGCACCTCGGCACGGACGATCTTGCCGGCCGGCGCGTCCTCCATGCCCTGCACCAGTCCCCGCCGCCGGTTGAGGTCACCCATCACGTCGCCCATGTACTCCTCGGGCGTCACGGACTCGACCTTCATCAGGGGCTCCAGCAGGACCGGGCTGGCCTTCAGCGCCCCTTCCTTGAAACCGAGCGCGCCAGCCAGCTTGAAGGCCATTTCGCTCGAGTCGACCTCGTGGTAGGAGCCGTCGAACAGCGTAACCTTCACGTCCACCACCGGGAAGCCCGCGAGCACTCCGTTGTGCAGCTGCTCGCGCACACCCTTGTCCACCGCCGGGATGTACTCCTTGGGCACCACGCCGCCCACGATCCCGTTCACGAATGTGTAGCCGCCGCCGGACTCCTGCGGCTCGATGCGCAACCACACGTGCCCGTACTGACCGCGGCCGCCGCTCTGGCGCACGAACTTGCCTTCCTGCTCCACCTGCCTGCGGATGGTCTCGCGATACGCCACCTGGGGCGCACCGACGTTCGCCTCGACCTTGAACTCGCGCCGCATGCGGTCGACGATGATCTCCAGATGGAGCTCACCCATGCCGGAGATGATGGTCTGGCCCGACTCCTCGTCCGTGCGCACCCGGAAGGAAGGGTCCTCCTGGGCGAGCCTGGACAGGGCCATGCCCATCCGCTCCTGGTCGGCCTTCGTCTTCGGCTCGACCGCCACCGAGATCACCGGCTCGGGAAACTCGATCCGCTCCAGGGTGATCACCTTCTCGGGGTCGGAGAGCGTGTCGCCGGTGCTGACGTCCTTCAGGCCGACCGCCGCGGCGATGTCACCCGCCCGAACCTCCTTGATCTCCTCCCGGTTGTTGGCGTGCATCTGCAGGATGCGGCCGATGCGCTCCTTGCGGCTCTTCACCGGGTTGTAGACCGTGTCGCCGGAGCGCAGCACGCCCGAGTAGACCCGGAAGAACGTGAGCGTTCCCACGTAGGGGTCCGTCATGATCTTGAACGCCAGGGCCGCGAACGGGTCCTCGTCGGACGACCGGCGCTCCGCCTCGGTGCCCGCGGCGTCGTCGAGGACCCCCTTGATCGCGGGACGCTCCATCGGCGACGGCAGGTACCACAGCACAGCGTCCAGCATCGCCTGGACGCCCTTGTTCTTGAAGGCACTGCCGCACAGGGTGGGCACGATCTCGTTGGCGAGGGTGCGCGCCCGAAGCCCCTTGCGGACCTCCTCGTCGGTGAGGGGCTGGCCTTCGAGGTACTTCTCCATCAGCTCCTCGGAGGACTCCGCCGCCGCCTCGACCATCTTCTCGCGCCACTCGGCGATGGCGCCGATCATATCGGCCGGCGGGTCCCGCAGCTCGTAGGACATGCCCTGGGTCTTGTCGTCCCAGTAGATGGCCTTGCCGCTCAGCAGGTCCACGACGCCCTTGAAATGCTCCTCGGCGCCGATGGGCAGCTGCAGCGGGACGGGCCGCGAGCCGAGGCGGGTCTTGATCTGCTCGACCACGCGCAGGAAGTTCGCGCCCGGGCGATCCATCTTGTTCACGAAGGCGAGGCGCGGCACACCGTACTTGGTCGCCTGGCGCCATACCGTCTCGGACTGCGGCTCTACCCCGCCGACGGCGCAGAACACCGCGCAGGCGCCGTCCAGCACGCGCAGAGAGCGCTCCACCTCGATGGTGAAGTCCACGTGCCCGGGCGTGTCGATGATGTTGATGCGGTGCTCGGGGAACTGCTGCCCCATCCCGCTCCAGAAGCAGGTGGTCGCGGCCGACGTGATGGTGATCCCGCGCTCGCGCTCCTGCTCCATCCAGTCCATGGTCGCGGCGCCATCGTGCACCTCGCCGAGGCGGTGCGAGACACCCGTATAGAACAGGATCCGCTCCGTCGTCGTCGTCTTACCGGCATCGATGTGGGCCATGATGCCGATATTGCGGTAGCGCTCAATGGGCGTTTCGCGTGCCACGGTCCCGTTCCCTTACCACCGATAGTGCGAGAAGGCCTTGTTGGCCTCCGCCATGCGGTGGGTGTCCTCCCGCTTCTTCACCGCCGTGCCCCGGTTCTCCGCGGCGTCCATGAACTCGCCCGCCAACCGCAGCCCCATGCTCTTCTCGCCGCGCTTGCGGGAGGCATCCACCAGCCACCGCATGGCGAGTGCCGACTGGCGGCTCGCGCGCACCTCGACCGGCACCTGGTAGGTCGCGCCGCCCACCCGACGGGACTTCACCTCGACCACCGGGCGCACGTTGCCGAGCGCGCGAATGAAGATCTCGAGGGCGTCGCCCTTCGTCCGCTCGGCGACCCGATCGAGGGCGCCGTAGACGATGGCCTCGGCAATCGACTTCTTGCCGCTCTTCATGATCACGTTGATGAACTTCGCGACCGTCTCGTTCCCGTACTTGGGGTCGGGAAGGATGCTGCGCCGCGCGATGACTCGTCTTCTGGACATGGCCTGCTACCTGTTCCTCAGCTCTTGGGCCGCTTTGCGCCGTACTTCGACCGGGCCTGCCGGCGATCGTTGACGCCGGAGGCGTCCAGGCTCCCGCGCACGGTGTGGTAGCGGACACCCGGCAGGTCCTTCACGCGGCCGCCGCGGATCAGGACCACCGAGTGCTCCTGAAGGTTGTGCCCCTCGCCGCCGATATAGGAGGTCACCTCCATTCCGTTGGTCAGGCGCACGCGCGCGACCTTGCGCAACGCCGAGTTCGGCTTCTTCGGGGTGGTGGTGTACACGCGAGTGCACACACCCCGCTTCTGGGGGCTGCCTTCCAGGGCCGGCACGGAGCTCTTCTGAGACTTGCTCGTGCGCGGCTTGCGGACCAGCTGGTTGATCGTCGCCATGCCTGGTGCTCCAACCTCTGATGCGATGGCCAAAGACCCCCGGGCAGCATAAGCGTCGGTGTGCTTACACCGCCGGGGGCCATTGCGAGGAAACCGGGATGCGGCTTGCCGCAAAACCCCCACGGGCCTGACCGGCCCGTGGAGAATGCGGGAGTTTAGGGAGGGCGCCGCCCGCTGTCAAGCAACGGCAGGGCCGGAAACCGCATTCCCTGCCTTGTGCGCGGGGCTCAGTCCCCCGCGTCCGAGAACGGGGCGAGCTCCTCCGGGACCGACTCGCTCGGCAGGGGCTCGAAGGCCCGGGCGGCGTTGGCCGCCAGGTCGAGGCCCAGCATCTCCCGGCGCTTGCGCCGGCGCTCGTCATGGTAGGCAAGCCCCGTCCCTGCGGGCACCAGCCGGCCCACGATGACGTTCTCCTTCAGACCCCGGAGCTCGTCCACCCGTCCGCTCACGGATGCCTCCGTGAGCACCCGGGTGGTCTCCTGGAAGGAGGCCGCCGAGATGAAGGACTCGGTCGACAGGGACGCCTTGGTGATCCCGAGCAGCAGGGGCTCCCACTTGGCCGGCAGCCCGTTGTCCTTGGTCCGGACCCGCTCGTTCTCTTCCAGGATCCGCACCCGGTCGAGCTGCTCGCCCCGCAGGAGCATCGTGTCGCCGGCCTCGGTGACCTCGGCCTTGCGCAGCATCTGGCGGACGATCACCTCGATGTGCTTGTCGTTGATCTTGACGCCCTGGAGCCGGTAGACGTCCTGCACCTCGTTGGCGATGTAGGACGCCACGGCGTGCACGCCGCGCAGGCGCAGGATGTCGTGGGGGCTCAGGGCGCCGTCCACGATGACCTCGCCCCGCTCCACCTGCTCGCCCTCGAACACCGTCACCTGGCGCCACTTCGGGATCAGCACCTCGTGCTGGACCCCCTCGCGGTCGGTGATGATCAGGCGCTGCTTGCCCTTGGTGTCCTTGCCGAAGCTGACGGTGCCCGAGTGCTCGGCCAGGACCGCAGGCTCCTTGGGCTTGCGGGCCTCGAAGAGGTCGGCGACACGCGGCAGACCGCCCGTGATGTCGCGGGTCTTCGAGGACTCCTGGGGGAGACGGGCGATGACGTCGCCCACCCCCACCTGGGAGCCGTCCTCGATGTTGATGATCGCCCCTGCGGGCAGCGCGTACTGCGCCGGGATCTCGGTGCCCGCCAGGTTGACCGACTTGCCCGCCGCGTCCAGCAGCAGGACCTTCGGCGTCATGTCCTTGGAGGTCGACGGGCGCTCCTTCGGGTCCATGACCACCAGGTCGGTGAGCCCCGTGGTCTCGTCGCGCTCCTCGCGCACCGTCTGTCCCTCGACGATGTCCGTGAAGCGCACCCGGCCGCCCACCTCGGTGATGATGGGGTGGGTGTGCGGGTCCCAGCTCGCCACCACCTGGCCGGCCTCGACCGCGTCGCCCTCCGCCACCGTGATCACCGCCCCGTAGGGCACCTTGTAGCGCTCGCGCTCGCGCCCGTGGGCGTCCTGGATGGCCACCTCGCCCGAGCGGGAGACCGCCACGTACTTGCCCGAGCTGTTGGGCACGAGCTTGATGTTCTGCAGGCGCACCGTGCCCTCGGACTTCACCTGCACGTTGCTCACCGCCGCCGCCCGGGAGGCCGCGCCGCCGATGTGGAAGGTCCGCATCGTCAGCTGGGTGCCGGGCTCGCCGATGGACTGGGCGGCGACCACGCCGACCGCCTCGCCGATGTTGACCCGGTGCCCACGGCCGAGGTCGCGCCCGTAGCAGTTGGCGCACACCCCGTGGCGGGTCAGGCAGGTGATCACCGAGCGGACCAGCACCTGGTCGATACCCGCCTCCTCCAGACGCTCCACCCAGACCTCGTCCAGCAGGGTGGCCCGGGGCACCACGACCTCCGCGGTCCCGGGGCGCAGGATGTCCACCGCCGTCACCCGGCCGAGGACCCGCTCGCGCAGGGGCTCCACCACGTCGCCGCCCTCGATGAGCGGGGTGATCATGAGCCCGTCGCTCGTGCCGCAATCCTCCTCGGTCACCACCAGGTCCTGGGCCACGTCCACCAGACGGCGGGTCAGGTAGCCCGAGTTGGCGGTCTTGAGGGCGGTGTCGGCCAGACCCTTGCGGGCGCCGTGGGTGGAGATGAAGTACTGCAGGACGTCCAGCCCCTCACGGAAGTTCGCGGTAATGGGGGTCTCGATGATGGACCCGTCCGGCTTCGCCATCAGGCCGCGCATGCCGGCGAGCTGCCGGATCTGGGCGGCGGAGCCGCGCGCCCCGGAGTCGGCCATCATGTAGATCGAGTTGAAGGACTGCTGGCGCCCCGCGCCGTCCGGCGCGCCCACCACCACCTCGGTGCCCAGGCGCTCCATCATCGCCTTGGCCACCCTCTCGTTGGTGGAAGACCACACGTCCACCACCTTGTTGTAGCGCTCGCCGTTGGTGACGAGACCCGAGGCGTACTGGTCCTCGATCTCCTTCACCAGCGCCTCGGCCTCGGCCAGGATGTCGGCCTTCTCCGGCGGCACCTCCATGTCGTCCACGCCGATGGAGATCCCGGCGCGGGTCGCCCAGGCGAAGCCCGTGTACATCAGCTGGTCGGCGAACACCACCGTCTCTTTCAGCCCGACCCGGCGGTAGGCCGAGTCGATGAGCCGGGAGATGGCCTTCTTGTCCATGGTCTGGTTGACCAGGTCGAAGGACATCCCCGGGGGCAGGATCTCCGAGAGCAGCGCCCGGCCGACGGTCGTCTTCACCAGCCGGCGCTGGGGGCGGATCTCGCCGTTCTCCCCGAAGACCCGCTCGTCGATGCGCACGCGCACCCGCGCCTGCAGCTCGACGGCCCCCGCGGCGTGGGCCCGCTCGACCTCCTTCACGTCCGCGAAGACCATGTCCTCGCCCTGGGCGTGCACCCGCTCGCGGGTCATGTAGTAGAGCCCGAGCACGACGTCCTGGGTCGGCACGATGATGGGCTCGCCGTGGGCCGGCGAGAGGACGTTGTTCGAGGACAGCATCAGGGTCCGCGCTTCGAGCTGCGCCTCGATGGAGAGCGGCACGTGCACGGCCATCTGGTCGCCGTCGAAGTCGGCGTTGAACGCCGTGCAGACGAGCGGGTGCAGCTGGATCGCCTTGCCCTCGATCAGCACCGGCTCGAACGCCTGGATGCCCAGGCGGTGCAGGGTCGGGGCGCGGTTCAGCATCACCGGGTGCTCGCGAATCACCTCCTCGAGGAGATCCCAGACCTCCGCCCCCTCCAGCTCCACCTTCTTCTTCGCCGCCTTGATGGTGGTCGCCAGCCCGCGGAACTCGAGCTTGGAGAACACGAAGGGCTTGAAGAGCTCGAGCGCCATCTTCTTCGGCAGGCCGCACTGGTGCAGCTTCAGCGTGGGGCCCACCACGATCACGGAGCGGCCCGAGTAGTCCACGCGCTTGCCGAGCAGGTTCTGGCGGAACCGCCCCTGCTTGCCCTTGATCATGTCGGCCAGGCTCTTCAGCGGCCGCTTGTTGGTGCCGGTGATGGCCCGGCCCCGCCGGCCGTTGTCGAGCAGCGCGTCCACCGCCTCCTGGAGCATGCGCTTCTCGTTGCGCACGATGATGTCGGGCGCGTTGAGGTCGAGCAGCCGCTTCAGACGGTTGTTGCGGTTGATGACCCGGCGGTAGAGGTCGTTCAGGTCGGAGGTCGCGAAGCGTCCCCCGTCGAGCGGCACCAGGGGCCGCAGGTCCGGCGGCAGCACCGGCAGCACGGTGAGCACCATCCACTCGGGGCGGTTGCCCGAGACGAGGAAGGCCTCGACCAGCTTCAGGCGCTTGGCCAGCTTCTTCAGCTTGGTCTCCGAGCTCGTGCCCTGCATCTCCTCGCGCAGGCGGGTCGCCTCGACCTTGAGGTCCATCGTGCGCATCAGCTCGTGGATCGCCTCGGCGCCCATGCGCGCGTCGAACTCGTCTCCGTGCTGCTCGATGGCCTCGAGATAGGACTCGTCCGAGAGCAGCTGCCCACGCTCGAGCGGCGTCATCCCCGGGTCGATGACCACGAAGGCCTCGAAGTAGAGGATCCGCTCGATCTCGCGCAGCGTCATGTCGAGCAGCAGCCCCATGCGCGAGGGCAAGGACTTCAGGTACCAGATGTGCGCGACCGGGCTCGCGAGCTCGATGTGGCCCATGCGCTCGCGCCGCACCTTGGCGAGCGTCACCTCGACGCCGCACTTCTCGCAGATGACTCCGCGGTGCTTCAGGCGCTTGTACTTGCCGCACAGGCACTCGTAGTCCTTCACCGGCCCGAAGATCTTCGCGCAGAACAGTCCGTCCCGCTCCGGTTTGAAGGTACGGTAATTGATGGTCTCCGGCTTCTTCACCTCACCGTAGGACCACGACCGGATCTTGTCGGGCGACGCCAGCCCGATGCGGATGGCGTCGAACTCCTCAACCTGGCTCTGCTGCCGCAACAGATTCAGTAGGTCTTTCACTGCGTATCCCCCGCCAAACCGCCGGTGTCCGTCAGTACTGCTCGAGCTCGATGTCGATGCCGAGCGAGCGGATCTCCTTCACCAGCACGTTGAAGGACTCCGGCATCCCCGCTTCCATCCGGTGATCGGCGTCCACGATGTTCTTGTACATCTTGGTCCTTCCGTTCACGTCGTCGGACTTGACGGTGAGCATCTCCTGCAGCGTGTAGGCCGCTCCGTACGCCTCGAGCGCCCACACCTCCATCTCCCCGAAGCGCTGCCCGCCGAACTGCGCCTTGCCGCCGAGCGGCTGCTGGGTGACCAGGCTGTAGGGCCCGGTCGAGCGCGCGTGCATCTTGTCGTCGACCAGGTGGTTCAGCTTCAGCATGTACATGTAGCCGACCGTCACCGGGCGGGCGAAGGAATCGCCCGTGCGCCCGTCGTAGAGCGTGGTCTGCCCGCTGCGCGGCAGGCCGGCGAGTGCGAGCAGCTCCTTGATCTCGCCCTCGGTCGCGCCGTCGAAGACCGGTGTCGCGATGGGAACGCCCTCACGCACGTTGCGGGCGAGCTCCAACACCTCCGGGTCGGTGAGCGAGGCGAGGTCCTCCTTCACGCCGCCCGTCTCGTTGTACACGCGGGTCAGCAGGCGCCGCACCTCGCCCGCCTTCGCGTGCGCGTCGAGCAACCGGCCGACCTGGCGACCCAGCTCCTTCGAGGCCCACCCGAGGTGGGTCTCCAGCACCTGCCCCACGTTCATGCGCGAGGGCACGCCGAGGGGATTCAGCACCATGTCCACCGGGGTGCCGTCGGCCATGTACGGCATGTCCTCCACCGGCACGATGGTGGAGACCACGCCCTTGTTGCCGTGCCGCCCCGCCATCTTGTCGCCCGGCTGCACCCGGCGCTTCACCGCCAGGTACACCTTCACCATCTTCAGCACGCCGGGGGCGAGGTCGTCGCCCGAGGTGAGCTTGACCCGCTTGGCCTCGAACTGCTCGTCGAGCGAGGTCCGGTGCTGGGCGAGCTGCTCGCGCGCCGTCTCGAGCTGGGTGTTCGCCTGCTCGCTCTTCATCCGGATCTGGAACCACTCCTCCCGCGGCAGCTCCGCGAGGTAGGCCTTCGTGACCCGGGCGTCCGCCTGCAGGTCCTTCGGCCCGCCGACCGCCGCCTTGCCCACCAGGATCTTCTCCAGGCGGTCGTAGACGTCGTCCGCGAGGATGCGGTACTGGTCGCGCAGGTCCTTCTTGACGCTCGCGAGCTCCATCTCCTCGATCTGCTTGGCCCGCGCGTCCTTCTCCACCCCGTCGCGGGTGAAGACCTGGACGTCGATGACCGTGCCGTTCATCCCCGAAGGCACGCGCAGGGACGTGTCCTTCACGTCCGAGGCCTTCTCGCCGAAAATGGCCCGCAGCAGCTTCTCTTCCGGAGTGAGCTGGGTCTCGCCCTTCGGGGTGACCTTGCCCACCAGGATGTCGCCCGAGCTCACCTCGGCCCCGATGTAGACGATCCCGGACTCGTCGAGCTTGGCAAGCGCCGCCTCGCTCACGTTCGGGATGTCCGCCGTGATCTCCTCGGGCCCGAGCTTGGTGTCCCGGGCGACCGCGATCAGCTCCTCGATGTGGATGGTGGTGTAGCGGTCCTCCTGCACCACCCGCTCGGAGATGAGGATCGAGTCCTCGAAGTTGTAGCCGTTCCAGGGCATGAACGCGACCAGCAGGTTCTGCCCGAGGGCGAGCTCCCCGAGGTCGGTCGACGGGCCGTCGGCCAACGCGTCGCCGCGCGCGATCATGTCGCCCGGACGCACCAGGGGCTTCTGGTTGATACAGGTGTTCTGGTTCGAGCGCGAGTACTTGGTCAGGTTGTAGATGTCGACGCCCGGCTCGCCCGGCACCGTCTCGTCATCGTTCACCCGCACCACGATGCGCGCCGCGTCGACCGAGTCCACGACCCCACCCCGGCGCGCCACCACGGTGACGCCCGAGTCGATCGCCACCGTGCGCTCCATGCCGGTGCCCACGAGGGGGCGCTCGGTCTTCAGCGTCGGAACCGCCTGGCGCTGCATGTTCGAGCCCATCAGGGCGCGGTTCGCGTCGTCGTGCTCGAGGAACGGGATGAGCGAGGCGGCCACCGACACGATCTGCATCGGCGACACGTCCATGTACTCGACCTCGGCCGGGCCCTTCAGCGTGAACTCGTTCTCGAACCGGCAGGAGATCAGGTCGTCGCTGAGGCGCCCGTCCTCGTCGAGGGTGGCGTTTGCCTGGGCGATGACGTAGCGCCCCTCCTCGATCGCCGAGAGGTAGTCGATGCGGTCGGTGACCCGGCCGTTCTCCAGCTTGCGATACGGGGTCTCGAGGAACCCGTAGCGGTTGGTGCGCGCGTAGACCGCGAGCGAGTTGATGAGGCCGATGTTCGGGCCTTCCGGGGTCTCGATGGGGCAGACCCGCCCGTAGTGCGTCGGGTGCACGTCGCGCACCTCGAATCCCGCCCGCTCGCGGGTGAGGCCACCCGGGCCGAGCGCCGAGACGCGCCGCTTGTGCGTGACCTCGGAGAGCGGGTTGTTCTGGTCCATGAACTGGGAGAGCTGGCTCGAGCCGAAGAACTCCTTGATCACGGCGGAGACGGGCTTCGCGTTGATCAGCTCCTGGGGCATCAGGGTGTCGGCGTCCGCGAGGCTCAGGCGCTCCTTCACCGCTCGCTCCACGCGCACCAGCCCGACCCGGAACTGGTTCTCCGCCATCTCGCCGACGCTGCGGATGCGCCGGTTGCCCAGGTGGTCGATGTCGTCGATCGTGCCCTTGCCGTCCTTGATGTCGATGAGCACCTTCAGCACGTCGATGATGTCGGCGCGCGAAAGCGTCCCCGGGCCCTCGATCTCCTCACGGCCCACCCGGCGGTTGAACTTCATCCGGCCGACCGCCGACAGGTCGTAGCGGTCCGCGGCGAAGAACAGGTTGTTGAACAGGCTCTGCGCCGCATCCTTCGTGGGCGGCTCGCCCGGGCGCATCATCCGATAGATCTCGACCAGGGCCTCGATCTCGCTGCGGGTCGAGTCGATCCGCAGCGTGTCCGACATGTACGGACCGCGGTCGAAGTCGTTCGTGTAGATCGTCTCCACCGCCTCCACGCCGAGGCGCCGCAGGGTCTCGAGCGTCTTCTCGGTGATCTCGTCGTTCGCGTTGACGATCACCTCACCGGTCTTGCGGTCGATGACGTCCCGGGCGACCACGCGCCCCACGAGATAGCTGTCGGGCAGGTCGAGCACGTCGACCCCGACCTGCTGCATGGTCTTGATGTGCCGGGCGGTCACCCGGCGGCCCGCCTCGACCACCACCTTGCCGTCCGGCGCCTTGATGTCGAAGCCGAAGGTCTCGCCGCGCAGGCGCTCGGGGACCAGCCGCCAGCGCACGCCGGCCTCCGCGACCTCGTAGCTGTTGGCGTCGAAGAACGTGGCCAGGACCGTCTCGGTGCTGAAGCCGAGCGCCCGCAGGAGGACCGTCGCCGGCAGCTTCCGCCGCCGGTCGATGCGCACGAAGATCGCGTCCTTGGGGTCGAACTCGAAATCGAGCCAGGACCCGCGATAGGGGATCACCCGCGCCGAGAACAGCAGCTTCCCCGAAGAGTGGGTCTTGCCCTTGTCGTGCTCGAAGAACACGCCCGGAGAGCGGTGCAGCTGCGAGACGATCACGCGCTCCGTGCCGTTCACGATGAACGTGCCGTTGTCCGTCATGAGCGGGATCTCGCCCATGTAGACTTCCTGCTCCTTGATGCTCTTGACGACCTTCTGGTCGCCCCCCGCCTCCTTGTCGTAGATCACCAGCCGCAGCTTGACGCGCAGCGAGGCCGCGTAGGTCTGCCCGCGGATCTGGCACTCCTTGACGTCGAAGACCGGCTGACCGAGGTTGTAGCTCACGTACTCCAGCGCCGCGCCGCCCGAGTAGCTCTCGATCGGGAACACGGACTTGAAGGCCGCCTGCAGCCCCTCGTCACGCCTCTCGTCGGCCGGTGCGTCCGCCTGCAGGAAGCCCCGGTACGAATCCGTCTGGATCGCCAGGAGGTACGGAACCTCCAGGATGCTCGAGCGCTTCCCGAAGTTCTTGCGGATTCGCTTCTTCTCGGTGAAGGAGTAGCCCATGAGTCTTCCTCGGAACGCTACGCCGGGGATTCGCCCCCGGCACTGGGATCGCGGCCGTCAGCGCCCGGCGCGGGGGCGCCCCGGCACGGGCGCGAAAACGCCAAGAGGCCGGTGGCGGGGGCCACCGACCTCCCTGGCGTCGACAACGGGTGCGGCCGGCAAATCCGTCTCACTTCACCTCGACGGTTGCGCCGGCTTCCTCCAACTGCTTCTTGACGTCCGCTGCCTCCTGCTTGGAGACCGCCTCCTTGATGGTCGCGGGAATGCCCTCGACCAGGTCCTTGGCCTCCTTCAGCCCGAGGCCGGTCAGAGCGCGCACGACCTTGATGACGTTGACCTTGTTCGCGCCAAAGCTGGTCATGATGACGTTGAACTCGGTCTGCTCCTCGACCGCGGCGGCAGCGGGCGCAGCGGCAGCGGCAGCCATCGCGACGGGCGCGGCGGCGGAGACGCCGAACTTGTCCTCCATGGCCTTGATCAGGTCGACCACGTCGAGGACGCTCATGTTGGCGATGGTGTCGAGGATCTCTTCTTTGCTGACGGCCATTTTCGTACTCCCGATGTTATGTTGTGCGAGCGGCCCGCAGGGCCCCTCAAGCGGCCTGTTTCTGGTCGCGGACGGCGGCAAGCGTGCGCGCCAGCCGCGCGTGCGGCTCGGCAAGCGTGCGCACCAGCTTCTCCACCGGCGCCTTCATCACGGACATGAGCTGGCTGATCGCCTGTTCCTTCGTCGGCATCGTGGCAAGCCGGCTCACGTCGGCCGCGGTCAGGAGCTTTCCCTTGACCGCCACCACCTTGATCACCAGCTTGTCGTTCGTCCGGGCGAACTCCGACAAGACCCGCGCCGCGGCCCCCGGGTCCTCGCGCGCGAACGCGAGCAGCAGAGGACCGGAGAGGCTGTTCGCCATGCACTCCAGGTCGGTGCCGGTAACCGCCCGGCGCGCCAGCGTGTTGCGCACGACTCGCAGGTAGACGCCGTTCTTGCGCGCTTCCCTGCGCAGGCGCGTCATGTCGTCGACCTTCAGGCCGCGGTACTCCGCGCCGATGGCCGACAGGGCGCCGGCGGCCACTTCGCTCACCTCCGCGACGACCGCCTTCTTCTGATCCAGGTTGAGGCCCACCTTTACTTTCTCCTGGACGGCGAGCGCTCGCGCGCACCGCCTGCCACACCTACCGAGGAAATCCCCACGGGACCCCTCGACCCGTTACGGCAGGCGGCCACGGGTCTCGAAACCCGTTCCGGACCTTGCCGTCTACGCAGGCCCAGCGCACTCCGCGCCGACTCAGATGCCCTCCCGGCACACCTGCGGTCTTTGACGGCCTGCGCGCCGGCAAGCGCCGGCCCGCCGGCCCAAAGCCCGTCAAATCGCGAGCGTCCCCCGGTCGACGACGAGTCCGGGACCCATCGTCGTGGAGAGCGCGACCTTCTTGAAATAGATGCCCTTGGCCGCCGACGGCTTGGCGCGGTTGAGGTCGTGCAGGAGCGCGTCGAGATTCTCGCGCAGTGCCTCCACGGCGAACGACGCCTTGCCGATACGGCAGTGGATGATGCCGGCCTTGTCGGTGCGGTAGCGCACCTGACCCGCCTTGGCGTTGCGTACCGCACCGGCGACGTCCTGCGTCACGGTGCCCACCTTGGGGTTCGGCATCAGCCCGCGGGGACCGAGCACGGGACCCAACTGGCCCACCACACGCATCGCGTCGGGCGAGGCGATGACCACGTCGAAGTCCATCCGCCCACCCTTCACCTCGGCCGCGAGGTCGTCGAAGCCGACGACTTCGGCACCCGCAGCGCGGGCGTTCTCGGCGTTGGCGCCCTGGGCGAAGACCGCGACCCGCACCTGCTTGCCGGTACCGCGCGGCAGCACGGTCGCCCCGCGCACCACCTGATCGCTCTTGCGCGTGTCCACGCCGAGGTTGACCGCAACCTCCACGGACTCGTCGAACTTCGCGGTGGCGAACTGCTTCAGGAGAGCGAACGCCTCGTCGATCGGATAGGCCTTGCCGGGCTCGATCTTCTCGCGGATCTCCCGCAGACGCTTGGATTCCCTCGCCATGGCTCAGCCCTCCACCACGATGCCCATACTGCGGGCACTGCCGGACACCGTCCGCACCCCTGCATCGAGGTCGGCCGCCGTGAGGTCACGCTGCTTCAGGCGCACGATGTCCTCGACCTGGGCGCGCGTCACCGTACCGACCTGGTCCGTATGGGGATTGCTGCTGCCCTTGGGGATACCCGCCGCCTTGCGCAGGAGCACCGAGGCCGGGGGCGTCTTCAGCACGAAGGTGAAGCTGCGGTCGCTGTAGACCGTGATCACCACCGGGGTCGGCAGCCCCGCCTCCATGGCCTGGGTCTGGGCGTTGAACTGCTTGCAGAACTCCATGATGTTGACGCCGCGCTGGCCGAGCGCGGGGCCCACGGGCGGGCTCGGGTTGGCCTTCCCCGCGGGGATCTGCAGCTTGACGTAGGCTTCTACCTTCTTTGCCACGATGACTCTCCTTCGGGTGCAAGCGCCTCACGGCTCCCCGACTCTGGGCCCTACTCCTTCTCGACCTGGCCGAAATCCAGCTCGACAGGCGTGGGGCGTCCGAAAATCAGCACGGAAACCTTCAACTTGCTCTTGTCGTAGTTCACTTCCTCGACGACGCCGTTGAAGTCGTTGAACGGCCCGTCGATGACCCGCACCATCTCGCCCGGCTCGAAGAGCACCTTCGGACGCGGCTTCTCGGCGCCCTCCTGCACCCGCTGCAGGATCGCGTTCGCCTCCCGGTCCGAGATCGGCGCCGGCCGGTCGCTGGTCCCGCCGATGAACCCCATCACCTTCGGCACGCTCTTCACCAGGTGCCAGGTGTCGTCGTTCATCTCCATCTGGACCAGCACGTAGCCGGGGAAGAACTTGCGGTCGCTGCGCCGCTTCTGGCCGTCGCGCATCTCGACGACCTCCTCGGTCGGCACCAGGACCTCGCCGAAGCTGTCCTGCAGGCCGCTCCTCTGGATGCGCTCGCCCAGCATGCGCACAACCTGGTTCTCGAAGCCCGAGTACGCGTGCACGACGTACCAGCGTTTGGCCACGGCTCAGCCTCCGTGCCCGATCAGCGCCTTGATGGCCCAGGCGAGAACCATGTCGAGCAGCCACAGGAACACCGCCACCGCAGCGACCATCGCGATCACGATGGAGGTCGTCTGGACCGTCTCCTTGCGGCTCGGCCACACGACCTTGCGGACCTCGGTCCGCGCGTCCCCGAAGAAGTCCCAGGCGGACCGGCCCTGGGTCGTGCGCAGCAGCACCGCGACCGCGCCGCCACCCAGGAGCAGGAGGACCAGCACCCGGAGCAGCAGGGAGTGGCCGGCGAAGTAGTAGAACCCGCCGATGCCCACCGCCACGAGCAGCAGCGCCCCGGCCCACTTCAGGCCGTCCAGGCGGCTTTCCACGCTTTCCACGCTAGTCGTCATGCCGGCAGGATTCGATCAAAGTCGTGCACCTGAAATCGGCGCAGGGGAGCGCGGCGGACCATCCGTCCGCTGCCTCCCCGGCGCCCCGTCTGCATCGAAACGTATATGGCAGGCCAGGAGGGTCTCGAACCCCCAACCTGCGGTTTTGGAGACCGCCGCTCTGCCAATTGAGCTACTGGCCTTCGGACCCTTCCTATTCGATCACCTTGGAGACGACGCCCGCACCCACCGTGCGGCCACCCTCCCGAATCGCAAACCGCAACCCCTCTTCCATCGCAATCGGCGCAATCAGACTCGCCACAATCCTCACGTTGTCCCCCGGCATCACCATCTCCACACCCTCCGGAAGATCCATCGAGCCCGTCACGTCCGTCGTCCGGAAATAAAACTGCGGCCGATACCCCGTGAAAAACGGCGTGTGCCTCCCACCCTCCTCCTTGGACAGAACGTACACCTCCGCCTCAAACTTCGTGTGCGGCGTGATCGAACCAGGCTTCGCCAACACCTGACCACGCTCCACCTCGTCCCGCTTCGTACCCCGCAACAACACCCCGATGTTGTCCCCCGCAACCCCCTCGTCCAGAAGCTTGCGGAACATCTCAACACCCGTGCAGGTCGTCTTCATCGTGGGCTTCAACCCCACAATCTCAACCTCCTCACCCACCCGCACCTTCCCTCGCTCCACACGACCCGTCACCACCGTCCCACGACCCGAAATCGAAAATACATCCTCAATCGGCATCAAAAACGGCTGGTCCACGTCCCGCTTCGGCACCGGTATGTACCGGTCCATCTCCGCAACCAACTTGTAAATCGACTGCGTCCCCATCTCCGACGTGTCACCCTCCAGCGCCTTCAACGCACTGCCCGTGACAATCGGCGTCTCGTCCCCAGGGAACTGGTAACTGCTCAGCAACTCCCGGACCTCCATCTCCACCAACTCCAACAACTCCGGGTCGTCCACCATGTCCGCCTTGTTCAGGTACACCAGGATGTACGGCACACCCACCTGACGCGCCAGCAAAATGTGCTCCCGCGTCTGCGGCATCGGCCCGTCCGCCGCACTCACCACCAGAATCGCACCGTCCATCTGCGCCGCACCCGTGATCATGTTCTTCACATAATCCGCGTGCCCCGGACAGTCCACGTGCGCATAGTGACGCCCGTCACTCTGGTACTCCACGTGCGCCGTCGCAATCGTGATCCCGCGCGCCTTCTCCTCCGGCGCATTGTCAATCGAGTCGTACGCCCGGAACTCACCCCCGAACTTCTCAGCCATCACCTTCGTGATCGCCGCCGTCAGCGTCGTCTTCCCGTGGTCCACGTGACCAATCGTCCCCACGTTCACGTGCGGCTTCGTACGCTCGAATTTACCCTTGGCCATGGCGTCGCTATCCTCGAACTGCAGTTTGTCTCGTTGCTGCCTTTGCGAATTCTGTTCCGCCCGCCCGCGCCGTGGCGCGCGCGGCCGGCGTCAAGCCTTTCTCTTCTTGATGACGGCCTCGGCGATGCTCGCCGGCGCCTCGCCGTAGCGCGAGAACTCCATCGAATAGGTCGCCCGGCCCTGGCTCATGGAGCGCAGGTCGGTGGCATACCCGAACATCTCGGCGAGCGGCACCTCGGCACGGACGATCTTGCCGGCCGGCGCGTCCTCCATGCCCTGCACCAGTCCCCGCCGCCGGTTGAGGTCACCCATCACGTCGCCCATGTACTCCTCGGGCGTCACGGACTCGACCTTCATCAGGGGCTCCAGCAGGACCGGGCTGGCCTTCAGCGCCCCTTCCTTGAAACCGAGCGCGCCAGCCAGCTTGAAGGCCATTTCGCTCGAGTCGACCTCGTGGTAGGAGCCGTCGAACAGCGTAACCTTCACGTCCACCACCGGGAAGCCCGCGAGCACTCCGTTGTGCAGCTGCTCGCGCACACCCTTGTCCACCGCCGGGATGTACTCCTTGGGCACCACGCCGCCCACGATCCCGTTCACGAATGTGTAGCCGCCGCCGGACTCCTGCGGCTCGATGCGCAACCACACGTGCCCGTACTGACCGCGGCCGCCGCTCTGGCGCACGAACTTGCCTTCCTGCTCCACCTGCCTGCGGATGGTCTCGCGATACGCCACCTGGGGCGCACCGACGTTCGCCTCGACCTTGAACTCGCGCCGCATGCGGTCGACGATGATCTCCAGATGGAGCTCACCCATGCCGGAGATGATGGTCTGGCCCGACTCCTCGTCCGTGCGCACCCGGAAGGAAGGGTCCTCCTGGGCGAGCCTGGACAGGGCCATGCCCATCCGCTCCTGGTCGGCCTTCGTCTTCGGCTCGACCGCCACCGAGATCACCGGCTCGGGAAACTCGATCCGCTCCAGGGTGATCACCTTCTCGGGGTCGGAGAGCGTGTCGCCGGTGCTGACGTCCTTCAGGCCGACCGCCGCGGCGATGTCACCCGCCCGAACCTCCTTGATCTCCTCCCGGTTGTTGGCGTGCATCTGCAGGATGCGGCCGATGCGCTCCTTGCGGCTCTTCACCGGGTTGTAGACCGTGTCGCCGGAGCGCAGCACGCCCGAGTAGACCCGGAAGAACGTGAGCGTTCCCACGTAGGGGTCCGTCATGATCTTGAACGCCAGGGCCGCGAACGGGTCCTCGTCGGACGACCGGCGCTCCGCCTCGGTGCCCGCGGCGTCGTCGAGGACCCCCTTGATCGCGGGACGCTCCATCGGCGACGGCAGGTACCACAGCACAGCGTCCAGCATCGCCTGGACGCCCTTGTTCTTGAAGGCACTGCCGCACAGGGTGGGCACGATCTCGTTGGCGAGGGTGCGCGCCCGAAGCCCCTTGCGGACCTCCTCGTCGGTGAGGGGCTGGCCTTCGAGGTACTTCTCCATCAGCTCCTCGGAGGACTCCGCCGCCGCCTCGACCATCTTCTCGCGCCACTCGGCGATGGCGCCGATCATATCGGCCGGCGGGTCCCGCAGCTCGTAGGACATGCCCTGGGTCTTGTCGTCCCAGTAGATGGCCTTGCCGCTCAGCAGGTCCACGACGCCCTTGAAATGCTCCTCGGCGCCGATGGGCAGCTGCAGCGGGACGGGCCGCGAGCCGAGGCGGGTCTTGATCTGCTCGACCACGCGCAGGAAGTTCGCGCCCGGGCGATCCATCTTGTTCACGAAGGCGAGGCGCGGCACACCGTACTTGGTCGCCTGGCGCCATACCGTCTCGGACTGCGGCTCTACCCCGCCGACGGCGCAGAACACCGCGCAGGCGCCGTCCAGCACGCGCAGAGAGCGCTCCACCTCGATGGTGAAGTCCACGTGCCCGGGCGTGTCGATGATGTTGATGCGGTGCTCGGGGAACTGCTGCCCCATCCCGCTCCAGAAGCAGGTGGTCGCGGCCGACGTGATGGTGATCCCGCGCTCGCGCTCCTGCTCCATCCAGTCCATGGTCGCGGCGCCATCGTGCACCTCGCCGAGGCGGTGCGAGACACCCGTATAGAACAGGATCCGCTCCGTCGTCGTCGTCTTACCGGCATCGATGTGGGCCATGATGCCGATATTGCGGTAGCGCTCAATGGGCGTTTCGCGTGCCACGGTCCCGTTCCCTTACCACCGATAGTGCGAGAAGGCCTTGTTGGCCTCCGCCATGCGGTGGGTGTCCTCCCGCTTCTTCACCGCCGTGCCCCGGTTCTCCGCGGCGTCCATGAACTCGCCCGCCAACCGCAGCCCCATGCTCTTCTCGCCGCGCTTGCGGGAGGCATCCACCAGCCACCGCATGGCGAGTGCCGACTGGCGGCTCGCGCGCACCTCGACCGGCACCTGGTAGGTCGCGCCGCCCACCCGACGGGACTTCACCTCGACCACCGGGCGCACGTTGCCGAGCGCGCGAATGAAGATCTCGAGGGCGTCGCCCTTCGTCCGCTCGGCGACCCGATCGAGGGCGCCGTAGACGATGGCCTCGGCAATCGACTTCTTGCCGCTCTTCATGATCACGTTGATGAACTTCGCGACCGTCTCGTTCCCGTACTTGGGGTCGGGAAGGATGCTGCGCCGCGCGATGACTCGTCTTCTGGACATGGCCTGCTACCTGTTCCTCAGCTCTTGGGCCGCTTTGCGCCGTACTTCGACCGGGCCTGCCGGCGATCGTTGACGCCGGAGGCGTCCAGGCTCCCGCGCACGGTGTGGTAGCGGACACCCGGCAGGTCCTTCACGCGGCCGCCGCGGATCAGGACCACCGAGTGCTCCTGAAGGTTGTGCCCCTCGCCGCCGATATAGGAGGTCACCTCCATTCCGTTGGTCAGGCGCACGCGCGCGACCTTGCGCAACGCCGAGTTCGGCTTCTTCGGGGTGGTGGTGTACACGCGAGTGCACACACCCCGCTTCTGGGGGCTGCCTTCCAGGGCCGGCACGGAGCTCTTCTGAGACTTGCTCGTGCGCGGCTTGCGGACCAGCTGGTTGATCGTCGCCATGCCTGGTGCTCCAACCTCTGATGCGATGGCCAAAGACCCCCGGGCAGCATAAGCGTCGGTGTGCTTACACCGCCGGGGGCCATTGCGAGGAAACCGGGATGCGGCTTGCCGCAAAACCCCCACGGGCCTGACCGGCCCGTGGAGAATGCGGGAGTTTAGGGAGGGCGCCGCCCGCTGTCAAGCAACGGCAGGGCCGGAAACCGCATTCCCTGCCTTGTGCGCGGGGCTCAGTCCCCCGCGTCCGAGAACGGGGCGAGCTCCTCCGGGACCGACTCGCTCGGCAGGGGCTCGAAGGCCCGGGCGGCGTTGGCCGCCAGGTCGAGGCCCAGCATCTCCCGGCGCTTGCGCCGGCGCTCGTCATGGTAGGCAAGCCCCGTCCCTGCGGGCACCAGCCGGCCCACGATGACGTTCTCCTTCAGACCCCGGAGCTCGTCCACCCGTCCGCTCACGGATGCCTCCGTGAGCACCCGGGTGGTCTCCTGGAAGGAGGCCGCCGAGATGAAGGACTCGGTCGACAGGGACGCCTTGGTGATCCCGAGCAGCAGGGGCTCCCACTTGGCCGGCAGCCCGTTGTCCTTGGTCCGGACCCGCTCGTTCTCTTCCAGGATCCGCACCCGGTCGAGCTGCTCGCCCCGCAGGAGCATCGTGTCGCCGGCCTCGGTGACCTCGGCCTTGCGCAGCATCTGGCGGACGATCACCTCGATGTGCTTGTCGTTGATCTTGACGCCCTGGAGCCGGTAGACGTCCTGCACCTCGTTGGCGATGTAGGACGCCACGGCGTGCACGCCGCGCAGGCGCAGGATGTCGTGGGGGCTCAGGGCGCCGTCCACGATGACCTCGCCCCGCTCCACCTGCTCGCCCTCGAACACCGTCACCTGGCGCCACTTCGGGATCAGCACCTCGTGCTGGACCCCCTCGCGGTCGGTGATGATCAGGCGCTGCTTGCCCTTGGTGTCCTTGCCGAAGCTGACGGTGCCCGAGTGCTCGGCCAGGACCGCAGGCTCCTTGGGCTTGCGGGCCTCGAAGAGGTCGGCGACACGCGGCAGACCGCCCGTGATGTCGCGGGTCTTCGAGGACTCCTGGGGGAGACGGGCGATGACGTCGCCCACCCCCACCTGGGAGCCGTCCTCGATGTTGATGATCGCCCCTGCGGGCAGCGCGTACTGCGCCGGGATCTCGGTGCCCGCCAGGTTGACCGACTTGCCCGCCGCGTCCAGCAGCAGGACCTTCGGCGTCATGTCCTTGGAGGTCGACGGGCGCTCCTTCGGGTCCATGACCACCAGGTCGGTGAGCCCCGTGGTCTCGTCGCGCTCCTCGCGCACCGTCTGTCCCTCGACGATGTCCGTGAAGCGCACCCGGCCGCCCACCTCGGTGATGATGGGGTGGGTGTGCGGGTCCCAGCTCGCCACCACCTGGCCGGCCTCGACCGCGTCGCCCTCCGCCACCGTGATCACCGCCCCGTAGGGCACCTTGTAGCGCTCGCGCTCGCGCCCGTGGGCGTCCTGGATGGCCACCTCGCCCGAGCGGGAGACCGCCACGTACTTGCCCGAGCTGTTGGGCACGAGCTTGATGTTCTGCAGGCGCACCGTGCCCTCGGACTTCACCTGCACGTTGCTCACCGCCGCCGCCCGGGAGGCCGCGCCGCCGATGTGGAAGGTCCGCATCGTCAGCTGGGTGCCGGGCTCGCCGA
>ERZ1645192.1251-NODE-1251-length-21293-cov-10.502496_pt1 | contig 21293 bp, 16 predicted proteins | sample MGYA00575354_ERZ1645192 | MGnify/ENA primary metagenome ERZ1645192 (study PRJEB40844, sample SAMN11349763) | freshwater sediment metagenome | isolation source: river sediment | host: Sediment | place: India: Faizupur Khadar , New Delhi | collected 2017-02-21 ... | reverse complement strand
GAGGCCTCACCCGTCACCGCACACCCCCGGCTCTGGCTGGGGTATATCCTCATCGGCGACCCGGAACCCCTGTTCGGGGGCATCCGCATCTACCTCCTGGTTTTTATGGGATTGATCCTGCTGTTGATTGCCGCAGATATGGTCATAAAAAAACCGGCCGGGAACAGACCGGCCGGGGACCGCAAATGAATTGCGGTAAGCGTATTGCAGTTACTGGGATATCTTTCTGAGGCGGGTCAGTAGCTTTCCCGCATCCCGTGCGTAGTATCCCTTGCGTTCGGCCACCGCCTCCAACCGGGTGACGGCATTCCGGGTATCCCCACTGCCCACAAGGCTTAATGCGGCATACCATTCGGCCTGTTCTACAAAGAGATTGTCATGGTGATGAATGACCCTGTCATATTCGACAAGGGCTTTATTATACTCCTTCAGCCCCTGATAACTGGCCCCGGTGAAAAACACGGCCGCAGGATTGAAGGGTTCACTACTGGCTTCCTTTTCCAGAATTAACAGGGCAGAGGCATAATACCCCTTGTTATAGAGGGTAAAGCCCTGGGTCAACCCCCCGGAGGGGAGGGCTGACACCTCCCTGAAGGTGGAAGGCGCCGTAGGGGATTTATAAAAAGTATCATAGGATCCTTGTCCGGCCCACGGTGGCGACTGCAGGGAATAGAAGCCCAGAACCAGCAGGGCGATGGCCGCAACGGTGGCCAGTTGCCTGAACCCTTTCTCCTTGCCGGGTGGGAGCAATGACTTTCCTGCCACTTTTGTTTCTGCAGTGGCTACCTCCTTCAGCTTGTCCCTTAACGACATCACATCCCGCTCACCCAGGGCGCGACCTACCTGATCCACCAGTTCTACCTCCCGTTTCAGGATAGCACTGCTGTGGAGCTCCTCCATAAAGTCATCGAGCGCCTCTTCAGGCAGGGTGCCCTCCAGATAGGCATCCACCTCTTCGAGATCCCTGGCATGCGAATTATGATACTTGTTGACCGAATGCAGCATATCCCGGAGTGACAGGATATCCTGCTCCCCTATCGCCTCCTCCAGTTCCAGATGAAGATCAATATCGCTCCTCAGGTCAGCATTGAAGGCCAGCTCCTCCTCGAAGAGCTCCACATCGTCAGACTCCATCTCCCCATCGAGGTAGGCTTCAATGTCGGGAAGGGCATAAGGATGCGAAGAGACCGATTTGGCGATCTGACTCAGCTTATGGCGCAAATCCATCACATCACCTTCCTTCATGGCCTCTTCCAGGAAATCCCAGTCCGGATCATGCTCCGCTTCAATGGATTCCGGCAGATCATCGGAATGGGCCATCGCCTGTTCCTTGTAATACCGGTGAACATGCTCGCTCATGTTGCGCTTGTGGTGGTGAAGGTGAATCCGGGGTAAAGCCTGAGTCACTCCGGAAAGATCGGATTCCTCCTGTAACTCTTCCCATAAAGCAGGATCTACAGGGCGGCTTAAATCAAAAATAAAATCGTCGTTGTGTGATTCGGGAGTCTTCTGGTCCATTTCGGGGGGGGTTATTTCTTTCAACCTGGACCTCAGTCCCATGATATCCTTTTCGGTCAGGGCTTCCTTGATGTCATCCCATAGATCATGACCACTGTGTTGTTTGGAGTTTTCAAAATGATGAATTGCTCTATCAGGGGTGTTGATCAAGCTTTCATCTAAGGAGGCAATCGGAGTTGCCGGAAAATACTTATGTGTCATCTTCAAAAAGTTTTTTATATTCTGTATCTTGTTTTATCCTCTCAATCAGAAGTTCCTTACATTTAAACTTCCTTGACTTAACATATTTCTCACTTTTGAAACCCATCATCTGGGCTATTTGCCGAATGGGGACTTTATCAAAAAACATCTGGAGGATCTTCTGGCAGTCCGTACTGATATTCCGGAAATGCTTCTGGTAGAGAAGGTACCTCTCATTTTTTTCTATGACGTTATTCAGGTCATCATCATAAACCTCCTCATTGAATGGGAGGCTTTCATTGATTTTTTCCCTTTCGGTCTTGATGTTACGCAGGCTTTTCAGCCAAAGCAACCTGCACACCGAAAACAGATAAGTCTCAAAAGAACGGGTTTCAAACAAAAGATCATTCTCTTTCAGTTTCCTGTATATGACAATGATCGCTTCCTGAAAAATATCGCTGACATCCTCTTCGCTTCCGCTGTTCTTCCTGATAAAAGCGTTGACCTTGTAATAGTATTGCTTGTAGATATAAGAAAGAACCAGGTTGTCATGCCGTAAAATACCCTTCAGTATTTGTTCATCCGAAAAGCTTTTCATCTTACTATATATTAATTCCTGTTTTGGCTAAAAGGTAACCCGTATTTGGCCGGAAAAATCACCTCCAAAAATAATTAGATTACAATTATCACATTTTCATACGGATAAGAATTGGAGGACTGGTTTCCGGTTTTGAGTTCAGGTAACGAAATTAAAAATTATTAAATACTAAAAAAACAATGTGGTCTAAAAACAAAAGGATAGAATCAACATTCTATCCTTTCTCTTTAAACTAACTAACCTAACTAAACCTAAACTTATGAAAATAAACGTTTAGCAAAAATAGGGCGACTGGGGCAGATATGCAATTTTATTTTGTTAAATGATGTTAAATAGGGTCAGAAAACCGAGACCCGGCAGGAAGAATGGGACCCGGGATCATTGAGGCACAAAGGTATAGCGGATGGTTCCCTTTTGAAGGGCAGGGGCGGCGGGGTCGCTGTTGAAGAGACTGCGCAGGGCGGCCTCCCGGGCATATGAATAGATCGGATCACTGGCACTGCCTGAGGTGACACGGGGTTGAGCAGCAGTGACCTTTCCCTCTCTGTTCACGCCAATATCGACTACGACGATTCCCCCGCCACGGGCCAGGTAAACCGGAATGGGCAGACGCCGGTGATACCGGGTGCCCAGATGGTATTCCACATTGCTCTCACCCGAATAAACCACATTACTGATTTGGGTCCGCTCCTTGCCATCGGTCACATCCTCCGGCATCGGCGTGTCTCCCACAACAGGTACCTCACGCGAAAGCTGACGGCTGACCTCATGTGACAATTGCCGCGCTCCGTCAACCTCCCGCTGATAATCCTCATTGAAAAACTCATCGCTGCCGGCCAGGGAACGGGCGGAAGGACGGTTACTCCCTGAAGAGGGGATATTGCCTGTCATGACCTCTTCTCCCTCATCGGGAGCCTCCATCTCTTCCTCTTCGATTTCCAGCGGTATCTCTATCACCACCTCCGCTTCCTTCATCGCCCGCTTCAGATCCACATCGGCCAACAGGAAAAAAGCAAAAACCATAATATGGAATCCCAGGGTTCCCATCACCCCGTAGATGTTACTCCTGTATAGCTTTAGCAACCGTCTCATCAGCCACAAAAATACAAATAAACCTCCGCTTTGTATGCATAATTCTGTCTCACCTCTCCCCCTCCGGGGAAGGACAAATTTAACTTATTTTAACACATTGAACAACAGTCTTTTAAGTTTTCAAATGATTAAATTAGCCGTTTTCTGAACCTGTTTATGCCTCAACTTCAGAAATATGGTTTACTGCTGTTGTTCATCTTCCTGATGACCCCGGGATGGGGGCAAAATATGGACAAAACAGGCCAGGCCGATACGGTGATGGTGGATCAGGTCAATGGCGACCGGGTTCAGGTTTTTTACGATTCCCTCAGGTCTAAAGCCCAGAACCGGAAGCTGACCAAATTGCTCTACAGGATGATGCTCCCCGATCCGTGCAAATCAAAGGCTTTGTCCGATTCCTCACACTATTTCTCTCTCATGGAGGGAAAGACTATAGGCAATATCAAGATCATCAGGCTGGATGTTTTCGGGCCGAGCATCAGGGACACTTCCCGGGAGGCCACTTTATGGTATGAGAAAGCCGGTAATCTGATTCACACCCGGTCAGACCTCCACAACATCAGAAAAAACCTCCTTCTGAAAAAAGGGGAGCCTTTTCATAGTGCTGATCTTTATGAGAATGAGCGTCTGCTCAGGGTGCTTCCCTACATCCTCGATGCCAGGATGGTAGCTGCACCTGACTCTCTGAACAAGGATCAGGTCAATATCACTCTGCTTGTTCAGGACCGTTTCTCGATCGGGGTCACCGGTCATGTCAGCAGTCCCCGGTCTGCAGCGCTGGAGGTTTATAACCGGAACCTTTTCGGGGTGGGGCATGAACTCTCGGCCCGTTTTGTGGGGCACCTGACCCGGGAACCCTATATGGGCATCGAAGCTTATTACCGGATCAATAATATCAGCGGTAAGTTCATTTCCTTTTCGGCCGGCTACCTGAATACCTACCTGAATGAAGGAGGCATTATCCTGCTCGACAAGAACTTTCTGAGAAATTCTGACCTCTGGGGATACGGCGTTGCCGGCTATCAGATGAAACGAACCACCCTGTTACCTGAAGAGGAATACTCCCTGAGGGAAGATTTCCTGGGGTACCAGCAGTATTCGGCCTGGGGTGGAAGGAACTTCCAGATGGGTGGAAATCCCGGAAGATCACAGCTTACCCTTTCCGGCCAATATATTTACCGGAGGTTTTCGAACAGGCCTCCACCGCTGCCGAGCCAGGAACAATTCTATTTCCATTCTTCGCTTTGGCTGGCCGGCCTTACCTGGTCGCAGAGAAACTATCGGCCCGATGAGCTCGTTTATGGGTATGGAATCACCGAAGATATCCCCCGCGGATTTATGAATGAACTGGTCATGGGGTATGACCATGCCGAAACAGGCCCACGCTGGTATTCACACCTTTACCTCTCCAACGGCAACCTGCTGAGGGAAAGCCCCGGGTATCTCTATCTGGCCGGAGGAATCGGCGGTTACCTGGACCATGGCAGGGTCAGACAAGGCCAGGTGGAGATGAGTGCCCGGTTGATCTCCAGACTGCACACCGCAGGCAGCGCCCGCTTCAGGCAATTTATCAATATAGGGTACCAGCAAGGCTTCCACCGGCTTGAAAATGAGGTACTCACATTTTACAAAACCAACCTGATCAGGGGTTTCGACAGCGGGGAGGTGACAGGGAATCAGCGCCTCTGTCTTAATATGGAAACCGTTTACTTCCAGAAAAAGGATTTCTACCGTTTCAACCTGGCGTTTTTCGGTTTCGGAGATTTGGGACTCATTGCCCCCGAGGATGAACCCCTCTTCCATGGCAGGCTTTACAGCGGTCTGGGAGTGGGACTCCGGCTCCATAACGAATCCCTGGCTTTCAAGACCCTCCAGATGAGACTCTCTTTTTATCCTAACCATCCCCGGGATGTTGGATTTTTCGGCTTCCTGCTCAACGAACATACCCGTCAGTCCTTTTACTCTTTTCAGCCCGTGGCCCCTGCTCCGCGCCGGTTCGAATAGTATCACCAGGGTCCTCCCGGATCACCGCTATGTTAACAAACGGAAAGTTTCTGTAAATGTTAACATTATAAGAACCTATCTATAAACTATTCGCCTATCTTTGCGCCCTTTATTTTTACGAACACCAATTTTTTCCATGATTTTATTCGAACAGATGGGGCTCAGCCCCGAGGTGCTGAAGGCCATCGGAGAGCTGGGTTACACCCAGCCTACGCCAGTACAGGAACAGGCTATCCCCGTATTAATGGAGCAATCGCGCGATATCGTGGCTTTTGCCCAAACAGGTACCGGCAAGACCGCGGCTTTTGGATTGCCGCTGGTCCAGCAGGTCGACACCACCACCTCCCTGCCCCAGGCCCTGATCCTTTGTCCAACCCGGGAACTCAGCATGCAGATTACCCGTGACATTACAGGTTTCGCCAAGTATCTGCCGGCATTGAAGGTGCTGCCGGTATATGGTGGAGCCTCGATCCTTGAGCAAATTAAAAAACTGGAAGCCGGAACCCAGATTGTGGTGGCCACCCCCGGAAGGGCTGTTGACCTGATCCATCGCAAGAAACTGAAATTAAACCAGATTAAATGGCTGGTCCTCGATGAAGCCGATGAGATGTTATCCATGGGCTTTAAGGAGGATTTGGATTTTATCCTGGCGGCAACCCCTGCCGGCCGGCAGACCCTGCTCTTTTCAGCGACGATGCCCCCCGAGATGACCGCCATCGCCAATAAATACATGACCCTCCCCCTGGAAATCAGCGTGGGAAAACGTAACACCGGCGCTGACCAGATCTCACACGAGTATTTCCTGGTACACGCCAGGGACCGTTATGAGACCCTGAAAAGAATTGCCGACCTCCATCCCCGCATCTATGGGATCGTCTTTTGCCGCACCCGTGCCGAAACCCGGGAAGTGGCCGACAGCCTCATCCGCGACGGCTACAATGCCGATGCCCTCCATGGGGATCTCTCCCAGGAGCAGCGCGATATCGTGATGAACCGATTCCGTAACCGCCATCTCCAGTTGCTTGTGGCCACGGATGTGGCCGCCCGTGGGCTGGATGTCAACGACCTTACCCACGTCATTAACTATAACCTTCCCGACGATCCTGAAGTCTATATCCACCGCAGTGGTCGTACCGGCAGAGCCGGAAAAAAAGGCGTCTCCTACGCCATCCTTCATCTCAGGGAAAAAGGAAAACTCCGCGACGTGGAACGGATGCTCGGCAAAAAAATGGAGTACAAACCGGTCCCCTCAGGAAGGGAAATCTGCGAAAAACAGCTCTTTAACCAGGTCGATAAGGTAGAAAAGGTAGAAGTCAATGACAACCAGATCGACCAGTATCTGAAAGTCATCTACAAGAAACTGGAATGGCTTGACAGGGAGGAGTTGATCAAACATTTCGTGTCAGTGGAATTCAACCGTTTCCTGGAAGCTTATGAGAACGCCCCTGACCTGAATGCCGACCGGAACGAAGAGAAAAAGGAGTCTTTCTCGGGGCAAAAAAGAAACTCCCGCAGGAAAGAAGAGGGAGAACAGCGCAACAGGGAATTCAATGGGGCCCCCTTTAACCGGGTCCGCGGACCACAATGGAAATCAGACCGGGACATCCGTTTCTCCCGCTTTTTTCTTAATCTGGGTAAAAGCGACCAGGTCGACAAACGGGGCATCATCAATCTGATTAACAAACAGATGGATGGCAGGATGGTCGAAATCGGAGCCATTGAAGTACTGCGTAACTTCTCCTTTTTCGAGGTAGATCACCGTTTCGGCAGGGAAGTGCAGAAAGCCTTTGCGACAGCCCGTTTCAATGGAAAAAAAGTGGGTCTGGAGTCGGCACGCCCCAAAGAATAAGGTACGCCTTACTTCCTGATTTTTATTCGATGAGCTCCAGGACCTCCTCCTGGCTCAGGGTGCCCAACGGGTTGTTCCGGTTGATGAAGCGGTCGGCCAGGGATTGCTTGCGGATCTTCAGCTTGCCGATTTTTTCCTCTATGGTTTCGCCCGAAATAAAGCGGTAAACAAAGGTGTTTTGAACCTGCCCGATTCTGTGCGCCCGGCTCAGGGCCTGTTCTTCAACGGCAGGATTCCACCAGGGATCTACAATAAAAACATACCCTGCACTGGTCAGGTTGAGTCCCACGCCTCCCGCTTTCATGGAAATCAGGAAGATGTAATTTCCGGGATCCTCCTGAAAAGCACGGATCACCTCTCCTCTGTTGGTGGTTTTCCCGGTCAGCAGACTGTATTTCAGTCCGGCCGCTACGACCCCCTGCCTGATCAGCTCCAGATGGGTGACAAAAGAGGAAAATACCAGGACCTTGTGGTTTTCAGCCACCAGGTTCAACAAGGCTTCCATGATCTCATTGTACTTTCCGGAGTCAGCATCCTCCTGTTCCTTAAGCAATTGAGGATGAATGGCTATTTGCCTTAAACGGGTCATCGCCTGAAGGATGATCAGGGAGCTGCGTTCGATGCCCCGGTCTTCAATATTGGCCAGGATGGAATTCCGGATCAGCGATTTCTCCTTCTCATAGAGGGAGCGCTGTCCGTCGGTCATACTGCACAGGATAGTCTGTTCCATCAGCGGGGGAAGGTCAGAGGCGACCTCTGCCTTGGTACGCCGGAGGATAAACGGGCGGACCAGCTCCCTGAGTTGATCGGCCACCCCCGAATCCCCTTTGTTCTCAATGGGCACCATGAAGTTCTGCCGGAAAAAGGGGAAATTCCCAAGAAGTCCCCGGTTGAGAAAGTTCATCTGGGCCCACAGGTCGGAAAGGGAATTCTCGATGGGAGTTCCAGTGAGCACAAACCGGTAGGCGGCATTCAGCTCCATGACAGCCCGGTAGCTTTTTGAGGAGGGGTTTTTAATATATTGGCTTTCATCCAGGATCACGCAGCGAAAGAGGGTCCCGGAAAACTGGGCATAATCATTTCTGATGGTTCCATATGTCGTCAGGATGACGTCATACTCCCTGACGATACGGGCCGGATCAGGCAGGCGGTTGCGCTGGGCCCCCGTATGGCAGTAAACCCGGAGGGAGGGGGCGAACCTGCGTAGTTCGGCCTGCCAGTTATGGATCAGGGAGGCGGGCATCACAACCAGTGAAGCCGTAGGGAGCTCCTGCCTGTCACCCTTCATCTCCAAGGGGAAGGTGGTCTTTACAGCCACATCACGCGGTGCCTCCCCTGACACCCCATCTGTTTCGCCGGTTCCCCGCAGCGGTAAGGCCTCCCCTGAAGGCCTTCCCTTGCGGTAACGCCCTCCCCGGGTGGAGGGCATCCCCGGGGATTCTGCAGGCCCGAACAAGGAGAGCTGACGGACCTCCCCTCCAGCCCTGATGGACATCTCCTTTCCTCCGGCCCGGTTGGGCATCTCCCCTCCTCCGGTGCTGATGGTTATCTCCTCACCGCTGGTGGTGATAGTTATCTCCCCTCCTCCGGCAGGGGGAGTTGTCCTTTTTTTGCTCACCCTCAGAAGAAGGGCGATGGCTTGCAGGGTCTTTCCCAGCCCCATATCGTCGGAGAGGCATCCCCCCAAATGGTTTTTCATCAGGGTCACCATCCAGCGGTATCCCATGACCTGATAAGCGCGCAATCCGGCATTCAACCCTTCAGGCAAAGGAATCTCCTCCATCGTTTTAAACTGTTCTTCGACCGCATGGACAGCATCCATGCCTGAGGCAAGCCCCAGGGAGGTAAGCAGGGAATAATGGTGGTGCTGAAGGGTAAACTGGTTTCCGTTCCCCCGGGCAAAAGGCACCAGATAACGGTAGCGGGCAAACCACTCCTCCGGGAGAATGGCAATGCTTCCGTCGGGGAGTTCAAACTCCCGGATGCCTCCGAGCAGGTATTTTCGCAACTTCAAGAATGGAATCCGGAAATCACCGATCTGCGCCACAGCAAAAACATCGAACCAGTCGGGTTGTGCTTTGACATCCATCACGATCTGCCGGGTTCCGGTAAAATAGCGTTTTCCCAGGCCTGTGGTAGCCAATTCGAATCCCCTCTTTTTGAATTCTTCATGGTGATCAGAAATCCAGTCGACCATAAAGGCCACAGCCTTCTCCCGCTCCATCAATTCTATCCCCGGCAGGGTATAAAAAGCCTCCCTGACTTTCAGTCCCAACGACTGTAAGAACTCCGCCGGCCCGCGCTCGGCATCTGCATCTCTGGTGACACGGGTAAATTGATAACCGCCAGGGTCTCTCTCCAGTTTTACGATGGTTTTATTGCGGGCTACCGCGGGGAATACCTCCTCACCGTAACGGAATTTCAACATCATGGCCGGGAGCATCGCCAGATCGTTTTCAAGACTGAGCAGGGGAACCGGTACCAGGGGAAGCTCCCTGAGGATGAACCCCCGGGTGTCGGCTTCAAAGTCCCGCAGCACAGGAAGAATGAAAGTGGTATAATATTTTTCTTCCAATGCAGGGGGAATGTGAATCTCCTCCTGGCTGGTAAAGGGTTTTATTTTAGGGGCATCCAGTTTTTCAAAGAGGAGCAGCTGGTTATCGGCCACCATGGCACAGGGCGCGACAGAGAGCATCCGCAGTTCCCTGCGGATCAATCCCACCTCGCCAGTGCCGGCGTAAAGCTTCAGACGGTAAAAAGTCCCCTCCGGTGTACGCCTGAAACTAAACAGAGGACGGCAGAAATCCGCTGCGATGGCAATCCGGTCTTCCTCATAAATCCGGGAATACTGAGGGTCCTTGTAATAGAGGGGCGTTTTCCCGTCCATCAGGAGCAGGGCCATCCGGTACATTTGTTTCTGGACCCAGGGGATGACCATTTTATCGACGATGGCGCTGTTGGCTGGTGTAAAAAAGTCAGCGGCAGCCGTATCCCTTGAGAATTTCCGGGCCAGCTGACTCGTGGAACATTTTGTGGCCAGCCGGGTTAATTCCTTTTGGAGGGGGGTAAGGACGACTCCCCGGGAAAACTCCTCTCCCAGTTGAGCCAACCCCTTAACAATCATCCCAACAGGCTGTTCCGTGACAATATAGGGTTGGAGGATATCCCCCAGAAACCGGTGCCTGGTCAGGGCTATGATGAATTTGTCGTTATCGGCCATTGGAATGGAGACCATACCCTTGCCAAAGGGGCCCGCCTGAGGCACGAAAGCTCGTCATGCGATCATGCCCCAGGGGACTCCCCTTAAAGCTCCCTGATCCAGATATTCCGGTAACTTACAGGATTTCCATGGTCCTGGAGAACAATGCTGCCAGGACCGTGGGGTGCCACTGAATACTCAGGTACACCAATGTATTCTGTAGGTCCGCGCAGGGAGACCCCGTTCTGAACAACGACCCCGTTGTGTAAAAGGGTCACTTTCGGAGCTTCTCGGTAAGACCCATCTTTCCGGAAAGATGGAGCAGTATAAATGATGTCGAAACTCTGCCACTCACCGGGTTGTCTGCAGGCATTCACCAGTGGTGGATGCTGCTTGTATAGGCTGGCTGCCTGCCCGTTGCGGTAAGTCCGGTTATTGTAACTGTCCAGAACCTGGACCTCATATTTCTCCTGAAGGAAAATCCCGCTGTTTCCCCGGCCCTGGCTTTCTCCCAACACCTCGGCAGGCGACCGCCATTCGATATGAAGCTGAAAATCGGTGAACTTCCGCCTGGTACGGATCTCTCCCTTACCCCTGACCACAGTAACAATCCCCTCTTCGACCTTCCAGCCCGGCGTATTCCCCTTACCATCGGTCCATTCTTCGGAAAGATTACCACCGTTGAAAAGAACAATGGCGTCGGAAGGGGCATCTCCGTATTTCACCCCCGGATCAATCACGGGAATCTCGGGTTCCCAGATTTCCGTCATTTCAGGTTTCATACTCTGCGTGGGTACCTGTTGCCCAAGTGCCGGCACTGAAGCCATAATGGCCAGCGCAGCAATAAATAAGCTGTTTCTCTTCACTATGTTAGATATTAAAAAATGGTTGTTCTTCAGTGGGTAAAACTGTGGATAGCAATAGCTCTCTTCGCCCTCCTTCAACAGAAGGCCGGAAGAGTCATTCCTATCCTTGTGAATGCTTATCCAGCGTGATCCTGATCCTGCCGGGAGTATCCTTAAGCGAGGCCCATTTCGGCCATCATGGTTTCTATCAGTTCGTCAGCGCGGGCCTCCGCGGCATCATACCCCTCGCGGGAGGTCAGCTCCCCACGGACCTCGAAATAAAACTTGATCTTGGGTTCTGTACCAGAAGGGCGTACCGAGATCTTGGTTCCGGCCTGGGTGAAAAACTGCAGCACATCGGAAGTACTCTTCTGACCAATGGGTTTCACCTCTCCGCTCAGGAGGTTCTTCTCCTGAAGGGTTTCATAATCCTTGACCACCACCAGAGGGGACCCTCCCAGTGAACCAGGAGGCGTATTTCTGAATCTGACCATCAACTGACGGATCTCTTCGGCCCCGGCCTGCCCCTTGCGAACCACATACTTCATTTTTTCGCGGGAATAGCCATATTCCAGATAGATATCCTGAAGCAGCTCAAAGAGCGATTTACCCTTGCTCATGGCCCAGGCAGCGATTTCGGCCATCAGGGCACAGGAAGAAACAGCATCCTTGTCACGGACAAAGTCCGCTGGCATGAAGCCAAAGCTCTCCTCTCCCCCGCCGATGTATTTCTTTTTACCCTCATTATCCCTGATGACTTCAGCAATATACTTGAACCCGGTATAGACATCGTACATGTCCACCTGGTTCCTCCGGGCAATGTCGGCGATCAGCTCCGTTGACACGATGGTCTTGACCACAAACTCATTGCCTTTCATGGCCCCGTTCTCCTTCATCCTGGTGATAATGTAGTAGATGAAAAGCAGGGCCGTCTGATTACCGTTGATAATGACATATTCTCCGTGATGGTTTTTCACGACCACCCCGATACGGTCGGCATCGGGATCGGTGGCCATCACCAGATCGGCTCCCACCTCCCGCGCTTTGGCCATGGCCATTTCCATGGCAGCCGGTTCTTCCGGATTGGGGGAAATCACCGTCGGGAAATTCCCACTGACCACATCCTGCTCGGGTACATGAATGATATTGGTAAATCCAATGGCTTTCAAGGCCATGGGAACCATCTTCACCCCCGTGCCATGGATCGGGGTGTATACGATTTTCATGTCGTGGTACTTCTGCACGATCTCCGGCGAGAGGGAGACGCTCTTCACCTTTTCAATAAACTTCAGATCGGTCTCTTCTCCCAGGAGGACGATCCTCTCCTTGGGCCCGCCAAACAGGATCGCTTCCGGGCGGATGGTCTTCACCTCATCGATGATATTAACGTCATGGGGCTCCACAATCTGGCTCCCGTCATCCCAATAAGCCTTGTAACCATTGTATTCCTTCGGGTTATGGGAGGCGGTGATGATGATACCGCTCTGGCAGCCATATTCCCTGATGGCAAACGACATTTCGGGTGTGGGCCGGAGGTCTTCAAAAAGCAGGGCCTTGATACCGTTGGCAGCAAAAATTCCGGCGCTGCTCTCTGCAAAGCGCCTGCTGTTGTTACGACAATCATGACCTATAGCCACCTTGATCTCAGGGAGATGGGCAAAATTCCGCTTCAGGTAGTTGCTGAGTCCTTGCGTCGCCGCTCCCACGGTGTAGATATTCATCCGGTTGGTACCGGCTCCCATGATGCCGCGAAGTCCTCCGGTGCCGAACTCCAGATCCTTATAAAAAGAGTCAATCAGCTCGGTTTTGTCGGTATTCTCCAGCATGCGGCGGACCTCTCTGCGGGTCTCTTCATCATAAACGGGGGAAAGCCACTCCTGGGCTTTCGCCTCCACCATCTTGAGCAGTTCGTCGTTTTGCATATTCTGTCAGGTTATTGAATATTCTCTCTTTTTAATATTTCCGGGACGGTCTTTTCAAGGCTTTCCAGCCAGTGAGGAATCTTCAGCCCAAAGACCGACTTGATCTTCGCCTTATTGAGAACGGAATAATGGGGCCGGGCAGCCAAAGTAACAAAATCTTTTGATTCAACGGGATCCACACAGCATGAAATCCCCGCAGCCCGGTGGATGGCCAGCGTAAAATCGTACCAGCTGCACACCCCTTCATTGGAGTAGTGGTAGATCCCGGGCACCCAGGCAGAGGGATCACTCCCGGCCCGGTCGATAAGCAGGAGGATCACACCCGCCAGGTCGGCGGCACAGGTAGGGCTCCCGATCTGGTCAAAGACCACTTTCAGGGTGGATTTTTCCCGGCCCAGACGAAGCATGGTCTTGACAAAATTGCCGCCGAACCGGGAATAGAGCCAGGAAGTACGCAGAATCACCGATTGGGGATGGAGGAGACAATTGACCTCCCCTTCCCTTTTAGTGCGGCCATATACCCCCAGGGGACTGACGGGATCATCTTCGGTATAAGGGCGGCTGCTGCTCCCATCGAAGACATAATCGGTGGAGATATGCATCAGCCGGGTGCCGGTAGCCAGGCACCTGCGGGCCAGCAGCAGCGGCGCCCGGGCATTGAGTTCCAGGGCCATATCAGGCTCTTCCTCTGCCCGGTCCACAGCTGTATAGGCCGCACAGTTCACCAGAAAATCAGGCCGCTCCCGCTCCAGAAACCCCTCCAGGGCCCCTTCGTCGGTAATGTCCAGCGTATCATAGTCGGTATAAAGGATTTCCAGCGTGGGAAAAGATCCGGCAGCCATCCTGATCTCGCTGCCCAACTGGCCATTGGCCCCCGTAACAACAATCTTCGTCACTTGAATCGTGGTTAGTTGAAGAGTTCTATTCTGCTATTTACCGGTCCGGAGCTGATCTGCCTTCATCACACCCCAAAAATTGATCGTGCTTAAAGGCAGGACTCCTCTCATCGGCGGAAATCAAAATTGATCTCTGCTTCTCCGAAAAGTGGAGCCTGCAGGTCTTTTTCAGAGACCAGCCACTCTTCTTCCGGAATCTGCCAGTCGATCGCCAGAAAGGGATCGCTGAACCGGATGCCCCGTTCCGCCGCTTTATGGTATAAGTTATCACATTTGTATGAAAAAACCACCTCCTGACTGAGGACTGAAAAACCATGGGCAAAACCTGCCGGAATAAGCATCTGAAGCTTATTGTCTGCAGAAAGCACCGTTCCGAACCATTTTCCTAAGGTCGGAGATCCCCGGCGCAGGTCAACGGCCACATCAAAGACAGCGCCTGTAACCACCCTTACCAGTTTGGTTTGGGCATAGGGCTCCAGTTGATAATGGAGGCCCCTGATCACCCCCCGCACCGACCGGGATTCATTGTCCTGAACGAATGGATACCCCATTCCGGCTTCCGCGTAACTCCGGGCATTGAAACTCTCGAAGAAGTAACCCCTGGCATCACGAAAAACAGAGGGTTCGATCAGCTTCACCCCTTCCAGGGGCGCATCAGAAATCCGCATATCAGAAAGATTTGATCTGGTTTCCGGCAAGTTTCAGCAGATACTGGCCATATTGGTTCTTTTTCAGGGGCTCGGCCAGTTCCAGCAATTGATCCCGGTCAATGAATCCCTTTTTAAATGCGATTTCTTCGATACAGGAGACTTTGAGACCCTGGCGTTGTTCAATGGTCGCAATGAAGTTGGAAGCCTGGAGGAGACTTTCGTGGGTGCCTGTATCGAGCCATGCAAATCCGCGCCCGAGCAACTTGACGTTTAACCTTCCCTCTTCCAGGTAAAGTCGGTTCAGGTCGGTGATCTCCAGCTCTCCGCGGGCCGAAGGCTTAAGGGCTTTGGCCTTGGCTACCACATCGTTGGTATAAAAATAAAGACCGGTCACCGCGTAATTGGAGCGGGGGTGCGATGGTTTCTCCTCAATACTGATCACCCTTCCTGACCCGTCAAATTCGACCACACCATACCGCTCGGGATCGTTGACGTAATAACCAAAAACCACGGCGCCATCTTCCAGAGCAGCTGCCTCCTCAAGGGTCTGACGGAAATTGTATCCATAAAAGATGTTATCGCCCAGGATCATACAAACACTGTCACTCCCAATGAACTCCTCTCCCAGAATAAAGGCCTGCGACAACCCGTCGGGTGAAGGCTGAATCTTGTAACTGATCCGGAGCCCCAACTGATGGCCATCCCCGAAAAGTTCCTGGTAGAGGTGGATATCCGTCGGGGTGGAAATCACCAGTATCTCCCTGATACCGGCCAGCATCAATACCGACAGGGGATAGTAGATCATCGGCTTATCATAAACCGGAAGAATTTGCTTGGAAATCGACCGGGTAACAGGATAGAGGCGTGTCCCTGCCCCTCCGGCCAGGATAATTCCCTTCATTTCTTATATTTTTTGGTCAAAAATAGTAATTCTTCAGGTTGCAACAACCCGAAAACGATTCTAATCGCCCCACGGCCGGTATAAAGAGCTGGGCCTCAAAAAAAAGGATAATATTTTTGAAATCCCGTGCATTAGTTATATTTTTGCGGCCGGTTTCTTTTAAGGAAATAAAGTCTAACTTATTAATTGATTTAACATTACATGACAGAAATGAATCAGGACAACCCGGAAATCCGGGAAGCAGCCACGAACGAGGCTCCGGAAGCATCTAAAGCTCCCGCAAACGTTCAGCCCATTGCCGAACCAGAGTTTGACTGGAGTGAACTCGAATCCGGTATGGACGCCTATACCTCACGGCGTCGGGGTGAGTTGGAGGTACTTTACAACAACACCCTGAACACGGTCCAGGAAAAAGAGGTCCAGGAAGGGACCGTGATTTCGATGAACAAACGCGAAGTGGTCATCGACATCGGCTACAAGTCGGATGGCATTGTCAGCCTCAACGAATTCCGCTACAATCCCGAACTCAAGGTGGGGGATAAAGTAGACGTTTATGTGGAGAATCTGGAAGATCCCAAGGGACAGATGATTCTCTCGCACAAGAAAGCCCGTGCCATGAAATCCTGGGAAAGAATCAACCAGGCCCATGACAACAGCGAAATTATCAAGGGTTACATCAAATGCCGCACCAAAGGTGGTATGATCGTCGATGCACTGGGAATTGAAGCGTTCCTCCCGGGCTCGCAGATCGACGTCAAGCCCATCCGCGACTACGACATCTACGTGGGTAAGACCATGGAATTCAAAGTGGTCAAAATCAACCACGAATTCCGCAACGTGGTGGTGTCTCACAAAGCCCTTATTGAAGAAGAGCTTGAACTGCAGAAAAAAGAAATCATTTCCAGACTGGAGAAAGGCCAGGTTCTGGAAGGAACCGTCAAGAACATCACCTCCTATGGGGTCTTCATTGACCTGGGTGGCGTAGACGGACTGATCCACATCACCGATCTCTCCTGGGGCCGGATCGTCCATCCCAACGAGATCGTGGAACTCGATCAGAAACTGAATGTGGTCATCCTCGATTTCGATGACGATAAGAAGAGAATTGCCCTGGGTCTGAAACAGCTGACGCCCCATCCGTGGGACAAGCTGAGTGAAGGACTGAAGGTGGGCGATACCGTGAAGGGTAAAGTGGTGGTTTTGGCCGACTACGGCGCCTTTGTGGAAATTGCCCCCGGTGTGGAAGGTTTGATCCATGTGTCAGAAATGTCGTGGAGCCAGCATCTGCGCAGTGCCCAGGACTTCCTGAAAGTCGGCGACGAAGTGGATGCTCAGATCCTTACCCTCGACCGCGAAGAACGGAAAATGTCGCTGGGGATCAAACAACTCAAGAGCGACCCATGGGAAAACATCGAATCGCGTTTCGGCGTGGGCACCACCCACAAGGCTACGGTGCGCAACTTCACTAACTTCGGCGTTTTCGTGGAAATCGAGGAAGGTGTCGACGGCCTGATCCATATCAGCGACCTGAGCTGGACGAAAAAAATCAAACATCCTTCTGAATTCACCGGTATCGGCGAAGAGATCGAAGTGGTGGTCCTCGACATCGACAAAGATAACCGCAGGCTCAGCCTGGGTCACAAACAACTCGAAGAGAATCCCTGGGATGTGTTCGAAACCATCTTCACTCCCGATTCAATCCATGAAGGAACCATCGTGGAACTGATGGACAAAGGAGCGGTCATCGCCCTGCCCTACGGTGTGGAAGGCTTTGCCACCCCGCGCCACCTGGTCAAGGAAGACGGAACACCCGTAAAAATGGAAGAGAAACTGGAATTCAAAGTCATCGAATTCAACAAATCGGCCAAACGGATCATCGTCTCCCACTCCAGAGTCTATGAAGATGAAAAGAAAACGGATGAATCCTCCAAGAAGAAGTCGGAAAGCCGCTCCACCAAAAAGGCGATGAAAAACCTCTCGGACAGCGCTGAAAAGACTACCCTTGGTGACATCTCTGACCTGGCTGCTTTGAAAACACAGATGGAAGCCAACGAAAAAAAGGAAAAAAAATAACGTTGGGTACTGATGTTTTTCGTAAATTGTAACCATGTCATTTGAGATTACAAAAAGAGAGCACTATACACTTATCAGAGTTCAGAGCGAAAAACTCGACACCAACAATGCGCCAGAACTGAAATCAGAAGTGGTTGTAGCCACCGGAGAGGGAGAAAAGAACATCGTTCTCGATCTGACGGCTTGCAGATACTGCGACTCTTCAGGACTAAGGGCAGTACTGGTAACCAACCGGTTGTGTGAAGATGCCATTGGGGCATGCATCATCTGCGGGTTACAGCCAGAGGTGGAGTCGATATTCCGTATCTCCATGTTGCACACGGTGTTACTAATCACCAAGGATGTGGAAGAATCGGAGAAACTGCTCAGAAAAAAAGAGAACCTATCCGAATCTGCGGAACATGACCTTTGAAGTGACCATTCTGGGGAGCAGTTCTGCGATTCCGACGTCTGAAAGATACCCGACCGCTCAAGCAGTGAACCTGCTTGGGCGGTTTTTTTTGGTCGATTGCGGTGAAGGAACCCAGATCCGCCTGCGGAAAATGAAATTCAGTTTTGCCAGAATCAGCCATATTTTCATCTCCCATCTCCACGGGGATCATTTTCTGGGATTGCCGGGACTGATCTCGACACGTAACCTATTGGGGATCAAATCTGACCTTCACATCTATGCCCATTCACAGCTCAAGGAGCTGATCCAGCCCCTGATCGACCACATGAAAGGTGAACTGGGTTTCAGCATCACCTTTCATCCCCTCAATTTCCGGCAGCCGGCCCTGGTATGGTCTGATACCAAGGCAGAGGTGATCTCTTTTCCCCTGAAGCATTCGGTCCCTTGCTGCGGTTTTCTCTTCAGGGAAAAACCACCACTGCCCAACCTCAGGAAAGACAAAATCAGTACCTATGGGATTCCCATCAGTCAGATGCAGCAGATAAAGGAGGGGGCCGGTTTTGTGACCTCTGGGGGCATTGAAATCCCCCACGGGGAACTGGTCATTCCACCTCCTCCCCCCCGTTCCTATGCCTTTATGACCGACACCGCTTATCATGAGCCGGCCACAGAGATCATCCGTGGGGCCGACCTGCTATACCATGAGGCTACTTTTCTGGAAGAGATGAGGGAATGGTCGGAGAAAACCCTCCATTCGACAGCACGGCAGGCCGCGGAAATAGCCCGCAAGGCAGGAGTCAGGCGGCTGGTGCTCGGCCATTTCTCCACCCGTTACAAGGAGCTTTCCCCCTTTCTGGAAGAAGCCAGGCTCCTTTTCCCAGAAACAGAACTGGCCACCGACGGCACCCTGTTTGCCATCACTCCCCTTCCCCGAAAAAACGCTTGTCAAAATTGACCAGGAAGAGCTTTTCTGTCGTTCGGGTGAAAGCGGTATAGAGCCACCGCTGAAACTCCCTGTCGACCATCTCCTCTGTAAGATATCCTGTATCAACAAAAACGGCTTTCCACTGGCCCCCCTGTGCCTTGTGGCAGGTGACCGCGTAAGCGAATTTGACCTGCAGGGCATTGAACCAGGGATCCGCTTTGACCTTCTTCCACCGATCCCGCTTGTTGCGGATCTCCGGATAATCCTCCAGAATAGCATGATAAAGCCGCACCTGGTCATCCCGGCTCAGGGCTGCCGCCTCCACCTCCAGCGTATCCAGCACTATTTTACAATCCAACTCCTCATCCCCATGATCGGCCAACCGCAGGGTGATATCGGCAAACCGGAAGCCATACAACTCCGTGTAACCATATACGTGAGTGATCTCTCCAATCTCCCCATTGGCGATGAAATCCCCCTCCTGATCGGCCTTCATCCAGAAATAGTTGTTCTTGACGACCATCAGCATGTCTCCCCGGGATATCACCGTATCCCGGAAAAGAATGGAATTGCGGATTCCTTTGTTGTAGAGGTTGGCCCTTTTATTGGAGCGCGTGAGAACAATGGTCTGATCCATCCCATAGCGGTCATAACAACCATTGAGCCGGTCCAGAAGATCACCGCCCGAAATCCGTTCCACATCTCCCTCGGGAAGGATCTCTATTCTGAAAAAGCCGCTCCCCTGAGGAGAGAAAATCTGTTGCCTCAGCCGGGTTGCATTGGAGAGAATCACCGATTCCCGCTCCTGGCGAACCACATCGGACAATTCACAGGCAAGGACCTGAAAACCATTGCTTTCAAAATAAGCTTCATCCAGGGCCGGACTGAGTTGTGTGCCTACCGGAGGCAACTGCGCGGTATCCCCGGCCAGCACTAGCCGGCATCCTTCTCCCTGGTATACATATTCTAAGAGGTCAGCCAGAAGCCTCCCCGAGCCGAAAAGTGAAAGCTCTGAAGCTTCATCGGAGATCATGGAGGATTCATCCACGATGAACCAGGTATCACGGTGGAGGTTTTTGTCAAGGACAAAAACGCCGAAACCCTCTGCATTGGACTTCTGACGGTATATTTTCTTATGTATTGTAAAGGCCGGTTTTCCAGTATACCCTGACAGGACGTTGGCCGCCCTTCCGGTAGGAGCCATCAGCACCGACTTGATATGCAGGGCATCGAGTGCACCGGTCAGCTGGTTGATCATGGTCGTTTTACCGGTACCAGCAAATCCCCGTAACATAAAAAGGGTATCAGAGGGGGGGGAAACTATGAATCCGGACAGACAGTCAGCCATCAATTTCTGGCTGTCGGTGAAATCAAAACCCCTGTTTTTAGTAAGAAGCTCAAGAACATGATTTTTGAGCATGGGCCACAAAATAAGTTTACTCCGGGGAAGGTAGATGATTTTTTTTTATAAATTTGCAGGCATTCGGAAGTAAACCAACAAAAATTATAAACAGATGAAAACAGTATTGCAAGTTGTGCTTTTTCTGGTCGCCGCAGCATTGGTCTACCTGATTTACGCAAGTATCAAAAGGCCAATTGACTTTGAAAAGGAAAAGACCGCAAGGTACAACGCCACGATCGAGAGGCTCAAAGATATCCGCAAGGCTGAACTGGCCTTCAAAGATGTACATGGCCGTTTTACCGGCAGCTGGGACACCTTGCTTCAATTTGTCCAGCATGATTCCATCAAAATGGTGCGCAAAATCGGGAACATTACCGACAGTATGCTCGAACAGGGCATTACAGAAAAGAAGGCGCTGCAGATGGGGTTGATCGTACGTGACACCATCCGGGAGAGTGTGGTAGCTTCCATTTTCGGGAGTGGGTTCAATGTCGAACAACTCAGGTACATACCGGTTCCTGATACCATTGCTGAGTTCCAACTCGGAGCCACCATTATCGAAACCGGCTCAGGTATCAACGTCCCCGTTTTTGAAGCCAAAGCCCACAACAACATCCTTCTCAGAGGTATGGATCAACAGCTTAGGATCAACCTCAACGACCAGAGACGGATCCAGAACAAGTATCCCGGGCTGAAAGTGGGATCATTAACCGAGACCAATAACAATGCCGGTAACTGGGAATAACACCTTATGGAGGAGCAGGAATTCCGGAAGATAACCTTTGAACGGTCAGCGTGCTCAAGATATGAATTATCCATCCAGGCCAGCCTGGATGGATTTTTATTTT
>ERZ1645192.1250-NODE-1250-length-21294-cov-8.688168_pt1 | contig 21294 bp, 19 predicted proteins | sample MGYA00575354_ERZ1645192 | MGnify/ENA primary metagenome ERZ1645192 (study PRJEB40844, sample SAMN11349763) | freshwater sediment metagenome | isolation source: river sediment | host: Sediment | place: India: Faizupur Khadar , New Delhi | collected 2017-02-21 ... | reverse complement strand
ATCGTACCTTGGGCAGATGGCATGATGCCCTTATAATTAAGGCCTTCCAGCCCCCAACTTACCAAGGCAACGACAATTATGAAGACAATTGTTTTGCGGATTGTTCCGGCAGCCGGTTTTTTCGGGATTGGTTTAGAATAAGTTGTCATCATACCAACCTCCTTCTGATGCTGCTGGAAATGAAGTCGATGATCAAGACGGCTATGAAAGAAATCAAGACGATAATGCCGACGAAATCAAAACGACGCATGTTCAGGAATATTTCATAATATTGTCCGATACCACCGGCTCCAACATATCCTAATACTGCCGCAGCTCTGACGTTGACTTCAAAGGCATAAAGTGTATAGGAAATATATTGTGGCAATACTTGAGGTAAGATGGCATAACGGAAGACGTTTAGCCGATTTCCTCCCAAGGAAATTACCGCTTCGACTTGGCCATAGTCAATCGCTTCAATCGATTCATAGGTCATTTTGGATATTAAGCCAAAGGAGAAGATAGTTAAGGCAACGATACCGGAAAAACTACCTAAACCAAAGACAGCGACAAACAAGGCAGCCAGGACTAATGCTGGAATTGTTCTGAAGAAATTCAAGATAACTCTGGTAACGCTGTTGACCCATTTAATCTTGATGAAATTGCTGGCAGCTAAAAGAGCTGCAGGAAAGGCTAGGATTGCGCCAAAGAAAGAACCTAAAATAGCCATTTGAACCGTCTCTAGTAGAGGCTTGATTACATTATCCGCATAATCCCAACGAGGTGGGAAAAACATCGAATCAATCAAACGAAAAGCATATTTCAGATTTCTTATAATTTCCATGATACTGAAACCGGAGAAGAGGGCACTGCTTAAGATTATGCCAAAAACCAAGAGGATTGTTAAATAGAACTTAATCTTACTGGGTTTTGGCGGTATTCTCGTCAATAATTCTTGTTCCATCATTCTTCTCCAACGAAGTCATCATGGGAAATTGGTCTTCCGTAAACAATTTCCAGATCTTTAATGATTTGCGTTTGAGGTTTATCCTTGACTTGAATATCGTATACGATTTTGCCCTCTCTGACACCGACAATTCTTGTTGCATATTCTAAAGCCAAGTCAACGTGATGAAGATTGGCAATCATGGTTATGCCATCTTCATTACAGATTTTCTTGAGGAAACGCATGACCTCAAAGGTTGTAATTGGGTCAAGCGAAGCAACTGGTTCATCAGCAAGAAGTATTCTGGCGTTTTGTGCTAAAGATCTAGCAATGGCGACTCTTTGCATCTGTCCCCCTGAGAGATCAGAGGCACGATGATAAGTTTTTTCCAGAATATCTACTCGATCTAAAGCCTGTAGAGCTATCTCTTTATCTTTTTTGGGAAATAGACCCAAGACTGTACGCCAAGTCGGGTTATAAGAAATTCTGCCTGACAAGACGTTTTGGATGACTGACATTCTTTTTATTATATTGAAGTTTTGAAAAATCATTCCGATGTTGGAACGCATTTTTCTTAATTTTTTTCCCTTAATCTTGGTAATATCCACTTCTTGAAGATTTAGCTTGGTCTCATCAAATTCTGGATTCAGGGATTTTTGTCTCAAAATTTCTTTTTCGACATTATCGCCAAACATCTCATAAGTATTGATATCGACGTTACTGAAATAGATATTGCCACTGGTGACATCAATTATTTGGTTTAAGGTTCTCAGCATTGTTGATTTTCCCGCTCCGGACAAACCAAGAATTGCCACGAATTCGCCTTCTTTGATTTCCAGATTGACATCAATCAAGGCAACTGTACCATTAGGATAGGTTTTGTTTACATTAACGAATTTTATCATGATGATGCTCCTTTAGTATAATAGCCACCATTATCGGTGGCTATTATGAATATTTCCAAAAACATTAACTATTAACCGAAAGTCCATTCTTCTTGTCTAGCAAGATAAGTTCTAACGATATCATAATCGCTATCTACAGCTTCAGCATAGCCTTCATGGCTGTATACGTTAAATATGATGTCATGACCTTCTTCGGTTTGAGAAATTGCGATGAAAGCATCTTTAATTCTTTCTACTAGGTCTGGATCCAAACCAGGAATGACAGAGATGGTATCATTTGGAATGAATTCAGTATTTGTTATGAATATAACTTTGTCTCTCACATCTGGATAATCACCAATAACAACGTTTCTTGCATCTTTGTAAGTGAATGCTGCATCTGCTTCGCCGTTATAAACAGCTAGGATTGCGCCGTCATGTGAACCAGCATTAATCCAAGTTACATCAGTCATTGGATCTAATCCGTTATCTGCCAAAAGGTTAGCTGGCCATACGAAACCGGAAGTAGATGTAAATGAAGCGATGGCAATTGTTTTTCCTTCAAGACCAGCTACATCAGTAATGCCTGAAGTAGAAGATACAACCAATTGTGATTTGTAACCATCAACTAATGGTTGATCAGTAAGAAGAGATCCGTCATCGCCTACATCATAACGTAGTGATTTAAGAATAACTTCAGCTGCGCCTTCTTCTTTAGCTAGAACGTAAGAAGCAGTCGCCAACAAACCAACATGAACTTGTTTTGACTTCATGGCTTCAATCAAAGCGTTATAGTCTGTCGCAACAGTTACAAGAACATCCATACCCAATTCTTCTGACAACAAATCTTGAAGAGGTCCTCTTTGAGCATCCAAAAGCGCGATGTCTTTTGATGGAATCAATTGAATTTTAAGAGTTTCAGGATTGATGTAGGTTGGAGCTGCGGTAGTTGGAGCTGCTGTACTAGGTGCAGCTGTTGTAGGACCTGCTGTAGTTGTTCCACCACAAGCCACTACACCGAGCATGAGTAATGCAAATACAAATAGACTTAAAACTTTTTTCATAGAATTTCCCCCTTATCTATAATAATTATATTTTACTACATAATTCCATTATTTAAAGAGAACATCTAAAAAAAATCATAAATTTATTGTAAAATATTAAGTAAGAAGTGGAGTTGGTAGAATGAAGAAGGAATTTAGTTTGAGGATTCTTTCCACAAGCGACATTCATGGAACGATATTAGCGAAGAATTACGCTGATAATTCTTTGACATGCAGCGGTCTTTCGGTCGTAAGTTCAATGGTGAAAAAAGAACGAACTCAAAACACAATATTGCTTGATATCGGTGATGACTTGCAAGGAAATCCTTTGATGTACTTTCATCAACTAAACCGCGATAAGTATAAAAATCCTTTAGTGGATGTCTTTAATTACCTGAAATACGATTATTTTATTCCGGGAAATCATGATTTTAATTACGGTTTGGATTATTTACAGGATTTCACTGGTGATTTGAATGCCTTAACTTTATGTGCCAATATCCTTGATTCCAACGATTCTTTATTGTTTAAGAATGCTTATGATATTATCGAACTTCCTGATGGTCCAAAAGTCTTGATTGTCGGAGTAACCACTCAATATATTCCTAATTGGGAGAATCCAAGTTATATTAAGGATATCAAGTTTATCAATGCTTTCGAATCCGCAAAGCAATTAGTCGACAGATTCAGAAGTGAAGTTGATTTGGTGGTAGTTGCTTATCATGGCGGTTTTGAAAAGGATTTACATACCTGGGAAAAGTTTGTCGAAGACACAGGTGAAAATTTAGGTTCTTTGATGTTAAAGGAAATTTCCGGGATTGATGTCTTGATTTCTGCTCACCAACATCGTCACTTGAGTGAAAAGGTAAATGACACATTGGTAATTCAAAGTGGATCAAAAGCTGATAGTTTGGGTGTGTGTGATATTGAATTCATATATAAGGATAAATGGGTTGTCAGCAAAAAAGAAAACAGACTTTTAACATCAACGGGAAATCCGGCAGACGAAAAAGTGGTCGAACTGGTTAAGGACATTGAAGCGGATTGTCAGAGTTTTTTGGATCAAAAGATTGGCAATGTCGTTTCTGATAACTTGAAAATAGACGATATGTTCAGTGCTAGAGTCAATAAACATCCAATTGTCACTTTCATCAATAAAGTGCAGCTGTTTTATACAAAAGCCATGATTTCCGGCACTTCATTGCCTAATGATGTTACTGGTTTTGAAAAGGACATCACAATCAGAAACGTGCTTTCAACCTATGTATACGCCAACACTTTGGCCGTTTTGGAGGTCAATGGCGATGTTCTGAAACAAATATTGGAAAAAAATGCAGAATATTTTATTTGTGCTGAAGGAAAAATTGCGGTCAATCCAAGATTTGTCTATCCTAAAGTCCAACATTACAATTATGATATGTTTGACGGTATTGATTACTTAATTGATATCGATAAGGATTTTGGCGATAGAATTGTGGAAATGAAGTACCAGAATAAGCCAATAAAAGCCGATGATATATTTACCTTGACTGTCAATAATTATCGCGCCAGTGGTGGTGGTGATTTTGCAGAATACAAAAAACTTAAGGTTATCAGGGTTTTGCCTTTTGATATAACGGAATTAATCATCGACTATATCGTCAAAAATAGAAATTTGATTATCAAGGATGAAAAAAACATAAAGATAATCAGCGAAAATTGTTGATTTGTTTTCTTCTAGCTTGTAGCAATAGAGGTATGTTTGTGCTATAATATTTTTTACTAAAAAAATGAGTTGTATTAATTTGAATTTTTTTTAATCGGTAATGTAAGCGCTTAGAAGGAGTAAATATGATCGAAGGCATCATTTTAGCAGGCGGATACTCTTCTAGATTCAAACAAAATAAGATGGTTGTGAATTTCAAAGGTCAAGCTTTGATACTTCATACTGCGCAGACACTCTTAAAAATTTGTGATCATGTCTATGTTGTTACTGGTCATTATCACGAAGAAATAAATTTATTGCTCAAGGATTATTCAAATATCACGATTATCAATAACAAGAATTATCAGGAGGGAATGTTCTCTTCGGTAAAATGCGGCGTGAGTCATGTTAAACATGATTTTTTTATCATACCCGGAGATTACCCTTTGGTAAGCGATACAACCTATAAAGCTTTACTTAATGGTAAAAAAACGATAAGAGTTCCCAGTTTCAAGCATAAACTTGGCCACCCCATCTTTATATCGCATAGTTTGGCAGATGATTTGATGGAAACTGATGTTGAAAGCTTAAAGGATTTTCGTAATCTCCATGATTATGAAATTATCGAAGTTGAAGATCAATTCATCAACTTCGATATTGACACAATAGAAGATTTAGAAGCTATTAAGGGAAAGGAATGATTTTTATGGAGGTAAAGGAATTAATCAGAGCGAAAGATGCATTGGAAGCTTATACTTTCTTGAATGAATTTAAAGGAAGTAAGGTTATGGCTGGTGGTGCATGGATGAAACTGTCAGTTAAATCGGTAGATAAATTGATTCTTTTGGATGATTTGAATTTGGATTACATCAAGGAAGAAAACGAATTTTTGGAAATTGGTGCTATGACATCCCTAAGGACCATTGAAATGCATCCGGCCATTAAGAGCTTGAATTCAGGCATACTTGCCAAGGCCATCAAATCGATAATGGGCGTTCAAGTCCGAAATATCGCAACCATTGGTGGCAGCGTCATGGGCAGGTTCGCATTTAGTGATCTATTGGGGGCTTTATTGGTCTTGGACTGTAGACTGTATTTTCATGATTTACAGGAAATCACGGTTTTCGATTTCCTGCAAATGCCAAAAGTTCCGAGTGATATCTTATTGAATATAAAGATCAAGAAGACGGCGGGAAAAGGTTATTTTCACAAGGTCAGCAAGACGCATTTGGACTTTTCCCTTTTGAACATTGCCATTACCAAGAATAAACTGTTCAAGATTGCCATTGGTTCAAGACCGCAGACAGCGACACTTGCAATCAACACTGCGAATTTTCTTAATTCGCAAAGCGAGATTAATGAAGAGACGATCAAGAAGGCGGTTGAGATTGCTTGTGACGAAATTAAGGTTTCCACCAATCTCAGAGCTTCCAAGGAATACCGTGAAGTTTTGCTGAAAACATATTTAACTCGAGGTCTGGAAGAGGTGATAAAATGAAAGTCAACTTAAAAATCAATGGGCAATCAAGACAATTCTTGATTGAACCAAATGAATACTTACTGGATGTCTTGAGAAGAAATGATTATTTGAGCGTTAGAAGAGGATGTGACAACACCAGTTGTGGTGTTTGTACGGTTCTGATTGACAATAAACCTGTCCCTTCCTGTTCCGTCTTGGCAGCAAGATGCGAAAACAAGGAAATTACGACGGTTGAAGGCATTGAAAAAGAAGTGGAAAAACTAGCAAAGTATTTTGGCGAATTGGGAGCTGATCAATGCGGTTATTGTAATCCTAGCATGGCTCTAACGGTTTATTCCTTAAAACTAGAAAATAGAAATGCGAACATCGAAGAAGTAAAAGAATATTTGGTTGGCAATCTCTGCCGTTGTACCGGCTATGTTGCGCAACATGAAGCAATCATGAAATATTTGGGTGATGAATCATGAAAGTTGTAAATAATTTAACTCATTCCATTGATGGAATGGGGATAATGAAGGGTAGAAAAGCTTTTACTGATGACTTTGCGGAAAAGGATACTTTAATCGTCAAAGTCATGCGTTCACCATATGCATACGCTAGGATTCTAAAGATAGATGATTCTGAAGCACGGAAGTTGGAAGGAATCGAAATGATATTAACCCATAAAGATTTCAAGAGGATACCTTTTACCAGAGCTGGACAAGGCTATCCTGAGCCTTCCCCTCACGACAAGTTTGTCTTGGATGAATATGTCAGATATATCGGTGACGAGGTTTTGGCTGTAGTGGGCAGAAGTGACGAGATTTGCGATAAAGCTTTGTCTTTGATCAAGGTCGAATACGAAGTGTTGGAGCCAGTCTTGGATTTTGAAACAGCAAAAGATAACCCAATAATAATTCATCCTGAAAATGAGATCCATGAGATGTTCGATATCGGGTTCAAACCAAAAAGGAATATAGCGGCTAGTTATGCAATGGAAATTGGCGATGTAAAAAAGACGTTGAGTGAATGTGAATACGTCATCAAGGAAACGTTCTACACCCAGGCGCAAGCACATGTGATGCTTGAACCGCATACGGTTAATGCTCGTATGGATTATCAAAACAGACTCTGCATCTATTCTGCAACACAAACACCTTTCCATGTCCGAAGAATCATCTCGCAAGGACTTGAAATTCCTCTATCAAAAATTAGGGTAATCAAACCAAGAGTTGGCGGGGGATTTGGCGGAAAACAGGCAATTCATGGCGAGATGTTGGTGGCTTATGTAACTTATAAAACCAATAAACCAGCGAAAATGATTTATTCAAGGAAAGAAGTTTTCGAATCATCCTATTCCCGTCATCCAATGCGAATCGAGATGACTTTGGGAGCGGATAAAAACGGAAAACTAAGAGCTATAGATTGTGAAGGTTTATCAGATACCGGAGCTTACGGCGAACATGCCTTGACAGTTTTCATGGTAACAGGTTCAAAGGTTTTACCGTTATACAATAAAGTCGATTCAGTCAGATTTGCCGGCGACATCGTTTATACAAACCATACACCGGCTGGGGCCTTCAGAGGTTATGGTGCAATCCAAGGCAATTTCGCCTTGGAATCGGCTGTAGACATTCTTTGTAAAAAGATGAAGATGGACCCAATTCTATTTAGACAAATTAATATGATGAAAGAAAAAGAAACATCACCTATTTTTGCGATCATGGGTGAAGGTACGGCAGGTACTGCCATGATAATGGAAACATGCAAATTGGAAGAATGCATTGAAAAAGGCATGGATTTAATCGGTTGGAAAGATAAATATCCAAGAATTGAAAGTAAGGATAAAATAAAATCTGTCGGTATGGCAATAGCGATGCAAGGCAGCGGTATACCTTATATCGATATGGGCAGTGCAACAATTAAGTTGAATGACGATGGTTTCTACAATTTGATGGTAGGAGCTACTGAGATTGGCCAAGGCAGTGATACGGTGTTAACGCAGATTGCTGCAGAAGAACTGATGACTACAGTTGACAAGGTGGTAATCTATTCCTCTGATACAGATCTTACGCCTTTTGATGTTGGAGCATATGCTTCAAGTACAACCTATATTTCGGGAAACGCTGTTTGGAAAGCGGCGAAAGAATTAAAGGAAAAGATGATTGTCGAAGCAGCGAGAATATTGAAAACCGAGATTGAAAACATTGATTTTGACGGCAAGACATTCACCAATGAAATCAGCAACGAGAAAATTACCTTGATTGATTTATCGAATCAAATAACTTATTCTCACGAACAAAAACAATTACAGGTAACTTCAAGTTACGTAGGACATAAATCACCACCACCATTTATGGCTGGCTTCATCGAAATTGAGATTGATAAGGCGACTTACGAAATTGATATTCTTAATTACGTTAGCGTCGTTGATTGTGGTACTACCATCAATCCGATGCTTGCCAAAGGCCAAGTTGATGGCGCTATCGTCCAAGGGTTGGGTATGGCGCATTTTGAAGAAGTGATTTATGGCGCTAATGGAAAATTGATTTCCAGTGACTTGTTGAATTACAAGATACCAACAAGACTTGATATCAAGAAATTGACGACAGTTTTCGTCGACAGTTATGAAGAAACAGGACCTTTTGGAGCGAAATCAGTTGGAGAAATCGGCATTGATACCCCGCCAGCGGCTCTGGCCAATGCCGTAGCCAATGCCTTAGGTATAAGAATAACGTCTTTACCGATTACTTCAGAAAAAATATTTAAGGAAATAAGGAGAATCAATGATGAAAAATAATCGAATTGAATTAATCTCAAAAATTTTATTTTTTGGGGCCATTTGGGGAATTTTAGAAGCTACCTTAGGCTATGTGCTTCATTTATTGCCAGCTCTTATCGCTGGTAGCGTCATGTTTCCGCTGGTGATGTTCATACTTTACCGGGCTTATAAGGCAATTGGTTCGAGGACTGGTGTATTGTTTGTTGGAGCTGTCGCAATCATGATCAAAGCGACAAACCTCTTCCTGCCTTTCTTGTTTCCGGCAAAAACCATTAATCCGATGGTGGCGATGTTCATCCAGAGCTTATTGGTGTTTTTAGTTTTGCCAATGCTTGACAATGAGAAAGTAACCGTAAAAATTTCTGCTTTTGCCATCGGTAGTTTTTCGTGGCGAATCCTGATGCTATTATATTATGGATTTAACTATCTGATGACAGGTTTCATGGATTTTCGAATCGCGAATCTTGATGCGGCATTCAGTTTTGTTTTATGGGAAGGCTTGATTTCATTAGCAGTGATTTCTGTTTTATTCTATCTTGCTGGTAGAATTAAAAACTGGGAAAAAATCAATAAACTAAACATTAATCCAATCTTGTCAATGGCGATGATAGCCATTGCCCTGGTTTTGACTTTAGTTAAATTTTAGGTGAATTGATGGATATATTTAAATTGATTATGGACTTCAAACAAAAGAATATGCCAATGATGGCCGTCACCGCTGTTAAAAAAGAAGGTGCCGGTCCGGTTGAGGTCGGCAAAAAGATGATTGTTCTAGCAGATGGCAGTAGTTATGGAACCGTCGGTGGCGGTGCAATTGAGTATTATGCCAAGGCCAAGGCAGTTGAACTTCTCAAGAATAAAGCTTCTTTGCTGGAAAACTACGTTCTTGATGAAGGAAAAATCATTCCGGAAGGCATGACTTTACCCATGGTTTGTGGTGGGATCGTCAGTTTGTTTTACGAATATATCGGTCCTAAGGCAACAATTTATGTTTTTGGTGCCGGTCATGTCGGTCAAGCTCTGACAAATGTCTTGAAGACGATGAATTATCATGTGACTGTCATTGATGAAAGGACTGAAGTTATCGGAAAGTTTGTCGGCGCTGATATCTTGGTCAATAAAGGCTTTGTTGATTTCATTGACCAAGACATAATCAAGGACGGTGATTATATCATTGTCTGTACTCCAAGCCATAAATATGATTATCACGTAATCAATCGTATTCTGGAAAAACAGATCAAGCCCAAGTATTTGGGCATGTTGTGTTCTCCTGACAAAATCAGAGGTTATTTGACTTCAACTTATGAAAAGTTCGGAAAAGATATTGACTTGAGTTTTTTCTACTCGCCAATTGGTCTTGAACTGGGAGGAATGACTCCTGAAGAAATCGCAATATCTATAACTGCGGAAATACTGGCTCTGACCTATGAAAAAACCGGTCATAGACATATGAGGGAGACTCTAGATGATAAGGATTGTTACTGGGAAGATCAATTCCCAAAAAAGCACTAGATTATTGGAATATTACCAGGATCATCCCCAGGGAGATGGTTTTGTTTCCCGTAAAATCATGCAAGGCAATTTGGTTTATGGTTACAACCTATTACAACTATCCAACAATAAATTGATTCCTTTTGTGATTAGGGACATCTATGATGACGGCTCTAAAGCCATTATCTGTAAAGTGGGGCCTTATCATTTTTATGAAGATGCCTTCAATTATGTTGAAGAAATGGTTGATGATTTCATAGCTAAAAAAATCAATCCAGTCTATTTGGATGAAATCAGTCTCTTGGAATTGAATGATCAGGGATTTCATCAAGTTTTGGTCAAGTTGATTGATAATGACATGGATTTATGCTTGGTGGTAAGAGATGATTTGATCAACCAAGTTATCCATAAGTACAATATGAAAGAAGTGGAGATTATCTAAGGAGTAAAGAGATGTTCGATAAGGTTATCCGTAATGGCAAGGTCTTTATCGCCGGTGATTTTGTTAAAACCAATGTCTATATTGAAAAAGAAGTGATTGCCAAAATCACTCCTGAGGTTTTGCCCGCAAAAGAAAGCATCGATGTTTTCAATGCTTTGGTAATACCGGCTTTGATCGATCCGCATGTCCACTTTCATCTGGACTTGGGATCGATTCATTCTCGAGATGATTTTTATTCTGGGACACTTCAAGCTGTTTATGGGGGAATTACGACGGTGATTGATTTCTTGGATCCCGTTGATAATCCTGTTGACTTGGAAAAGGCTTATTACAGGCGTTTGGATGAAGCGAAAACCTCGGTTTGCGACTATAGCTTTCACGCTACAATCAAGAATCCAAATTGTGATTTGGAAGAGTTTGTGATCAAGATGAAGAGTCTGGGTATAAATTCGCTGAAGCTCTTTACAACTTATTCCGACTCCAATCGCAGGACCTATGACAATCAAATCATAGAGCTCTTAAAACTATCTTCCAAATACGATTTCTTACTTCTGGCACATATTGAAAATGATAACCTGATTGACTTAAATCCAAATTTCAAATATAACTGTCTCTTAAAATCAAGGCCAACTTTGGCGGAAACGAAAGAAGCTTTGAAATTGGCTGCTTTTACGGAAATCAATGGTGGATATTTATATATGGTCCACTTGTCAAGTGGCATTACCTTGGAAAAACTCAAGAAAGATTTTCCCAATTTAATCAATAAACGCTTTTTTATCGAAAGCTGTCCGCATTATTTTGCCTTTACCAATGATTTTCTAGAAAGAGAAGATGGTTATTTATATACTTTGGCCCCACCTTTAAGGACAAGAAGAGAAAGAACTTTATTGAAAGAAAATTTTAACGACGTTTTTTCTATCGGTACGGATCACTGTGCCTTCAACAGGAAAGATAAAGATAAGAAGTTCCTTAAGGATATTCCACTGGGTATTGGGGGGATTGAAAATTCATTTGATGTTTTGTATGAGTTTTTCAAGGAAAAAGCAATCGATAAGATGAGTAAAAACATTGCTTCACTTTATCCGAACCTTGCTGGTAGGGGAGAAATCAAAGAAGGCAATCTAGCTAATTTATTTGTTTACGAACTTTATGATAATTTTATTTCCAAGAACCATGGCAAAACCGACTGTTTCTTGTATGACAATTATAAAAGATCGGGAGAAACCGTCCATACCATGAATCGCGGTGAGTTCATCATTAAAAATCGTGAGTTTATTAAACCTGTCAGCAAGAAAGTATAGGTGATGTTATGTATGCTTTAATCAATGTTCGCTTTTATGATTATAAGAATTATCGGGAGAATGTCTCAATCATTTTTGATGAACATATAAGAATCATCAAACCGATGAGTGAATACAGAAATGCTGGATATATAGAAATTGATTGCACAGGAAAGCTCGTTATGCCGGGATTCATCAGCGGCCACACTCATTTGTATTCAACTTTTGCCCGAGGCATGGCGATTGATTTCAATCCCCAAGATTTTCTGGATATTTTGAAACAGTTATGGTGGAAGATGGATCATTTTCTAGATTTGGATTTGGTTTATCATTCGGCCTTTATGGGTGCTCTAGAACAAATGTCCTCGGGAACAACAACTCTTATCGACCATCATGCCTCCGGGTCTATAAGAGGCAGTTTGAATATGATCAAAAAAGCTGTGGTTGACGAACTGAAGTTAAGAGCGATTTTAGCTTTCGAGACCTCTGATCGTTTCGATGTTTCTTCTGCGATTGAAGAGAATCTGGAATTCATCAAAAACAATAGTCAAAAAACCGTCAGTGGTTTGTTTGGCATGCACGCATCATTATCTTTGAGTGATGATACTTTGACTGAAATCAGTACCAAACTTGATGGAGCGGGGATTCACGTGCATGTGGCGGAAAGTTTGCTAGATGAGGAAGATTGCTTGAATAAATATGGAATGAGAGTGGTTGAAAGACTTGAAAGTTTCAACCTCTTGAATGAAAAATCGTTATTGGTTCACTGTACGCACATTGATGAAGCCGAGATGGATATCATCAAGAAACATAGGTCAACTATCGCCATCAACGTCACTTCAAACCTGAATAATGCCGTTGGCATTTCCCAAGTTAAGAAATTTCTTGATAAAAGCATCAGGGTCATCAGCGGTAATGACGGGTTATTGCCGTCACAACCAATAGAATACTTAAACATCTATTATCTTTCGCATTTATTGGGCAAGTCGCCTACTGCTTTCAATTTGGATGATTTAAGAACCGTCATCAACAATACCTATGATTACGCAAACGAAATGTTGAAAACAAATCTTGGTTCCATCAAAGAAGGTGCTGAAGCCGATTTGGTCATTGTTGATTTTAAACCATATACACCAGTAACAAAAGAAAATATTTTTGGCCATATCTTTTTTGGGCTTTTCCCAAGTTTTAAACCAGAAACGGTTATAGCCGGCGGAAAGATATTGATAGAAGATTATAGAACTAAAGAAGATTTTCAAGAGAGATTTTCTTTGGCAAAAGAAAAATCCGATAGATTATGGAAGTTAATCGGAAAGGAAGGCAAAGATGTTCGATTTAAGTACTAGTTTTGACGGCATGAAATTTTCTAATCCTTTAATGCCAGCGGCCGGGCCGCTTAATGGCGACTTGGAAAAACTGGATTTTTTGGTCTCACAAGGACTTGGAGGAATTGTCACCAAAACAATTTCCAGAGTGTTGCCCAATATACCAAAACCATGTATCTATGGCGACAAAACTTTTATCATGAATTCGGAACTGTGGAGCGAACTAAGTTATGAAGTATGGATTAACGAGATTCTACCGAAGTTTCACGAGAAAAAAGATCGTCCCTTAATAATCAGTTTGGGTTATACCAAGGAAGATATGGAGTTCTTGGTACCTTTGGTGGAAAAATATGCGGATGCATATGAAATTTCCACTCATTATGTCGGAACTGACTTGACAGTCATTCAAGGAACTGTCAGGGCTATCAGAAACCATACTAAAAAACCGATTTATATGAAAATAAGTCCGCATTTGCCTGATCCCGAAGGCTTTGCCAAAGCAATCAAGGAAGCTGGTGCTAATGGTGTGGTCGCGATTAATTCATTGGGTCCAACCATGAAAATCGATTTAAAAGAAAAAAGCATCATTTATGGCAATGAAAAAGGATTTGTCTGGACTTCAGGTCCGGCAATTAAACCTGTAGCTTTGGCCACTGTTTATAAAATCAAGCAAGCCGAACCATCATTGACGGTGATTGGCGTCGGCGGAATTAAAAACGCTGAGGATGTCTTGGAATTCTTATTGGCCGGTGCTTCTGGGGTACAGATGTTGTCTGCAGCTTTGCTATATGGTAAGGATTTATATAAAAAAATTATTGCTGATTTGCCTAAGACTTTGGAGAAGTATGGCTTTACCTCAATTGAAGAAGTCATTAATCATGGCTTGAAAAAAGAAGTAGTCTATAAGCAGTCATTGCCTGTTCTAGATCGGGATAAATGCATCGATTGCATGTTATGTGAAAAGATTTGTCCATATTTCGCAATTTCCTATCCAGGTGTGATAACCTTCAATCCCGATAAATGTTTTGAATGCGGACTTTGTATTGCCAAATGTCCAACCGGTGCTATCAGTTATTCCTTGAAGAGGTGATTGTTATGAAGGATATTTCCCAAAGTATCAATAAAGTCGATAACGATGAAAAAATTTCCGGGAAAGCGAAATATGTCGCTGACATAAAAATGGAAGGCATGCTTCATGCCCTGACTTTAAGAGCGACTATTTCCAAAGGAGAGATTATTGAAATAATCTACCCTGAGATGCCAAAAGGGTATTTTGTCGTTGATTACAAGGATATTCCAGGGAAAAATATCGTTAAGATCATATATGATGACATGCCAATTTTCACTACAGGCAAAATTACTTACCTTTATGAACCAATTGCTTTATTGGTTGGACCAGATAAATATGTCGTCAATGAACTTTTAAAACGGGTAAAAGTAACTTATAAAGAGGAAAAACCGATATTTGATTGGGTTGATAGCGTCATTCATTATGAATTTAAAAAAGGTGAAGGATTCAATCCTAAAAAGAACGACTTGATAATCGAAAAAACTTACGAGACTTCCTATCAGGAGCAACTTTATATCGAAACTCAAGGAATGATCGGTTATATGGAAGAAGCGGAAAAAATCACTTTAGTGGGATCGATTCAATGTCCTTACTATGTTAAGAATGCACTCATTCAAGCCCTTGATGTTGAAGACAAGTTGGTCAGGGTAATACAAGCAACCGTCGGCGGAGCTTTCGGTGGTAAAGAAGAATTTCCATCCTTGATTGCTTGTCAACTTGCGGTCGCTGTCAAAAAAATCAAAAAACCGATTAGGCTAATCTATGAAAGGGAAGAAGATATACTTTCCACAACCAAGCGGCATCCATCAAAAACTACTCTGAAAGCATTGGTAAGAAATGACAAAATTATTAGTCTAGCCGTCAAGGTAGGACTTGACGGTGGGGCGAATATCGGTTTGAGCGGTGTTGTTTTATCGCGAGCCTTGATAGCTTCGAGCGGTGCTTACACTATTGACAATCTAGATGTCCGGGGTGATGTATTCAGGACGAATACCGTTCCCAATGGAGCGTTCAGGGGATTCGGTGCGCCACAGATGATGTTTGCAATTGAGATGTTCATTGACCACGTCGCCATAGAAATCGGGAAAGATTCGTTTATGTTTAGAATGAAGCATTTGGCTAAACAAGGCGATTACACATCGACTATGGGATTATATCGCGATCCAATTTTATTGAATGATATGATTAATAAGGCAATGGAAGTCTCCGACTATAAAAACAAAAGAAAACTATATGAGCAAAAAGATAGTTATAAGGGCATCGGCATGAGTGTTTTCTTCCATGGCTGTGGTTTCACCGGTTCGGGAGAAAAGAATCATATCAAAGCTCGGGTCAAACTCAAGAAACAAGGTGACGTAGTAGAGGTATTGATAGCTGCTGTGGATATGGGTCAAGGTGTAAAAACCAGTTTCAGAAAACTTGTTGCGCATATCCTGGATATTGAGATTGAAAGAGTTATTTTCAACAATCCGGATACGGATTACGTACCTGACTCTGGTCCGACAGTCGCTTCCAGAACGATGATGATTGTTGGCGGCATTGTTGCAAGATGTGCTAAAGAAATGAAAGAAAGATTTTCTGAAGAAAACTTTATCGTTGAAAAAGTATATGAACAACCTTCCTACATCGAATTCGATGAAGCAACTTTTACCGGTGATGCTTATCCGGCATATTCTTGGGGTGTAAACATTGTCGAGGTTGAGGTTGATCCTTTTACATATCAGGTAAAATTAAACAAGACTTGGTCAGTTTATGATGTCGGGAAAGCCATTGATGAAAGAATGGTCTTCTCTCAGGCAGACGGAGGTCTGGCTCAAGGATTGGCTTATGGGTATCTCGAAGTCATGAATCATAAAGATGGCAAAATCATGCAAAAAAACATGACAGACTATATTATTCCGACGGCGATGGATATGCCGCCGATGGAAACTTATTTATTTGACAATCCTTATGCCTATGGCCCTTATGGAGCCAAAGGTGTCGGTGAATTGTCGCTTGTGGGTGGTGCTCCAGCAGTCGCCAAAGCGATTGAACAAGCAATCAAGCGACAAGTTTATAAGATTCCCGTTACACCGGAATACATCATGGAGTTGGTGAACTATGGCAAAGATTAACTTTAAATTAAATGAAGAGTTCGTAGAAATCGATACCGACTTGAATCGTCGGTTGTTGGATGTGCTCAGAGATGATTTTTCCTTAACCGGAGTGAAGGAAGGTTGTGGCGAGGGCGAATGCGGTGCTTGTGCCATCTTGTTGAATCACCAAATCGTCAATTCCTGCTCGACACCTTTGGCAAATGTCATCGGTAAAGAAGTAATGACGATAGAAGGTTTTTCTAAAACCAAGAGATATACGGCAATCAAGGAGGCTTTCGCCGAGGCTGGTGGTGTTCAATGCGGTTTCTGCACTCCGGGAATGATTATAGCTACAGAGAGCTTGTTGAATAAAAACCCTCATCCGACTGATTTTGAAATCAAAATCGGTCTATCCGGCAATCTTTGTCGCTGCACAGGCTACAATTTAATTGTTGAAGCGGTCAAGTTAGCCATCAAGCGAGGTGAAGGTTTATGGTAAAAGCATATTTGCCAAAAACGCTAGAAGAATGTTTGAAAATGCTCAATGATTTTGATTTGAAGGTTGTTGCGGGAGGTACTGATGTATTGATTCAAAACCGCGCTCCTTCACAACTACCTATCGGATATAAAAAGGATGTTTGTTATATCCTCCAAATTGATGAATTGAGAAAAATCTATGAGGATGACCAATATCTTTATATTGGCTCAGCCGTATCATTGGAAGAAATCATGGATTCGATGATTGTTCCTGAAATTTTGCGAAAGACCATTTTGGAAATGGCTTCACCGGCCATCAGGCATACCGCCACCTTGGCTGGCAATATTGCCAACGCCTCTCCTGCAGGCGATTCGCTTGTGACTTTGTACTTGCTCGATGCCGAAGTTGAAATCAGGTCCATGCATCATCTACGGAGAATGAAAGTTTCTGATTTCATCACCGGGGTAAGAAGAATTGAACTCGCCAAAGATGAGTTAATATCAAAAATCATTATTCCAAAGTTTGAATTTGACCAAGCTTATTTTAAAAAAGTTGGACCTAGATTATCAGATGCAATTTCCAAAGTCGCTTTTGCAGGTGCTTATAAACTTGAAGGAAAAAAGATAATGGATTTTCGAGTCAGTTTTGGAGCGGTCAACGTAACTGTTGTGAGAGAACTAGAAATTGAAAAGAAGATTGTTTCAAATACAGTTAAAGATATCAAGAAAATGCAAGAAACGATTGTTTCTTGGTATGAAAAAGTAATCAATCCAATTGACGACCAAAGATCAAATAAAGCATATCGTAAAGTTGTTGCTTTAAATTTATTGAGGGAATTTATTGAAAATCTGAATCTTTAAGAGGTGGTTTGTTTTGGACAAAAGAAAACTGTTAAAAGTCGCTAAAGGCGAAGTTTTGGCTGATTTAGTCATAAAGAACGCCAAGATAATCAATGTCTTTTCCAAGACGATTGATGAGGGCAATATCGCCATCAGTGATGGCGTAATTGTCGGGATTGGCGATTATTCAGGCAGAAAAGAAGTTGATGCCTTGGGGTATTATATAGCTCCTGGTTTTATTGACGGTCATGTCCATATTGAATCCAGCATGCTGATTCCGAGCAATTATGCTAAAGCCGTTATGACTAGAGGGACGACCTCAGTGATTGCTGATTGCCATGAAATAGCTAATGTTTGTGGGAAAAATGGAATAGACTTTATGCTCGCTTCAAGTGCAAAATCGCCTTTGGATGTCTTTATGATGATACCTTCGTGTGTTCCTTCAACTGAATATGAAACTTCAGGTGCGAGACTTTTGGCTAAAGATATTAAAGACTATCTTAAGCATGATAAAGTTATCGGTTTGGGTGAAATGATGGATTATCCTGGAGCGATCAATGGCAAGGAAGATGTTTTGGAAAAGATTGAAGATTTTTCTCAAGGCGTTATTGATGGTCATGCGCCAGGTGTTGAAGGTAAAAATTTAAATGCCTATGTCTTGGCCGGGATTAAAACTGATCATGAATGCACGACCCCTCAAGAATTGTTGGAAAAGATAAAAAGAGGAATGTATGTTCACTTGCGAGAAGGATCTCAGACCAAGAATGTCTCTGATTTATTACCGGGTTTAAACAAGAGTTTCTATCACAAAATTTTATTTTGTTCGGATGATCTTCATCCAAGCGATATCAGAAAAATTGGCCATATCGACAATAATATCAATATCGCGATTAAAAATGGAATAGAGCCAATTGAAGCGATTTCAATGGCTACAATCAATATTGCGGAATGTTATGGACTGAGTGATTTGGGAGCTATAGCACCGGGTAAGAAAGCTGATTTGGTATGGTTCAAAGATATAAACAATATCAAAGTTGACAAGGTCTACAAAAATGGCAATTTAGTTTTTGAAGATGAAAAAATCCTCTTTGTGACTGATGATAAAATCGATAAAAACGTATTGGATACAGTAAGGGTAAAATATCAAAAAACCGATTTGATTTATCATTTAAACTCAGAATACGCAAATGTTATCGGCTTAGTAAAAAACAATGTTACTACTACAAAGATTCTTGAAAAGATAGTTTTGCAAGATGGAGAGTTCAATCCAAAGAACAATCCCGGTCTATTGAAATTAATAGTTATTGAAAGACACAAGAAGAGTGGAAATATCGGGAAGGCCATAGTAAAGGATTATGGGCTGAAGAATTCGGCTTTGGCACTGACAATAGCCCATGATTCCCATAATTTGATATGTGTGGGTGACAATGACGACGATATTGACCTTGCGATCAGGAAGATTGTCGAGATTGGTGGTGGAATTGTCTATGTACAAGATAAAAAAGTTATTGATTTTCTGCCGCTTGAAGTGGCGGGCTTGATGAGTTTGAGTGAAGCGTCAGTAGTTGAAAAGAAGTTATTGAATATTGAAAACAAACTTCGTGAGGCTGGAGTAAATGGCGAAATCGAAGACCCAATCCTGCAGTTGGCATTTTTATCCCTACCAGTGATTCCGGATTTAAAGATTACCGACAAGGGTTTATTTGACACTAAGGAATTTAAAATCATATCATTAGAAGCGAGTGAAAAACCATGAGTTACGTTAAATCGTTGAAATGCACCATTTGTCAAAAGGAGTATGATAAAGAGAGTGGATTTTTCACTTGTCCAGACTGTGGCGAACAGGGCATATTGGATATTAATTATGATTATGAACAAATTAAGAAAGTATTCAATCAGGGTTTTTTAAAAGAAAATCATGATTATTCAATCTGGAGGTATTTGCCCTTATTACCTGTGGAAAAAGATCACATCTCTAAGAGCTTGAGAGTCGGCTGGTCACCACTGTTAAAGAGTAATAAAGCTGTTAGTAATTATCCATGCAAGGCCTTGTATTTTAAGGATGACGGACAAAATCCGACTCAATCTCTAAAAGATAGAGCATCGGTTATAGCCGCAATCAAAGCCTTGGAGTCAGGATATGATACAATTGCTTGTTCATCGACTGGCAATGCAGCCTCGTCTTTGGCTGGCAATGCTTCAAGATTAGGCTTAAAAACTGTGATTTTCGTTCCGAAGAGAGCGCCTATCGGCAAACTATCCCAATTGCTTGCTTTTGGTGCGAGGGTAATCAAGGTTGATGGTGATTATAAATCGGCATATAATTTATCGAAAAAAGCAATAGAGCATTATGGCTGGTATAATCGCAACGCCGCCATTAATCCATATCTAATCGAAGGTAAAAAAACCGTTGCTCTGGAAATAGCTGAACAACTCAACTTTAAAGTAACTGACTGGGTCATTGTCTCGGTTGGCGACGGTTGCACTATCGGCGGTGTTTACAAAGGATTTCATGATTTGTTCCAGTTAAAGATGATCAGTCATATTCCTAAAATTATGGGAGTGCAAAGTACCGGATGCAAACCCTTCTATGACGCCTTTCATGAATCAAGAGCATTGGAAGAAGTAGATGAATTGACCATAGCTGATTCCATTGCGGTTGGTATTCCCAGAAATCCAATCAAAGGCATGAATGCCGTAAAATTATCCCATGGCACGTTTGTTGCAGTCAGCGACCGAGAAATCTTGGAATCAATGACAGAACTGGGCAAGACAGAGGGTATTTTTGCAGAACCGGCTGCTGCTTGCGCCTATGCTGGCTACATTATGGCTATAAAAGCGCAAATTATAAAATCTTGTGAATCTGCCTGTGTCATCATTACCGGTAACGGACTAAAAGACACCGTAAATGCTTTAAAGCAATTTAAGGAACCAATTCTTCTCAAGGATAACTTGGAAGATTTGATAGAACACATAAATATTAGAAACGAGGAAGAAGTAAATGAGTAAAATCCCCTTTGGACCAACTTATGATGAAATGGCTCATCCTTCTCATATTGATCCACAAATAAGAAAAAAAGCTTTATTGGGTAAAGCAAATGAATTGGACCCAATCAATCTCTTCAACATCAATTGGCGTGATGAAGAAAATCAAGTGCACAAAATTGTCTTGCCAAAAGAAATGACAGGCGTAGAAGCAAACATTGTCGTTTTATTGGGCAAGTATTTTCCGTCAGGCTCACACAAAGTCGGACCGGCTTATTCAACCCTGATAGAGGGTTGTGTCGATCAAACCATCATTCCTGGCAAGCATACCATCTTGGGTCCTTCCACAGGTAATTTTGGCATCGGCGTATCTTATATCTGCAATCTGATGAAATATGATTCTATCGTCATCATGCCCGATAACATGAGCAAGGAAAGATATGAAAGAATTCAGAAGTACGGAGCGAAACTTGATTTGACACCGGGAACTGAATCTGACGTCATCTTGACTTTGGAAAGAACCTTCGAATTGA
>ERZ1645192.1249-NODE-1249-length-21300-cov-5.014121_pt1 | contig 21300 bp, 10 predicted proteins | sample MGYA00575354_ERZ1645192 | MGnify/ENA primary metagenome ERZ1645192 (study PRJEB40844, sample SAMN11349763) | freshwater sediment metagenome | isolation source: river sediment | host: Sediment | place: India: Faizupur Khadar , New Delhi | collected 2017-02-21 ... | reverse complement strand
TCGTGTCCGCATTCGTGTCATTCGTGGTTATGTTTTGGTTGCGGCTCCGCTGCTCTGGGTAATTCGTGGTGATGCTCTGGTTGCGGCTCTGCTGCGCTGGGTCATTCGTGGTCGATCTTTGACCGCGGTGAGGCCCGGGGATTTTGTTGAATTCAGGCCGGCGGTTTCGTTACAATAGCCCCGATCTTTTCAGCCTGAACCCAATCGCTCGCGGACAAGGAGTCGGCCATGAAAATTCTGGAGATCAAGGCGCTGCAAGGCGCCAACTTCTGGAGTTCCAAACCGGTGATCCGGATGCTCCTGGACCTGGAAGGACACGCCCAGACCCTCACCAAGGACATTCCCGGGTTCAACGAGCGGCTCGTGGCCTTGTTGCCGAGCCTCCAGGAGCACCGCTGCACGCCCGGGGTGGAGGGCGGGTTCATCCAAATGCTCAACGAGGGGTCCCTGATCACCCACGTCATCGAGCATCTGGCCATCGAGCTGCAGTACCTGGCCTACATGGACGCGTTCTTCTGCAAGTCTTACCCCACCAAGCAGCGCGGCGTTTACCAGGTGGTGTTCGAGTACTGGGTGGAGGAGGCCGGCATCTACGCCGGCGAGGAAACCCTGCGGATCATCCAGGACATCATCGACGGCGAGACCGACGAGGACATCGACGTCGACGGCGTCATCAGCGAGATCAAGCGAATCCGCGACGACCATTACCTGGGCCCCTCCACCATGGCCATCGTGGACGAAGCCCGCCGCCAGGGCATCACCGTCATCCGGCTGGACGACTACAACCTGGTCCAGTTGGGCGAAGGCAAGTACCAGAAGCGCATCCAGGCCTCCATGACCTCCCAGACCGGCCTGATCGCGGCCGAACTGGCCGGCAACAAGCGCATCACCAAGATGATGCTCGAGGACAACGGCATCCCGGTCCCGCGCGGCACCATCGCCAGCAAGCTCAAGTCCGTGATCGAGGACGCCGAGTTCCTGGGCTACCCGGTCGTGGTCAAGCCGCTGGACGGCCACCACGGCAAGGGCGTCACCATCGGGGTCAAGAACGCCGACGAGCTGGCCGTGGCGTTCGAACGCGCCCGGGAGCACTCCGTCAAGGTGATCGTGGAGAAGATGATGGTGGGCAACGACTACCGCATCCTGGTGGTGGACGGCAAGCTGATCGCCGCCGCCCACCGGATCCCGGCCCACGTGACCGGCGACGGGCGGCACTCCATCCAGGAGCTCATCGCGATCGAGAACAAGAACCCCCGGCGCGGCCACGGCCATGAGAACGTGATGACCCTCCTGAAGGTGTCCGACATCACCCAGGTGCTGCTCACCGAAAAAGGATACACCCTGGAGACGGTCCTGGCGGAGGGCGAGGTGTTCCAGTTGGAGCGGACCGCCAACCTCTCCACCGGCGGCAGCGCGGTGGACGTGACCCACATGGTCCACAGCGCCAACAAGTTCCTGGTGGAGCGGGCCATCAAGATCATCGGCCTCGACGTGGCCGGCATGGACGTCATCGCCCCGACCCTCGAGACGCCCATCACCCAGAACGGCGGGGTCATCATCGAGGTGAACGCCGCGCCCGGCCTGCGCATGCACCTGAGCCCGTCGGAGGGCAAGCAGCGCAACGTGGGCAAGCCGATCATCGACATGCTCTTCCCGCCGGGCACGCCTTACGACATCCAGATCTTCAGCGTCACCGGCACGAACGGCAAGACGACCACGGTGCGCCTGATCAACCACATCATGAAGGGCGTGGGGCGGACGGTCGGCATGACCTCCACCGACGGCATCTACATCCGCGACCGGTTGATCCTGGAAGGCGACATGAGCGGCCCGCGCTCCGCCCGGATGATTTTGACCGATCCGTCGGTGGACGGCGCCGTCTTCGAGACGGCCCGCGGCGGGCTGCTCCGCAACGGGCTGGGTTACGGCACCGCCGACGTGGGCGTCTGCCTCAACGTGGCCGAAGACCACATCGGGCTGGGGCATATCGAGAGCATCGAAGACCTGGCCAAGCTCAAGTCGATCGTTCCCGCGACGGTGCGCCCGGGCGGGTACTCGGTCCTGAACGCCGACGACAAGTGGTGCCGCTGGATGGCCGCCGCGTGCAAGGAGCAGGTCATCTGGTTCAGCCTCAACCCGGAGAATCCGGCCGTCACGGAACACGTCGAGAACGGCGGCATCGCCGTCGTCTACCAGAACGGCTATATCACCATCATGGATGGCGACCTCGTCCTGCCGGTGGCCCGGGCCTATGAGATCCCCATCACCATGGAAGGGAAGGCCATCTTCAACATTCAGAACGCCATGGCGGCCACGGCCGCCGCCTATGCCGTCAAGATGAGGGTGGAGGAGATCCGGCTCGGGCTGTCTTCCTTCTTCCCATCCCCCAGCCAGACTCCCGGCCGCATGAACATCATCCCTGTCAAAAACTTCGACGTCATGATCGACTACGCCCACAACCCGAACGCGTACGTCCACATTTTCGACCTGATCGCGCGGCTGGACTACCAGAAGCGGATCCTGGTGCTCGACGCCGTGGGCGACCGCCGGGACGAGGATATCGTCCAGTTGGCCCGGATCTCGGCCCGCTTCAGCGACTACATCATCATCTATGAGGACAAGGACCTGCGGGGCCGAAAGTCCGGCGAGATCGCCGGTTTGCTGCAGCGGGGCCTTCTGGACGCCGGGTACCCGTCTTCGAAGATGGAGGAAATCCTGGACGAGTGGCAGGCCATCGACCGGGCCCTGGCCCTGGCCGAGCCGCGCAACCTGGTCATCTACATGACCGGCCGGGTGCGCAAGGCCATCAAGTACATCTACGAACACAAGGAGAAGGTGGATCCGCTGGCCGCGCCCGTCATCCTCGGCTAGCGGCCGCCGCGATCCGGACTCGGTTAAACACAAAGACACGAAGGCACAGAGGCAAAGCGACATTTGAGATTGAATCACTGTGATTGAGCGTGCCCGTACAGCCAGAACCGCGGAGAATTTCAAAGTGGATAAATTCCGTTTTCCCGGTTCCGTTCCGGTGATCGTATTTTATGCAGATCTTTGTGTCTCCGTGTCTTTGTGTTTGTTTTGCTGACGTGGCGGGCAATCCATGAACACGCTGGCGGGGGAAGGGAGGCACGAGGAGACGATCCAGCGGTCGCGGTTTGTCGCCATCGCTTTCCCGGCCTGTGGTGAGGAAGGGTTCCTGGCAAGGCTGGGGGAGATCCGGGCGGAGTTCCCCGGCGCCACCCACTTTGTGTGGGCCTACTCCGTGAGGGAGTCGGGCGGGCAACTGCGGACTCGCTTCCACGACGACGGCGAGCCGAAAAACAGCGCCGGCAAGCCGGCCTTGGCGCCGCTGCAGGGGCGGGAGCTGATCAACGCGGCGGGGGTGGTGGGCCGCTACTTCGGCGGGAGCACGCTCGGCGTGGGTGGATTGGGGCGGGCCTCCGGCGGGGCGGCGGCCGCGGCCCTGGACGCGGCCGGGGTCACCCCGCTCGTCCGCCGGGAACGCCACCGCCTGGAGGTGCCTTACGCCGTGCTGCGGGAGACCGAACACCGCCTGGCCGCCCGGGGCGCCCGGATCCTCCACAAGGAGTTCGCGGCGAACGTGATCATCGAGTACGAGCTGACCGTCCCGGAGTGAACGGAGACAGTTACCTCCAGGGCGGCAGAGCCGAAACATGACTGAATCCACGAAGTGCACTAAGGACACTAAGGACACGAAAAGAAATCACCACGGAACACACTTAAAGAACTTAACATCGATGAACAGGATGAGCAGGATGATCGGGTTGAATCGCATCATTTGGGGAAAGCAGAACGATTATGGCCGGTTGCAAACCGGAGCTGACGTTCTGTTCGGCGTCCCGTTCCGTGTCCCGCTCCGCGTCTCCGCGTCTCCGCGGTTGAATTTTCCGAAAATCGCGCCTGAAAGAAACGGGGGAAGACCGTGCTGAATGTGTACCGGAGCAACCGGTTGGAGCACCTGGCCGACGCCTTGGCGGAGACGTTGCGCGAGCGGCCGGCCCCGCCCTTCGAGCCGGAGCGGGTGGCCGTCCAGAGCCGGGGCATGGAGACCTGGCTGTCCATGGAACTGGCCCGGCGGCTGGGGATCCTGTCCAACACCCCGTTTCCGTTTCCCCGGGACCTCCTGGAAGAGATCCTGGCGACCACCCTCGGGACGCCCGCGGAGAGGATGGCCTCCTTCCGCAAGGAAAACCTGACCTGGCGCGTCATGGCGCTGCTGCCGGGATTCATGAGCGAGGAGGCGTTCGAACCGTTGCGCCGTTACCTGGGAGGCGCGTCGGAACAGGCGAAGCGCTTCCAGTTGGCCGCCCGGATCGCCCACTTGTTCGACCAGTACGCGGTCTATCGGCCGGAACTGGTGCTCGAATGGGAAACCCAATCCCCCGTGGACTGGCAAAGCCGGCTGTGGCGGGAGTTGGTGGACCAGTCCGGCGCCTGCCACCTGGCCCACCTGGCCAGGCAGTTCGAAGAGGCGGTCCGGGCGGGCCGGCTGCCGGAAAACATGCCGCGCCGGATCTCGCTGTTCGGCATCTCCACGTTGCCGCCGCTCTATCTCCGGATCTTCGCCGCCCTGTCCGTGCGGGTGGATGTGAACCTGTTCCTCCTCAGCCCCTCCCGGGAGTTCTGGGCCGACACGCAGTCCCGGCGGGAGATGTTTCGCGAGCTGGCCCGGCAGCGGCCGGGTGGCCTGCCCGACGAGCCGGCCGCGGCCGAAGTCCTCTTCCACCTCGATGAGGGGCACCCCCTGCTCGGCGGACTCGGCCGGGTGGGCCGGCATTTCCAGGCGATTCTCGAGAATATCGACTACGTCGAACCGCCTCCCGATGACCTTTACGAGGATCCGTTGGAGGCGGGCCCGGCCAGTTTGCTCACCCGGCTGCAGTCGGACATGCTGTACCTGCGCGGGCAGGGACCGCCGGATGGTCCGCCCGGAGACGCGCTCACCCCGGACGAGTCCATCGCCATCCACTCCTGTTACGGGCCGATGCGGGAGGTGGAAGCGCTGCGCGACTGCCTGCTCGACCTCTTTTCCCGGGACCGGACCCTGAAGCCGCACCAGGTGGCGGTGATGATGCCGGACGTGGAAACCTTCGCCCCGCTCATCGAGGCGGTGTTCGGCGCCCGGGAAAGCGGGCGCCCGGCCATCCCCTTCCGGGTCAGCGACCGGCCGATCCGGGTGGAAATTCCAGCGGCCGACGCGGTTTTGACCTTGCTGGACTTGACGCGGAGCCGCTTCAAGTTGCCGGAGGTCATCGACCTGTTGAAAAACCCGATCGTCCACGGCCGGTTCGGCCTGGAGGCGGAGCGCCTGGAAACGGCCCTGTCGACGATCCAGGAACTCGGCGTGCGCTGGGGCATCGACGCTGCGCACCGCCAACGGTTCGACCAGCCCGGGTTCGTCGAGAATACCTGGCGGTTCGGCCTGGACCGGCTCCTGCTGGGCCTGGCCCTGCCCGGAGACCAGACCGGCCTGTTCCATGGCGTGCTGCCCGCCGCGGGCATGGAAGGGCACGAGGCGGAGTGGATCGGCGCTCTGGCCGACTTCGCCGCGACGCTCTTCGATCAGGCCGGCCAGCTCGCCGAACCCCGCCCCCTGGCGGCGTGGGCGCTGGCCCTGGACCAGGCGATGGCGGCCTTGACGGCCGAAACGTCCACCTCGGGCCACCAGTTGGTCCGGGCGATCCTGGACGACCTCGTGGCCAAGGCGGCGGGGGCCGGACTGGAGGAGCCCCTCGAACTGGAAGTGATCCGCCGGGCGCTGGCCGGACGGTTCGGAGAGGACCGTTCCCCGGCCGGTTTTCTCTCTGGCGGAGTCACGTTCTGCAACCTGTTGCCCATGCGCTCGATCCCGTTCCGGGTGATCTGCCTGATGGGCCTCGACGATGCCGAGTTTCCCCGGCTGCAGCAGGCCATGACCTTCGACTTGATGGCAAAGCGGCCGCGCCTGGGCGACCGGTCCACCCGCGACGACGACCGGTACCTGTTCCTGGAGGCGCTCCTGTCGGCCCGGGAGCGGTTGCTGATCTTCTATCGCGGACAGCATCTCCAGGACGGCAGCCCGATCCCGCCTTCCACGGTGGTCAGCGAGCTGATCGACGCCGTGATCGCGCTCTGCCTGCCGGGGCGGGCCCCCGGGGAGACCCTGGTGGGTGAGGAGGCGGACCGTTTGCGGAGCCGGCTGGTGGTCCGCCACCCGCTCCAGCCGTTCAGCCGCCGCTACTTCGACGGGACCGACGACCGGTTGTTCAGTTATTCTTCCGAGTACCTGGCCGGCGCGAAGGCGCTCGCTGCCGGGGCCATCCCGCCCGCACCGTTTCTGGCCGGGCCCGGGGCGGGTGGCCAACCGCCTGAAAAAGTCGCTCTCGAGGAGTGGCTCCACTATTTCCGGAAACCAACCGAAACCCTGCTCCGGCGGAGGCTGGGCATCCGGTGGCCGGAAGTGTCCGGGGGGGTGGAGGACCGGGAGCCGCTCGAGCTCGATTCCCTTCAGAACTACCAGCTTGGAGACCGGTTGCTCGACCGGCTGACCGGGGCAGACGCGGTCGGGGAAACGGACGCGGCAGACCTTTACGCCCGGACGCGCGCGGCCGGGCAACTACCGTTGGGCACGCCCGGGCTTTGTCATTTCGACCGCCTCTGGCACAAGGTCAAACCGCTGGCGGAGCAGATCCGGCCGCTCCGGGCCGGGAAGCCGCTGGACCCGGCGCGTTTCGAACTGGAGATCCGCGGCGTTCGCCTCGCCGGCGCCATCGGCAGCCTCTGGCCGGCGGGCCGGATCATGCAACGGTTCGGCACGCTGGATGGCCCCCGCTGGATCGAGCTCTGGCTTCCCCACCTGATCCTGGAGGCGGTGGGCTGGCCGGGAGAGCGGGGCCGGAGCTATTATTTCGGCCGGGACGGCCAGAAGGCGGGCGATGACTCGGTGGCACGGGTCGTTTTCGGCCACGTGCCGGATCCCGCCGCGATCCTGGACCAACTGATGGAAATCTATCTGCGGGGTTTGAGCCGCCCCTTGCCGCTGTTTCCCAAATCCGGCCTGGCCTACGCGCGGGAGTGGCGGGAAGGCGGCCAATCGGACGCGCCGGCGCGCCATGCCCGGGCACTTGAAAAAGCCGGCCAGGAATGGCGCCAGGATTCCGGCGAGGTCCCGGGCGAGAAGGACGATCCGTATGTCCGGCTGGCCTTCCGGGAAGAGGATTTGCTGGCCGAGCCGGACTCCCCGGCCGCCCTGGAGTTCGGCCGGCTGTCCTTGACGGTGTTCGGGCCGATGCTCGAGAGCAAGGTCGAAGCGCCATGAGACCGCTCGACGTCATGCAGGTGCCGATCCAGGGCACCAGCCTCATCGAGGCCAGCGCCGGCACGGGCAAGACCTGGGCCATCACTTCGCTTTTTTTGCGGCTGTTGGTCGAGCGCGAGTTGAGCGTGGACCAGGTGCTGGCCGTCACCTTCACCGAGGCGGCCACGGCCGAGTTGCGCGAGCGGGTCCGCCGCCGGTTGGCCGAAATCCTGGCCGAGTTGGACTCGGAAGCACCGCGTGACGAGTTGACCCGCCATTTCCGGTCCCGGGGCGATGCCGGTCTGACCACGACCCGGCGGTGTCTCCAGCGGGCGCTCGTCGACTTCGACCTGGCCGGCATCAGCACCATCCACGGCTTCTGCAGCCGGATGCTCCGGGAGAACGCCTTCGAGAGCGGGCAACCGTTCGAGCTGGAGATGGTCACGGATTCTTCCGCCCTGCACGCCGAGATCGCGGCCGACTTCTGGGCGTGCGAGACGTACGCGGCCGACCGGGCCCCGGTGGATTATCTGGTCGCGGAAGAGAAGATGCCCGGCTCGCTCGAAGCCCTCGTCAAGGCCGCGATCGGCCAGCCGGACCGGGTGATCCTGCCCGCGCTCGAAGGGGAAACGCGCCCGGGTCAACTCCAGGAAGCTTGTGCCGCGGCCCGGAACACCTGGCAGTCGGACAGGCCAGGGATCGCGGCCGTACTGGAACAGCATCTGCCCGGCCTGAACAAGATCACGTACAACGCGGACAAGGTGGCGCGCTGGCTGGCCGCGCTCGACCTGTTCCTGGGCCAGGACACCATCCAGGTGAACGACATCCCCGACGAACTGGCGAACCTGACGCAGAGTCATCTCCGGAAGCGGACCAACAAGGGGGGCACCACCCCGGAGCATCCCTTTTTCGAGCAATGGGAACACCTGCTGGCGGCCAGGATCCAATTGGCCCTCGACTTCAAGCACCGCCTGGTCGCCTACGCCCGCGAGGAAGCCCCCCGGCGCAAGCTGGCCGCGGCGCAGCAAGGATTCGACGATCTGCTGCAGGGGCTGCGGCAGGCCCTCCAGGCCCCGGGCGGGGAGGGGCTCGCTCAGGTGGTCCGAAGTCGCTACGGCGCCGTTCTGGTGGACGAGTTCCAGGATACCGACCGGACCCAGATCCAGATTTTCCTGAAGCTGTTCCACGGCCATCGGCCACTGTTTCTGATCGGGGACCCCAAACAGTCGATCTACAGCTTTCGCGGGGCCGACATCCACGAGTACCTGCGGGCGAAGGCGGCGGCCGGGGAACAGACTTACACCCAGGTGATCAACCACCGCTCCGATCCGAAGCTCGTGGAGGGCGTCAACTGCCTGTATCAGTCGGTGCCGCGGCCGTTCAAGTCAGACCGGATCGAATACGTCCGGGTGTGGGCCCGGCCGGGCGCCAGCGACAAGATCCGGTACCGGGGGGCGCCCTGTCCACCGCTACAGTTCCGCCAGGCCGGCTCGGGCGGAGACGCGCCCGGGAGCTGGGAGAAACGCGCGCTTCCGAAGCGGGTGGCGGAGGACGTCCGGCATCTCCTCCAGACGGTGGACCTGGAGCGGCCGGATGGCTGGGGCCGTCTCCGGCCCGGGGACGTCGCCGTGCTGGTGCAGACCAACTGGCAAGCCGCCCTCGTCCAGGACGCCTTGCGGCAGGTGGGCATTCCAAGCGCGTTGCGCAGCCAGCAAAACGTGTTCGAGACCTGGGAGGCCGAGGCGCTCTTTGCCCTGCTAATGGCCGCGGCCGAGCCCCGGGACGAGGGCCGGGTCAAGGCGGCCCTGGTTTCGCCTGTTCTGGGCCTGACCGGCGACGAGTTGCTCCGGCTGGAAACGGACGAGCCGGGATGGGAAGCGTGGTCCCTGCGATTCCGCGACTGGCGGGAACTGTGGCGGAAAAAAGGGGTGGCGGCCCTGTTCCGGGCGGTGATCGAGGGCACCGAGGGAGAACGCGCGCCCCGCCTGGGCGACATCCTGGCCCTTCCATGCGGCGAGCGCCGCCTGACCAACCTGCGCCACCTGGTGGAACTCCTGCTGGCCGCGGAGGCCAGCCAAAAACTGGGGCCGGCCGGCCTGATCGCCTGGTTCGATCGCCAGCGGTCTCGCGAGGAAGTCCCGCCCGACGCGGCCCAGCTCCGCCTGGAAAGCGACGAGCACGTGGTCAAGCTGGTCACCATCCACAAGAGCAAGGGTTTGGAATACCCGGTCGTGTATTGCCCGTTCATGTGGCGGGAATCGGGTTTCCGGGGAAGAAACCGGTTCTACGAACTCCACCAGGGGCCGGATCGGCGGCCCGCCCTCCACCTGAGGAGCACTCTCGCCAACGACCCGGCCGACAAGGAGGCCAAGGAGATCTCGCAGGACGAGGCGCAGGAGGAAAAGCTCCGGCTGCTCTATGTGGCCATCACCCGGGCCAGGCACCTTTGCCTCCTGGTCATGGCCGAAGGAAAACGGTGCGGTGACGCTCCCTTGGCTTACCTGGCGAAAGGTCTGCAACAAGGTTCGGAGACATCGCTGGCCGAGGGCCTGGCGCGTTTGGCGGAGGGCTCCGCCGGCACGATCGCCTGCGCCCCTTGGCCCGAGGCAGACATCGGCTCGGCCGCCTGGCAGGCGGAAGAGAGCGGCCGGGAGCTGGCGTGCCGGACGGGCGTCGCATCCGTCGAGCAGTCCTGGCGGAACTGGAGTTTCAGCCTGCTCTCGGCGGGCGTGGAGCCGGCCGCGCCGCTCGCGCCGGCCGAGCGCGACCACGATGAGTTGATCGAGCCCGCCGGCGGCCGGAGTGCCCCCGCCGCCCCGGTGGCCGGACTCGACCCGGCGCGCAGCCGGCTGGCCGGACTGGGCGGAGGTTTCAGCACCGGCCATTGCCTCCACGGCATCCTGGAGCGGCTGGATTTCCAGTCGACCGGCGGACAGGCCCTGGGAGACCTGGTCGACCAGGCGTTGCGCAAGTACAAGTTACCACCGGAACAGTGGCATGAACCCGTTTGCCTGGCGGTCCGGGACCTGCTCGAGACCGAGTTGGCTCCGGGCCTGTCGCTGGCGGGAGTCTCCCGGACCTCCCGCTTGAGCGAGTTGCCGTTCACGTTCCCGCTTTCCGGCGGTCCCGACGGCGAAGCGCCGCCGGTGAGCGGCCGGGTGTTCGCGGACCTCTTCCGGCGCTGGCCCGGCGAGGGGTTGCCGCCCGGTTACCCCGAACGGCTGGACCGGATCCGCGCCAGGCCGCTCAGAGGGTTCATGCGGGGATACATCGACCTGGTGTTCGAGCACGCTGGACGGTTCTACGTGGCCGACTACAAGTCGAATTTCCTCGGCGACAGCCTCGACGACTACAGTCTTCCGCGATTGCAACAGGCCATGGCCGAGCATCACTACCCGCTGCAGTACCACCTCTACGTGACCGCCCTGCACCTGTTCCTGGAGGGGCGGAAACCGGGCTACCGGTACGAGGAGCATTTCGGCGGCGTGTTCTACCTCTTCCTGCGCGGGCTCTCACCCCGGCGGGAGAGGCCGGCCGGGATCTTCCGGGACCGCCCGCCCGGGGAACTGATCCAGGCGCTGGCGGACCGGCTGCGCGGCGCCGGCGGGGAGGCGGAGAGATGATTCCCACCGCTTTAGAACTGTTTACCTCGGGCTACCTGAGCCGGCTGGACTTCCACTTCGCCCGGACCCTGGAGGGGCTTACGGGGGAGAGTCAGCCGCTCGTCGGGCTGGCCGCGGCCGTCGCCAGCCGGTTCACCCGGGAGGGGCACGTCTGCGTGGAGCTCCAGTCCCTGGCCGGAGAGCCGGTGACCTTGGCCGAAGGCGAGGCTCTGGCCGGCTTCGCCTGGCCGGATCTGCCACAATGGCGGGCCGCGCTGCAGACCAGCCGGCTCTCGGGCGGCGGCGACCCACCCACGCCGCTCGTCCTGGAAGAGGACCGGCTCTACCTGTGGCGGTACTGGGATCTGGAGCGCCGCCTGGCGCGGCAGCTCCGCCAGCGGGCCGGGGAGTTGGCGCCGGAAGCCGGACGGCCCGAGCTTGGTCCGATCTGGCGCGCCCTGTTCCCGGACGCCTCGGTGTGGCGGGACGACCAATCCCGGGCCAGCCTGGTGGCCGCCTGCCGCTTGCTGGCGGTGATCACCGGGGGACCCGGGACGGGAAAAACCTACACCGTCCGGAAAATCCTGGATCTGCTGCTCCGCCTGGCCCGCCACGCCGGCCAGGCGCCGCCCCGGGTTCTGCTGCTCGCCCCGACCGGCAAGGCCGCCGCCCGCCTGGCCGAGGTCATCTGCGGTTGCGGGGAACCGGATCCGCCCCCGCCTAACGGAGACGCCGGGGAAACGCGGTTTTGGGAAGAGGCCCGGCGCCACGCTTCCACCATCCACCGCGCCCTGGGAGTGATTCCCGGGAAGGCCGGCCGCTTTCGCCACGGCCCGGAAAACCCTTTGCCGGCCGACATGGTGGTGGTGGACGAAGCCTCCATGGTCGACCTGGCCCTCATGACCCGGCTGGTGGAGGCGGTGCCGCCCATGGCCCGGCTGATCCTGCTCGGCGATCGTCACCAGCTCTGTTCGGTGGAGACCGGCTCGATCCTGGGCGACATCTACCCCGAAGACGCGCCCGAGGGGCCTTCCGCCGCGTTTGCCGCGCGGCTGGCCTCCCTGTCGGGCGAGCCGCCGACCGGCGGCGGGAGCGGGGTGGGGGCGCCCATCCGGGACTGCCTGGTCGAACTGGTCCGCAACTACCGCTTCGACGCCGGGAGCGGCATCGGCCGCCTGGCCCGGGCCATCAACGCCGGTGACCCCGCTGAAGTCCGGCAATGCCTGGCCGGACCGGCCACCGACGAGGTCCAGCTCGTCCCCGGCGATGCACTGGAGCGCCGGTTTAACGAATGGGTTCAATCATGGTTCCGGCCCTTCCTGGAGCTGGCCGATCCGTCGGAAAAGCTGGCCGCTTTGGGACGTTTCCGGATTCTGTGCGCGCATCGCCAAGGGCCGCGGGGAGCGGTGACCCTGAACCGGCAGGTCGAGGCGGCTCTGGCCCGCGCCAATCTCATCCAGCCGGGTCCGGAACACTACGCCGGCCGGCCGGTCCTGGTCACCGCCAACGACTACCAATTGAGGCTGTTCAACGGCGATCTCGGCCTGATCTGCCGGCGGCGGGAGGGCGAGCCGCTCCGGGCCTGGTTTGCCGGGCCGGGGAACACTCTCCGCGATTTTCCGCCGGCGCGGCTGGCGGCCCACGAGACCGTCTTTGCCATGACTGTCCACAAAAGCCAGGGGTCCGAGTTCGAAACCGTGCTGGTCGTGTTGCCGGACCGGCGCTCGCCGGTGCTGACCCGCGAGCTGCTCTACACCGCCGTGACCCGGGCCCGGCGCCGGGTCCTGGTCGCCGGGCCGCCCGATGTGATCGCCGCCGCGGTGGAGGCCCGGGTCCAGCGCGCCTCGGGCCTGCGGCAAAAGCTCTGGTCCCGAAATTGACGCAGAGCTCCTTCTCTCAACTTCAAATCAATTGATAGCACAGAAGCAACGTCAGAGGCGCCAAAGTCGCCAGAAGCGCAAACGGAGATAAAAGAAAACGAACCAATCAGCGTATCTTGCGGCCATTAATCATTGATCTGAACCTCTCCCCGCACTAATGGAATTTTAAGGCTCAGTGCAATTATTTTTTGTCTTCATTTGCTCGAGCTTGATCTACGAGCTGATGGAACATCATCACCAGATCATGTCGTGGGCCAGGCCGGCAAAATGACACGTTTCCGATCGTCTTCAGCACCGCCTGAACGCCCTGGTGAACGACGGTGATTTTTTCAAATGAGCCGTCGACCGGCCGCAGGTCATTGCCCTCACCACCTCCGGAGTACAAGCGGCTCCTGATCATGAGTTGCCTGAGTCGTTTCAATTCCGATTTGCTCAACTTGCCTTCCACCATCACTGGTCGGCTGGAATAGAGAGTTAAATTTATTCGGACGGCCCCGTTTGATTCGACGCAGATCGTTTCGGGCAAAGTCCAGCCAGTATCCATGAAATATTCAATTTTCCAATCCGAACATCCAAAACGATTCAATTCCGCTGCTTTAGAATGTGCATCCTTGTAATTTTGAGCTTCAAGTCCCCAATAAACGCGGATGCTCTTATCCGGGGGAGGAGCCACTTTGCTATATTCAATGCATGAGTAGAGGATTATCTGAAAGGGTTTTTCATCCCTCTCAATCACTTTGATTTCTATCTCTTGGAACACATAGTAATCATGAAGCCTGACTTTTCGCGTCCCAGTCGCAATTTTCGGAAATAGAGCTTGCCCCGTTGGGTCCGTGGTTTGATGTTCAGTTCCGATCAAGATCTCCAGGCCGGGTATCGGATTACCATACTCATCCTGGCAAATAAACCGCACCGCGGTATAAACCGCCAGTGGTTGGGTGAACGCAGCAAGAGATAAAGCACCAACGAGGCAATAAAACAGCAACCTCCGAAATGATGCCGAGACAGCCAATCCGGTCATGGTAAACATTGAGCCAACTCCATTGTCAAGGGCGGGCATCTCCGGGCCAGCCGGGTCGAGGCCAAGACCACGGGTGGTTTGACGATTCCGGCCAACCAGGACGACGGAAGAGACGGGGTGCCTGACCTACTTCCGATGTCCAAGTCCGAGTTCCGATGCCCGAGTTCCGAGTTCCGATGTCCGTGTCCAGACGTCCCCTACTGGAGAGGCGGAAAGAGCAGACGCCAGAGGCCGCCGTACAGTTCGTCGTCGGCGCCGACGCAGAGCGCGGCGCCGGGCGTCCCGTCCGGGGGCGGGGCGATCGCTTCCACTTTGACGCCATCGATGGTCCAGAGCGGCCGGGGCTTCTGCCGCCGGAACCGCAAGCCGGCCTCCCGGTCCAGGCGCAGTTCGCCGGCCCGGTAGATGGTGGAGCGGAACGGCCCATGGTCGCCGCCGTCGTCGGTGGCCACGGCCAGGACCTCCCAGCCCTTGGAGATGGGCCGGACCATCAAATCGGCGCAGCCCCGGTCCCCAAGCCGGAAATTCGGCCGGGTCAGGTCCGCCCCGCCCAATGGAGCGAACGGCCGGGGAGCGTCCGGGGCCAGGCGGCCCCAGATCAGGCGGGCCGGCCGGTAGAGGCCACCGTTTCGGCCGCCCCGCCAGCTTAAAACCAGCAGGGCGCCTCTTTCCGGGCACGCCACCGAGGCCATCCCCTCGATGTTGACCTCGCCTGGCGAGGTGAACGGTTGGTTGTCAGCCACCGCGTCCGGGGCGAAAGGGTGGAAATGGTTGTGGTAGCTGACCCGCCAGCCGGCGTCTTCACCGCGGGAGATCCGGCAGATGAAGATCCGGCCGAAACGGCCCTTGTAATAACCGCCCTCGGCCAGCAGAAGCCACTCCGGGGATCCGGCCGCCAGGCAGCCGGCTTCCAGATCGTTGGGCGGGTCCAGGCCGGCCGGCAGATCTTCGATGGGCAATGGCGAAAAGCGGACGACCGGCGGGCGACTGTTACCGTTGCCGTTGCTTCTCTCCGGGTTCGGGGAGGTCACTTCCAGCAGGCCGAGTCTCGTGACGTCGGATCCGGCACCCTTGGCGTCCACGATGACCAGGGAGGTCCGGCCGTCCAGCCGCACCAGGCCGCTGATGTCGGGCAGGGCCGGACCCGGGGCGGGGAGTGAATAGACAAGCAACCCACTGCCACACAGAAGCACCAGAAAGAGGCGGTTCATCCTAAACACTCCGGTTCACGGCAGGCGATTCTATCGGGATCTCTCCCGCCAACGGCCGCGAGGCGGTTACGGTTTTTCGATCGCGGCCAGGAGCTGTTCGGCCAGCTTGGCGTCCAGGCGCAGGAGCAGTTGCTGCTCCTGGCGGGCCGAGCCCTCGTCGCCGGCGGCCAGGTGGGCCGCGCCGAGCAGGAAGTGGGCTTCGGCGTAGTCCGGTTGCAGCCGCACGGCCTCCTTGAGCGCGGTGATGGCTTCCGGGAACCTCTCCAGGCGGGCGTAAGCCATTCCCAGGTTGCGATAGGTCTTGGCATACCCGGGCGCCAGCCGGGCTGCTTCCCGGAACGCGGCGATGGCCTCTTCGAAGCGCTCCGCGTCGCCGCAGGCGACTCCCAGCTTGAAGTGGCTCTCGGCCTGGTCCGGTTTGAGCTCCACGGCTTTCCGAAACGCCGCGATCGCCTCCTGCGGCCTCCCGAGCGCTCCCAGCGCCATGCCCAGGTCGACGTGGGCCCGCGCGGAATCCGGCTGGAGCGAAATGGCCTGCTGGCAGGCGTCCGCGGCTTGCTGGAACTGGCCCAGTTCACCCAGGGCCACGGCGAGATCGATGAATCCATCGGGATCCTTGGGAGAGAGCCGGGTGGCCGCCCGGAAGGCCTCGGCCGCCTCGGCATAGCGGCCCAGGTGGCCCAGGGCGAGTCCCAGGTTGTAATGGGCATCGGCCATGCCGGGATCGAACCGGACCGCCTGCTGGCAGGCTTCCCGGGCCTCCTGCCAATGGTCCCCGGCGAGGTGGATCGCCCCCAGGTTGCTCCAGGCCAGCCCGTAATCGGGCTTGAGCCGGACGGCCTCCTTGAACGAGGCGAGCGCCTCCTCCAGCCGGTTGGCCTGCATGAGGGCCAGGCCCAGGCTGCAATGGTAACGGGATTCAGCCGGCTGGCGCTGGATGGCGGCGCGGAAGGCGGCGATGGCTTCGTCCGGCCGGCCCAGCCGGTTGTAGGCGACCCCCAGGTTGTAGTGGGCCTGCGGTTCGCCGTCCTTGAGCCGGGTGACCTGCTGGTAGGTCTTGATGGCCTCGAGGCTCTGCCCGGCGTTGTCCTGGGCCAACCCGAGCAGGAGCAGTGCCTGGCTGTCTTCCGGGTGACGCTTCAGGAATTCCTGGAAGGTGTCGGCGGCGACCTGCCACTGGCCGAGCTTGACGTAGACCAGGCCCAGGTTCTGCCTGGCCTCGTCGTAGAGGGGATCCAGGCGGAGAGCCTTGGCGAACGCGTCGATGGCGTCCTGCCACTGCTCGAGCGTGGCGTAACCGACGCCAAGCTTTCCGAAGGCTTCGGCGTAGTAGGGTTTGGCGGCGATCGCCGCCTTGAAGGCGATGATGGCCTCCTGGGTCCGGCCGAGGTTGCCGTACGCCCGGCCGAGCATCACCTGCGCCTCGGCGCTGTCGGGTTTCAACCGGAGGGCGGATTGAACGGCGTTGACCGCCTCGGACCACCGTTCGGCGGCGATGAACTGCTCGGCCTGGCTCATGAGGGAGTCGAAGCCGCCCGCCGCCGGTAGGGGATCCGCGAGGTCCTGGCCCCACAGGGTTGGCCAGGCGGACGGTCCGAATCCCCCGAAGGCGAAGAGGGCTGCCAGGATCAGAAGTCGCTTGAAAATAAAGGTCATCTTTCACCACCAGATCGAGTCTGTATTCTAACGCAGCTCCGCTGAGACCGCAACCAATTGAAACCGGCAGGAAAAATTGCTATAGTGCGTCCTTCGTCCAGACCAGGCTTTTCCGGAGCAGGCATGTCCGTGGATGTAGTGAACAAGACCCTTCCGGCCGCGGCAGGCACGGTGGACCAAGCCGGGCCGGAGGCCGGCGCGCCCCGGGTCTCGGTCATCGTCCCGTCCTACAACAGCCGCCATACCATCGGCCTGACGCTGGCGTCGCTCCGAGCCCAGACGGCCGGATTTCCCTACGAGGTCATCGTGGTCGACTCGTCCGGCGACGGGACCGACGCCTGGGTCGCCCGGGAGTTCCCTGAAGTGCGGCTGGTGCACCTGAAGGGGCAGACCTACCAGGGCAAGGCGCGCAACATCGGGGCCAGGATGGCCCGGGCCCCGCTGCTGGCCTTCCTGGACGCCGACTGCCAGGCCTGTCCGGAGTGGGTGGCGCGGATCGCCGAGGACCTTGGCCGGGAAGGCGTCGGCGCCCTGGGCGGGCCGCTTCGCAACGCCAACCCGGGTTCGCCGGTGAGCCGGGCCATGTTCGTGCTCCAGTTCCGGGAAACGCTGTCCCGGAGCGAGTGGACGGCCTTGACCAACCACCCGGCCGCCAACAGCGCCTACCGGCGGGAGGTGTTCGAGCAGGTCGGCGGATACCCGGAAGAGATGGGCTCGTCGGAAGAGACGGTGATGAACGCCCGCCTGGCCGAGCGGGGCTGGCCGGTGTACTTTTCTCCGGCCATGCCGGCCCGGCACTGGAACCTGGACCGGTTGCGGCATTTTCTGACGCACCAGATCAAACAGGGGTGTTTCTACCGGCAGGCCCGGCTTTCCACTCCCCTGCCGGGGCACCGGGCGCTGGACAGCCTGTGGCTGACGCCGCTCTTCCCCCTGTACCGGTTCTGCCGGTGCCTGCCGGTGCTCGGCCGGGAAGTGCCTCGCCCGTGGCCGTTCCTCGCCACCTGCCCGCCCCTGTTTTTAGGCTTCGTCTTTTACTCCGCCGGGGAGATCAAGGGCCATCTGACCTTCCGGAAATGACCATCGCCGGGCTGTCGCCACGGCATGACCCAGCGCCGCGGAGCCGCAACCAAAACATCACCACGAATTTCACGAATGCGGACACGAATGATTAACCACGGAACACACTGAAAACACGGAAGAAATTCACAATGTTTGTAGGTCAATGATTTAGAGCCGCCAAGAACCCCTTCAGGGGTGACATGTCGTCGCCGCGGAGCAGGCGGAAGTCCATGACCACCCTGAATCCAGGCCAATCTCCGGAATTCACCTAAGGGTCGAATAAAACCGCTCAGACCTTGAGCAAGGTTTCTGCCAGATTGTTTGAAGCCGAGCACTGATAGCTGATAGCTGAAAGCTGATAGCTGATAGCTGGGAGATTTTCCGCCGGCAAACCCCGATGATCTCCCGGCTTGGTGCCTTGGTGTCTTGGTGGCCAGTTTTCAGGCCCGCGGGCGGATCGCGCGGACTAGCCGATCACGAAGCTGATGAGTTTGCGGGGTACCACGAAGACCTTGCGGATCTGCTTCCCTTCCAGGTATTTGCACACCTGCGGACTGGCCAGGGCGGCCTGGCGGATCCCCTCGTCGTCCGTGCCGGCCGGGACGGTGAGGGTATCCCGCAGCTTGCCGTTGATCTGGACCGCGATGGTGATGGTTTCTTCGGCCGCCACGGCCGGGTCGAAACCGGGCCAGCGGGCGTGGTAGGTGGAACCGGGCTGGCCCATCTTCTCCCAAACCTCGTCGGCCAGATGGGGCGTGAACGGCGCCATGAGCAGCACCAGTTGTTCCGCCAACTCGGAAATCAACCCCGCCCGGACCGTGGGCTGGGCTGAACCGGACGCCAACGGGCAGTTCGTGTACAGTTCGTTGGTCAATTCCATCAGGGCCGCCACGGCCGTGTTGAAGGAGAACGCTTCCAGGTCGGCGGTCACCTTGCCGATGGTCTGGTGCAGCTTCCGGCGCAGGTGCCGTCCCGCGTCGCTGAGAGCATCCGCCGGCAGCTCACGCCAGTCCCGGCGATAGTGTGGCAACGCCGCGTCCAGCCACCGCCAGACGCGGCAGACGAACCGGTGGGCGCCGCTGATGCCCTCCTCCTTCCACTGCACGTCGTCGGTGAAGGGGACGACGAACATCTCGTAGACGCGCAGGCTGTCGGCGCCGTACTTTTCGCAGATCTCGTCCGGCGTCACCACGTTGCCCTTGCTCTTCGACATCCGGGCCCAACGCCAGGCGATGTGCTCCTTGGGGAAAGACGCCCGCTCTTCCGGCTTGAGGACGATCCAGTCCACCAGTTTCTCGTCGCTGCCTTCCCCCGCGGCGGCCTCGTCCGGCCTGGGGCGGCGGCCGGGCGTCCAGGCGAGCAGGGAGCCCTGGTTCTTCAGGACCCTGAACGGCTCGGTGAAACCGGCCAGCCCGGCGTCGTAAAGCACCTTGGTCCAGAAACGGGAGTACAACAGGTGGGACCGGGCGTGTTCGACGCCCCCGGCGTAGAGGTCCACCGGCAGCCAGTAGTCGAGCGCCGGGCGGCCGGCGAAGGACTGGCCGTTGTGCGGGTCGGCGAAGCGGAAGAAATACCACGACGAGCAGGCGTACCCGCCCATGGTGTCGGTCTCCCGCCGGGCGGCCCCGCCGCAGGCCGGGCAGGTGGTGTTCACGAATTCGGGGATGGTCGCCAACGGCGACTCGCCGGTGCCGGACGGCTGATAGTGCTCGACCGCCGGCAGCAGCACGGGCAGTTGATCCTCCGGAACCGGCACCTCGCCGCAACCGGGGCAGTGGACGATCGGGATCGGCGCTCCCCAGTAACGCTGGCGGGAGATCAGCCAGTCGCGGATGCGGTAGTTGACCACGTAGCGTCCCAGCCCCTTCTCTTCGAGCCAGCGGGTGATGGCGGCTTTGAAGTCCTCGGTGCGCATTCCGTCGAACTGGCCTGAATTGACGGCGATCCCCGGCCGCGGATCCGCCGCGGTCAATTCGGAGACGGAGCCGTCCTGGCTGACCACCTGGACGATGAACAAGCTGAAGTTCCGCGCGAACTCGAAGTCCCTCTCGTCATGGCCCGGCACGGCCATGATGGCGCCGGTCCCGTAGCCCGTCATGACGTAGTCGGCGATCCAGATGGGGATGCGGGCCTCGTTGACCGGGTTGATGGCCCAGGCCCCGAGGAATACGCCCGTCTTGACCCGCTCGGCGTTCAACCGTTCGATTTCGGTAGCGGACTGGGCCTTGCGGACATACGCCTCCACCGCCTCCCGCCGTTCGGGGCTGGTGAGCTTCGGCACCAGCGGATGTTCGGGCGCCAGGACCATGAAGGTGGCGCCGAACAAGGTGTCGGGCCGGGTGGTGAAGACGCGCAGCCGGTCTCCCGTTCCCTCGACGGTGAAGTCCACCTCGGCGCCCTCGCTGCGGCCGATCCAGTCCCGCTGCATTTCCTTCATGCCGTCGGACCAGTCCAGTTCGTCCAGGTCGGCCAGTAACCGCTCGGCGTAGGCGGTGATGCGGAAAAACCACTGCGGCATGGGCTTCTTCTCCACCCCTGAATCGCAGCGCCAGCAGCGGCCTTCCTTGACCTCTTCGTTGGCGAGGCCGGTCTTGCAGGCGGGACACCAGTTGATCGGGGCAGTGGCGCGGTAGGCCAGCCCCCGCTTGTAGAGAAACAGGAAAAACCACTGGGTCCACCGGTAGTAGTCCGGCTGGCTGGAATTGATCTCCCGCTCCCAGTCGTAACTGCAGCCGACCATCTTCAGGGTCCGCCGGTAGGTGGCGGCGTACTCCGGCACCATCTCCCGGGGATTCAAGCCGCGCCGGATGGCCTCGTTTTCGGCGGGCTGGCCGAACGCGTCCCAGCCCATGGGGTGCAGGACGTTGAAACCGTTCATGCTCCGGAAGCGGCAGAAGGCGTCCATGGGCACGTAATTTTTCAAGTGGCCGACGTGCAGCCCCGATCCGGACGGGTACGGGAACATCTCCAGGAGGTAGGCCTTGGGGCGGCCGGGCTGTTCCGTCGCCCGGAAGGTTTGCTGTTCCTCCCAGCGGCGGTGCCATTTCTGTTCGATCAGGCGAAAATCGTAGTCGCTCATGGATGCCTCCAGGACGCTCCCGGCCCGGGTTGATTCGATCCAGGGTCCAACCCGCGGCCGATGGTAAACCGTGTATTATAATCAAACACGCCTCATCCGCAAGGCGCTCTTCTCGGCGAGGCGCATTTTTCCTTGAGAATCCGCGCGATCCGCGAGATCTACGGATATGATCGGGTCCCCGGAGCTACCGGATCATCTCCCGTTCCCGATCCAGGGTGGTGGAGAAAACCGCCGGAGTCGTGCAGGCCAGGATCAACTCGCGGGTGTCGGAGACCGCGAGCTGGCCGAAGATCAGCCCGAACCGTTCCCGGAGCGCGGCGCGGATGGCCAGGCGGACTTCCTCCGGCAGGTCCCAGAGGCGTTTCTTGAAGGGGCCGAGCGCCTGTTTGCGCGTCTCGTAGATGAACTGCTCATCGGTCTGGCCCGGTCTGCGCTCCGACTTGAAATGCTCCCGGATGAAATCATGCATCTCGTCTCGAAGCTCCCGCGGGA
>ERZ1645192.1247-NODE-1247-length-21328-cov-22.104311_pt1 | contig 21328 bp, 22 predicted proteins | sample MGYA00575354_ERZ1645192 | MGnify/ENA primary metagenome ERZ1645192 (study PRJEB40844, sample SAMN11349763) | freshwater sediment metagenome | isolation source: river sediment | host: Sediment | place: India: Faizupur Khadar , New Delhi | collected 2017-02-21 ... | reverse complement strand
GCTATAGTGCAGTCGGCTTCTGACGTTCAGTGCAGCCGTCTTCTGAAAACGACATCACCTTGGCTTGCTGGGGCGGGTTTTAGCGTATAGAATCCCGTCTATTATTCATCGTATAGATAACATACCTATTTTATGCTTATCGGCTATGCTCGCGTCTCCACGCAGGACCAGAATCCTGATCTGCAACTCGACGCGCTCCGCGCCGTAGGCTGCGAACAGGTGTTCGTGGAAAAGGTGACGGGTAGCGGGTTGAAAACGCGGCCCGAGTGGGAGGTCTGTCTGCGCACCCTGCGTAGGGATGACACCCTCGTCGTGTGGCGTTTGGACCGGCTGGGGCGATCACTGAAGGACTTGGTCGAAATCATCCAAGTGATCGAGGAACGAGCCGTTGGCTTTCGGTCGCTAACGGAGAATATCGATACGACCAATGCCGCGGGGAAACTGATATTCCATGTGTTCGGCGCGCTGGCCGAGTTTGAACATTCCCTCATTCGCGAACGTACCAAGGCCGGGTTGGCAGCTGCGCGTGCCCGCGGTCGTATGGGCGGTCGCAAACCCAAGCTGAGCAAGGCAGACGTGAAAAAGGCGGCGGCCATGTTACGCGATCCCACGGTCACCAAAGCCGAGGTGGCAGAGCATTTCGGCACCACCCGGATGACCCTGAACCAAGCGTTGAAGCGCGAGGGCTATCCGCTCAACCCAGCCGCCACCGAATCTGAAGAACCACCCCATTGCAACCCTAATATCACGGGAGACCGGGATTAAATGGAAGCCATTATCAGCCAAGACCAAGCCGCCAGGCTGCAGGACCACGCCAACCTGATCTGGGGGGCCGCCGAGCGGATGCGCGGCAAAATCACCCCGGCGGACTACGGCAAGATTATCCTGCCCTTTACCGTGCTGCGGCGCATGGACTGCCTGCTGGAACCGCACATCAAGACCATTCAGGCCCTGGCGGCGGGCCTGGAGAAGGCCACCGAGGAGGCCCGTGCCCAGATCATTCGCCGTAAAACCAGGCTGGCCTTTTATGGGTTAAGCAATTTCACCCTCTCCGCGTTGATGGCTGACCCCGAGAACGTCGCCGCCAACCTCAAGACCTACATCAACGGCCTGTCGAAGAATATGCGCGATGTGTTCATCGAACACTTCGGCTTTTTCAACTGGATCGATCGCCTGGAGCGCCAGAACCTGCTCTACGCCATGGTGAAGTTTTTCGCCGACAAGGACCTCCATCCCGAGCGGGTCTCTAACATAGAGATGGGCTACATCTTCCAGAACCTCATCCGGCGCTTCAACGAGACATCCAACGCCAAGGCAGGCGATCACTACACGCCGCGTGAGGTGATTCGCCTGATGACCTCGCTACTGTTTGCCAAGGATGGCGATCAGCTAGCCAGCGAGGCCAGCGCCATCAATATCCTGGACTCGGCCTGTGGCACCGGCGGCATGCTCGCCACGGCTAACGATTACCTCTTGGAGCGTAACGCCAACCTGCGCGTAAACCTGTTCGGACAGGAGGTAAATCCGGAGTCCTTTGCCATCTGCCGGTCGGACATGCTGCTGACCGGCCACTCGCCGGACAACATTCAGCTCGGCAACACCCTCAACGACGACCAGTTTCCCGGTCAGACCTTCACCTACTGCCTCAGCAATCCGCCCTATGGCGTCGACTACACCGAGGAATACGCAGACGTGCAGGCTGAGCACGAGGCTGGGGACCGGGGTCGCTTTGCCCCCGGCATCCCCCGTAAGGGCGACGGTCAGTTACTGTTCCTGCTGCACATGATCAGTAAGCTGCCCAAGGATCGTCCGGGCCGGATTGCCGTCATCATGAACGGCTCGCCCCTGTTCAACGGCGATGCCGGCAGTGGTGAGTCCGAGATTCGCCGCTTCCTAATGGAGGGCGATATGGTCGACGCCATCATCGCCCTGCCCACGGACCTCTTCTACAACACTGGTATCGCTACCTACATCTGGATTGTCACCAACCGCAAGGCCACCGAGGACCGCGGCAAGGTCCGTCTGATCGACGCCACGAGCCGCTGGGCGCCCATGCGCAAGTCCCTCGGCAGCAAACGCCGAGAGCTGACCGATGCGGACATCGGCCACATCACCAACCTCTACCTGGGTCACGAGGTGGACGAAACGGTCAAGGTCTTCGCCCCCAGGGACTTTGGCTATCGCAAGATTTTTATCGAACGGCCCCTGCGCCTGGATGTGGATCTCACCGAGTCCGAACCCGGCCGCTTCCGTATCACCAGCGAGTTAGATGGCTACTTCCTCTGGATGGCCAAAACCTTCGGCGAGGACTGTGGTCAGCGTTTAGCGGCCATCAGGGCCGAGGTTACCGAGCATGTCGAGGAGGAAGAAGGCCTTGCCTTACTGCGTGCTGACGAACATGCCCCCAAGGCCGAGATCAGCGCTGCCGAAATACGCTGCCAAAAGCTGCTCAGGGCCCTGCTTGATCCCGTGGAACATGCAGAACGCCGCTCACTGATCAGGTTGATCCGCGGTCTGCGTGACCAGGGTCAGACGACCTGGATGGACTACAACGCCTTCGTCAAGGCACTGGCGAGTCACGCGAAGTCCCAATTTGAAAAAATCACTGCTGCCCGGCTCAAGGCCATCCGGGCCTGGGTGACTGCGACCAACCCAGAGGCGGAACGGGTCATCGATAAGGATATGACCGGCAAGCAGGTAGGGAATGAGCGGTTCGGCTTTTTCCCGTTGGGCGACAAAGTGGTCACCTTCGAGCGTGATAGCGATCTATCCGACACCGATCACGTTCCGCTGGCGCAGGGTGTCGTTGATTATTTTGAGGAGGAGGTACTCCCGCACGTCGAGGATGCCTGGATCAATCCAGACAAGCGTGATGCGAAAGATGGCCAGATTGGCCTTGTCGGCTACGAGATCAACTTTAACCGATACTTTTACAAATACGTGCCCCCGCGCCCGCTGACGGAGATTGATGCGGAATTGAAGGCAGTGGAGAAGGCGATCGCGGTTCTATTAGCGGAGGTGGCAGAGTGAGTCACTACAATGCATGCCCCCGCTATTTAGAAACATTTAATAGTTGGTTAACCTCTTTGCCAAAAATATGGGTACTACAACGGCTCCGCTACGTGAGCACTTATCAGAACAGCAATGTGGACAAAAAGAATTATCCCGGCCAGCCAGTTGTTCAGCTGTGCAATTACACGGACGTATACTATAACGAATTTGTCCGATCTGGTATTGAGTTCATGTTCGCGACAGCATCTCCTCGAGAGATTAAGAAATTCGGACTTCAGGCTGGGGATTTAATCATCACGAAAGATTCAGAAGATCCACGGGATATTGGCATACCAACTCTAGTCACTGAAGACCTACCTGGTGTGATATGCGGATATCACCTCACGGTGATCCGAACAAACAGCCTGTTGAAAGCAAGGTTTCTACACCGATTACTACAATCTCACATCACCAAGGCGCATTTTTTTATTGAGTCCCCTGGGGTAACCCGTTTTGGGCTAAACCAACAAGCAATCGGGAATGTGCCTGTCATTCTTCCGACTGAGTCTGAGATGCAGGTAATTGTGGATTACCTCGATTGCGAGACTGCCCGTATTGACGCCCTAATCGAGAAGAAAACCCGCTTCATCGAGTTGCTGAAGGAAAAGCGCCAGGCACTGGTCACGCATGCCGTTACGAAGGGACTGGACGCCAATGCGCCGATGAAGGATTCGGGGGTCCAGTGGATTGGAGAGGTACCGGCGCATTGGAACGAAACCAGGCTGCGGTTTATTGTTAAAGAGCGGGGTGGCAAGACTCCCAGCAAAGACAACGGTCGATTCTGGGATGGAAATATCCCGTGGGTCTCGCCGAAAGATATGAAAGTCGATGTGCTTGAGAGTTCGATAGACAAAATCACCGAACTTGCGGTGCAACAGTGCGGGATGACAATGCTTGAAGCTCGTACGGTCTTGATCGTTGTGCGCGGCATGATCCTCGCTCATTCCTTTCCCGTGGCCGAGACCTCAGTACCGGTCACTATCAATCAGGATATGAAGGCCTTGACGCCCCGTGAGGATGTGGAAGCGACTTTCCTCCGCCTCCTGCTGCAAAGCCTCAAGCAGGTTGTGGTCGATATCCTGGTGGCTGAAGCTGCACACGGGACCCGGGTGCTACGGACGGATATCTGGAAACAACTACCCGTGTTTCTCCCCCCCCAGTCGGAACAAAAGGCGATCATTCAACGAATAGAGGGCGATGCAAGGAAAATTGACATGTTAGTTAAGGCATCAATGAGAAGCATCCAATTGCTCAAAGAGCGCCGCTCAGCCCTGGTCACAGCCGCCGTCACCGGCCAGATCGACCTGCGGGAGGATGCCACATGACCATACTCAACGAGGCTGCTTTTGAGTCGAGCCTCTGCCAGGCCCTGATCGATTCCGGTTACGACAAGCTGAGCCCCAGTACCGACTGGGATGTCGAACGTGCACTCTGCCCCCGGGTGCTGCTGGACTACATTCGCGACTCGCAGCCGGATGAATGGGCCAAGCTCCAGGGCCACTATGGTGTGGCGGTCGAGACCAAGGTCATCGACGAGATCATTCGCCAGATCAAGAAGGATGGCATGCTCGCCATTCTGCGCAATGGCGTCCGCGATCGTGGTGTCCACTTCAAGGTGGTTCAGTTTGCCCCGCCAACCAGCCTGAACCCCGAGGTCGCCCAGCGCTACGCGCGCAACTGCTTGGGCGTGATGCGCCAGGTGCGGTTCGATCCCAAAACCCAGCAGACCATCGATGTCGTGCTGTTGGTTAACGGCCTGCCCCTGGCCACGGTGGAGTTGAAGAACGCCTACACCGGCCAGACCGCCACCAACGCCATCAAACAGTACATGATGGATCGGGTACCCAAGGCCAGTACGCCATTGCTCGACTTCAACCAACGTGCCCTGGTGCACTTCGCCGCCGACACCGCCGAGTGCTACATGACCACCCGGCTGAATGGCAAGAAGACGACGTTCCTGCCCTTCAACCAGGGCGACCATGGCCACAAGGGCAACCCTGTCGCCGAAGGCAACTACAGCACCCATTACCTGTGGGATCAGGTCTGGCAGAAGGATGCGTGGTTGGACATCCTCCAGAACTACATCGTCCTGGAACGTGCGAGCAAGGCCGCCCCCTGGCGTACCGGCCGGCTGATCTTTCCCCGTTACCATCAATGGCAGTGCGTCCGCCGCCTGCTGGCCGAGAGTCTCCTGTGGCCACGCAACTACCTTAACCTGCACTCGGCCGGTTCAGGCAAGACCAACACCATTTCCTGGCTCGCACACCAGCTCTCGGTGCTGCATGATGACGCCAACCGGCCTATCTATGACGGCGTGGTGGTCATCTCCGACCGCCGCAACCTGGACCGGCAGCTCCAGAATGCAGTCGCCAACATCGACCGCAAGGCCGGCGTGGTCGAGTGCATTACCCATGGCGATGACCAGTCCAAGTCGGCCAAGCTGCGCGAGGCCCTGAGCAAGGGCACCCGGATCATCGTGACCACCCTCCAGACCTTCCGGCCAATGATGGAAGGTAAGGCCTTCGACCAGACCGGCAAGCGCTACGCCATTATTGTCGACGAGGCTCACAGCTCCCAATCCGGCAAGTCGGCGGCCGCGGTACGTGCCGCCCTGGGTGACACAGGGGCGACCGATTCGGAAGACATTGAAGACATGATCGCCAACCAGATCGAACGGCGTGGACCCCAGTCCAACCTATCTTTCTACGCGTTCACCGCCACGCCCAAGGCCCGGACCCTGGAACTGTTCGGGGACCCTGGCCCGGACGGCAAACCGGTGCCGTTCAGCCTATATTCCATGCGCCAGGCCATCGAGGAGCGCTTCATCCTCGATGTGCTCAAGAACTATGTCACCTACCAGGAGCTATACCAGATCGTCAAAATGACGGCTGACGACCCACAGCACGACAAATCCAAGAGCAAACGCCAGATCGCCCGCTTCGCCGCCCTGCACGAGGCGGCGGTAGAGCAGAAAGTGGCCATCATCATCGAACACTTTCGCGAGCATGTCGCCGGCAAGATCGCCGGCCGCGCCAAGGCCATGGTGGTGACCCGCTCCCGACTCCATGCCGTGCGCTACCAGCAAGCCTTCGAGAAGTACATCAAAGCGAAGAAATACAAAAACATCAGAAGTCTGGTCGCCTTCTCTGGCACCGTCGAAGACGCGGGCGAGAAGTACACGGAGACGGCCATGAACGGCTTCGACGAATGCAATACCCCGGAGCGCTTCGCCACCGGCGAGTATCAAGTGCTGATCGTGGCCGAGAAGTATCAGACCGGCTTCGACCAGCCCTTACTCCACACCATGTATGTCGACAAACCCTTGGGCGGTATCCAGGCAGTCCAGACGCTGTCACGCCTTAACCGATGTCATCCGGACAAAAAGGACACCTGCGTGGTGGATTTCGTCAACGCGCGTGCAGACATTTACGCGGCCTTCAAGCCCTACTTTGACGTCACCTCCCTGGACCAAGTCACCAACCCCAACCACGTCTATACCCAACAGGCCGCGATCCTGCAGTACGGCCTGATCCACGACGCGGAGATTCAGGGCTTCTCGGACCTCTACTACCAGAAAAAGGAGAACAAGGGCGACGGCGGGCAGATGGATGCCATGGTGGCTGCTGTGGTGAAGCGCTTTGCCGCCGCCTATGGCGCTGACCAGCCAGCGGACATCGTGGCCGAGGGCGAGGCCTTCAAAGGCAGCATCCGGTCGTTCCTGCGGCTCTACGAGTTCGTGACGCAGCTGGTGCGCTTCGTAGATGTTGATCTGGAGCGCTTTTACCTCTTCGTCAAGCACGTTCTCCCTGCGCTGCCGTATGGCGGCACTGGCGAGAACGATGATCTGTCGCACGAGATCGAGCTGGCCCTCTATAAGGCGGATCTTGAGGAGTCCGGGCACATCCTGCTCGACGATGGTGAGGAGGCTGAAGCGCTGCGCAACCCCAGCACCGGCGGCAGTGGCAACGGCCCCAAACCGGGCGATCTGCTCGCCCCGCTGTCTGAGATCATCCGTGAGTTCAACGAGCGCTATGGCCTAAATTTCCAGGAGGGCGACATCCGCTGGATGGAAGATGTAGCGGCGCAGACCGAAGCGGATGAGATCCTGATCCAACAGGCCAAAAACAGCGATCCTTCAGCCTTCAAAACCGTCTATGACGAAAAGGCCCTGGATCTCCTGATTGACCAACGCGAGCGCGCGGAGGACCTGTTCAACATCCTGGTCGGCAATGACGCGGCGCGGGGGTTCCTCTTCGACAAGCTGCGGGAGGCCTTCCTGCGACGGGTACTGGCACAGGACAGTCAACCCGCAACCGTCTGACCAGACTCAAGCCTGGGGAGTCTCCGCGGTGGCATTTTACAAGATCAGAACCCTGAGCCGAAAACTGCCTGGTGGCTCCATGACGGAGCCTGTTCGCGGCACACTGGATGTCATTCTCAAACAGGACAGTGATCACTCACCCACCTGTGTCTACAACGAGATCGTGGCTCTGCGTTTGGCGCAGCGACTGGGCGTGCCATTAGCCATGGGCGTGCCGTCGGTAGGTGACGGCGGCACCTATTTCGCCAGCCTGACGGTCGGTGGCTTGTCGATAAACCTTCCCAATATCTCCGCCACCAGGATGGCCAGTGTCGCAAAGCGCTATCCAGCCGACGCCGCCGCGCTGTTCGTGTTCGATGTCTGGGTATTGAACAATGATCGCGCCGACAATCTGAAGGCCAATCTGACGCCGGCAGCGGTGCACCTGGTTGTGGGCATCGATCACGAACAGACCCTCCTGGGGACGCGGGGTGAGATGCGCGACAGCCTGCAGGCACTTGGGAACCTGGAAGTCCCCCGCCAGCATCCCTTGCGGGAGCATGTGTCGCCAGGTTGCGTCGCTCAGTGGATCAAGCGGATCGCCGCACTCGATGACGGCGCCGTTGATGAGGCCGTGGTGCTGAATTTCAGCGTCGGTGGCGTACATGAGCGGACGCAGCGCAAACTGGCCGCGGTCGTGAAGACCCGCCGAGACCATATTGCCGACTTGGTGGGCAGGGCCTGCGCATGACGGCCCAGATCACCGAGCTGTGCCTGGTTTCTGAGGACGGGCTCGCTCCGTTCGCGGTTTTGGTTGAGCAGGGAGACCAATGCGCCTGGGCAACGGGTGGCGATTTCGGGGGGCGGATTCACCCTTCATGGGCCGGACACGTCCTCGGGAGCAAGGCACGGCGCCCGCAGGAATGGTGGGTGCTGGCGGCCTGGCGTGACTGGCTGGCCACGGTCGCACGGGAGGCGCCCGCAGCGCGCCGGCAGACACTGGCGCAGATCGAGAGGTCTACCCCCGGTGTTGTCATCAAACGGCCCAGAGTGGTGCGGACACGCCTGCCCGTGGCCGCGCTGGCCGCGCAGTGGCGTCGTCTTCGGCTGCACGACCGCGCGGAAGTGATCGGCAGCGAAATTGCGTCCCGGCTGGAAGGACTTGGGGCGGTGCACTGGTCCGTCGAGGTCGTGATCAACGACTACCGTGCGGTGAGCGGTGATTGGGTCGTCGTCATGGGCACCATTTCCGATGACCCCAGGCCAGATAGCGAGGGTACGAGGCTGTGGGCGGACGACCTCACGCGGCTCCCCGGTATCACGGTGATACGCGTTATTTCAGCGCACGAAGTCGAAGCGGTGAAGGCCGAGTGGGCGCGCTCCAAGGCGGAACTGGGTACCGACCACCCCTATGGGATTGCCATCGTTCGGCACAGGCGGCAGGCGGAAGCGACCGCGCTGGGATGTATCGTGGGCGCACGCTTTCCGGCCGCGGTGAGCCTGGCGGTAGCCGCCGCACGGGGGTATCAGCGCGGTGTTTAGCCCTGGTTGGGGGGGGGCGGAGGAGCGGGGATGGGCACCCAGGGGTTGTGCCGGCACCAGCGTTTGATCCAGTACCGACCTGCCCGCTTCAGCGCCAGCTCCTCGGCATGTGCGTCCGTGCGGCTGGGATAGCGCCGGGCGCCGACAATGCAGACGGGCTGGTTGATGCGGGTGAATACCGAACCCCTCCCGGCACGGTGTTCGCCAAACCGCCGCTCAACGTCCCGCGCCATGCCGGTGTAAGTGCGGCCATCTCGACAGAGGAGGACGTATACCCACCAGTCCTGCTGGTCATGTGTCTTCATCGTCATCGAGAAATGCCCGTCGCAATTCCTCGGCCTCTTCCTGTGCGATGGGGGTGTTGACGCTCTCCCCCGTGGCGCGAATCGCCTTTTTCAAGGTCGGGCTGCTGACGTTGAGGATGTCGCGCAGAACAACCGTGCCCATCGTCTTCTGGCCGCCGCGGTACATGTTGACGATACCGGTGCGTCGCAACACGCTGGCGTGTGTCCCGGAAGCTTCACGGATGAGTCTCATCCCCGTGATGGCTGCTACAGGGTTGTGATGCTTTCCGACAAATACATAGTCGTTGGTATTGTCCACTGTACGGCGCGCGCCACCTGGCCAGTCACCCGTGAGGCACGCGTCGATTGCCTCTGAAAGTTCCGGTTCCACCAGATAGGCTTCCTCGGCGCCCTGCCGGAAAATCCTCCATCGATCAGTATCAGGGTCCCTTATCAGCTCATCGCGGCAAAGGGTGATGCTGTCGCTCACCTGCTGGGCGTAGAAGAGGCAGAGCAATGCCAAAGCGCGCCCACGCGGATCCGGGTGCTGGCAGATGCGCTGGAAAGCGGCTCTGGACTCATCGAGACTGAGGGTTTCAAAGCGAGTTAACCGCATACCTTTGCCGCGCCGATGGAAGTTGATGTTCGTTATGAACGGGTACTTCTTCTTCACCCATTTGTAGAACTGATTCAACGCGTAGGCGTGTGCGGGTACGGAGTCGACCGCAGCTACATACTCATCGAAGACTATTCGTCCCGCGTCTTGCAGGGACGCATGCCCTTGGGCGTGGACCCACTCCAGATACCTGGAGATGATCCCAATATACCTGTATAGCGTATTGATTTTGACCGGATTCTTTTTTCCGAATAAACCATTGGCAAAACCAAAATGCATGAGATCGTAGCGGCTGTCCAGATAACCCGCCACCAGTTCGGCATAGTGGTCATTAGTGCTGTTTCGCAATCGCTCAATGCGATGATCGATTCGGGCCAACTCAGCGATTGCAGTGAAACGCCGATCCGGATTTAGACGGTAAAAGGGCAATTTGGATAGTTCGTTCGCCACCAAAACCGACGGGTACTCTTTTAGTATGGCGCGATACCAGACCAAAGTCGGTTCGCCCTCGCGGACCTCCTTGAGGTAGCGCAACAGGATTTTATGGCGTATCTCGTCTCGGGCTGCGGTCCCCTTGGAGTGTGAAGTCGATTTATCCCCGATCAAAGCCAGTGCGTGACGGGTATCGTCAGCCAGGGTGGGCTGCATGAGCAGGCAGGTTAAGGGGAGACCGGCGTCGGTATCGACGGTTTTTGAGCGGCAGGCCACAACCCGGGCATGCGCCGCCTCTCGCGGGTGCACGAACAGCGTGCCGCCACAGACTGAGCAGGCCTTGGTAGCCTGCTTCTTCGTGTTCACTTAGGCTTGGCGGGGGTTACCAACGAAATCCTGGTGCCGAGCATGGCCATATGACGCTTCATCCGGGCCGATGCCTGCGCTGCCTTGGCCTTCTCAGTGGCGTCCGTCTCATCGACCAGTGTGGCTTTTGGCTCAGTGCCTACCACCGCATGGCGGGGGGTCTCATCCTCATCAACCTCGACCTCGACCAGTTCGAAGAGCTCCGCGGGGGTGGCTTTGAGTGCGCGCATCACCAGCGTTAACAGGTCCAGGCGAACGGGTGAGTAGTATGGCTTCATTTGTCGGTAGAAATGCGACGATGAGATGGGGGAGCCAAGGGCCTTAACCCGGTCGTACAGCTCCTTCAGCGTCATGTCGCGCTCAGCGAGGAGCATGTTAATGCGGAAGCGCAGCCGTGGTTCCGTTCGTTTGGTTACAGCGTTCATGGTGTTAGGCTCGGTTCATAGGGGCAGGCCGGCGGGCAGAAAAGATGGCTGTGCGCGATCAATCCTGTTCTTCTCTTGTTTCTGCGTTGAATTGCTGCCGATAAATTTTTTTTACATGGTTACGTAATGCATCTCCAGCAGCCGAAGCTTGTCGGCTGTAATATCCCTCGGTCACGGAAGAATGAGAATGGCCGCCGAACTTGGCTGCTTCTTTCAGCCCTACGGTGTCGGTAACGCGCGTGAGGCAGGTGTTGCGTAGACGGTGCGGCGAAATCTCCTTCAGCACCCCGGCCTCCCTGAAGCGTTCCTTGACAATCCGCTGTACCGTCGTGCAAGAAATGCGGTGCCGGGTGTTACCGAAGAATAACGCGTTTTTATCCTTGACCGGGGTGCGCGGGTCATGGGTCCAATGAGAACGGACTTCGTTCAGATAACCGGTCAAAATCGGGTAAATCCAAGGCTCGAAGACAGGCAGATGCCGTTCTTTGTCGCCTTTGCCAATAATATGCCAAATCCCCAGTTCCCCGTACTCCGGGCACTCGGGGTCATAATCGAAATGGGTGACATCGGCGTTGACTAACTCAGTAAGCCGGGCGCCATAAGCATAAAAGGTCGCGATGATAGCGCGATCACGCAAGAGGACATACTGCTTGGTGCAGTTTTCATCGGTTTCAGCGACTTCGAAAAATTCGGATTCAAGATAATTCAAAACCTGTTCGACCTCATTTGGTGAGGGGCAGGAAAGGATTTTCTTCCTTTTATCAAAACCCCTGATCAGCGCCCGACTCGCCTCATTCGTAATCTGCTGGAACGAAGCGTCTGGGTATTTTCTCTGGAGTTTGTTGACGATATCCCTGTCGGCCAGGACCGCGTCGCTGAAGTGTTTGATGTAGTGGTGCCGGCCACGGATGGTCGCGCGAGAAAAGTTGCTGACCGTAAGACTGGTCAGGTAATCATAGATCTGAATAGATGACCAGCGCCAGGGTGGCGTCTTCGCGAAGGCGAGAAAGTCGCAGATGGCGATGACAGCCTGGAGGCCGCTTCTCGGCTTGTTGCCGTCCCGGCCCACTTTAAAGAGAAAGAACAACTCCAGCAGCAGGACGACGTCCTTTGCCTCCTTGCCGCCGCCGAACAGATCGTAGGCCCGCCGGAGATAGTTCTCAATGCTTTCCGTGGAGGAACGGGTGCCAACCCTCCCCTGTGACGGGGAGGTTGCTATAAGCCCCACTTTTGCCGAGCTGATCATGCGACTCATGCCCGTATTGTAGCGGGTTTTCCCATGATGCGCAACTCAGTCCCCTATTATGGGAAAACTGGCGAATTTTTGTGGTCTGCTAGCGGCTGGCTGGACCATGCGGATACCCCGGTTAAAGAGGTGCTGCCCTCAGGTCATACGCCAGTTTTCTCATTATATGAGAATATCTGCTCTCCTATGCGACTAAAGTGGGGTTAAATGGTGTTAAAAAGAAAACCCCTACCACCAGGCGGCTAGCCAAGCCGGGCTTCCGGTGCCATGCTGCGGGCAGACCTCTTTCTGACCTGGGCTACCCGGCTATGTCGACGCTGCTGTCCTCCTGGAAATTCTGGGCGCTGTTATCGGCGGTGTTTGCCGCCCTGACCGCCATCTTCGCCAAGATCGGTGTCGAGCACGTCAATTCCGACTTCGCCACCTTTATCCGTACCCTGGTCATCCTGATCACCTTGGCCTTCATCCTGGCCGTTACCGGGCAGTTTCAGTCGCCGGGGGCGGTCAGTGGTCGCACCTATTTCTATCTGCTGCTCTCGGGACTGGCCACTGGCGGTTCCTGGCTCTGTTACTTTCGCGCCCTGAAGCTGGGCCAGGCGGCCCAGGTGGCCCCGATTGACAAGCTCTCCGTGGTGCTCGTGGCGATCTTTGGGGTGATCTTCCTGGGGGAGCGGCTCTCCACCACCAACTGGCTGGGGGTGGCGCTTATCACCTTGGGCGCGGTGTTGGTGGCCTATCGCTGACTGGTACCCCCACCAGCCGCTACGGGTGCAACACCGCTACACACCCCGTCGTTACTGGGCTCTTGGCTGCCTCGGAGGGGGGTTCTCAGGTGCTACGGAGCCGCTACCATTGCCAGTGCCGCAGGGTGGCTAGACCACCACCGACAAGACTCCTCCATACCGGGCCATAACCCCCGCCGGAGCTGAGGAAACTTTTGTCGGTCCGGGTGGCTCTTGTAAGGCAATATCCACACCAATTACTGCCGTTCCAGCGCTTGCGATTTGGTCAGCCACTGTCTCATGCCGGGCCTATAATCCGATTAAGGTAACAACAATCGGAAACCCAGCATGGCCGTCGGTTTCTTCCCGCCCCCCCGCCCAAGCGCCCTTCGCCCTGGTCGATGCCAACAACTTCTACGTGAGCTGCGAGCGGGTGTTCGACTACCGGCTGCGCGACCGGCCGGTGGTGGTGCTGTCCAACAACGACGGCTGCTGCGTGGCGCGCAGCGAGGAGGCCAAGGCCCTGGGCATCCGCATGGGGCAGCCGTTCTTCGAGGTGCGGGACCTGTTGGCAGAGAACCGGGGGGTGGCCCTGTCGTCCAACTACACCCTCTATGCCGACATGAGCCGGCGGCTGATGACGATCATCGGCCAGTTCAGCCCGGAGCAGGAGATCTACTCCATCGACGAGTCCTTTCTGCGCTTCGCGGGCTTTGACCACTGGGACCTGACCCAGCAGGGTCGGGAACTGCGTGCGCGGGTGCTCAAGTGGATCGGCCTGCCGGTGGGGGTGGGCATCGGGGCGACCAAGACCCTGGCGAAGCTGGCCAACCGGCTGGCGAAGAAGCATGCGGATTTTCGCGCCGAAGGGGTGTGTAATCTGCTTGAGGTCTCGGCGGAACGGCAGGCGGGCTATTTCGCCGCACTGGCGGTGGAGGATGTCTGGGGGATTGGTCGCCAGTGGAGTGCCCTACTGAACAAGCTGGGGCTAAAGACCGTGGCGGACCTCCAGCGGGCGGACTCTCCACGCTGCAACGCCAGTTCAACGTCGTCCTGGCCAAGACGGTCCTGGAACTGAATGGCATCTCTCGCCTGCCGCTGGAGGAGGCCCCACCACCCCGGCAGCAGATCATCGCCTCCCGCAGTTTCGGCATCCCGGTGACGACCTTGGCGATGCTCAGTGAGGCGGTGGCCAGCCACACCGCCCGGGCGGCGGCCAAGCTCCGGAAGGAGGGGCTCCAGGCAGGTCTGATCCAGGTGTTCATCGCCACCAACCCCTTCAAGCCCGAGGCGCCCCAGTATCACCCCGGGGCCACGGTACCCCTGTCCATCCCCACGGCGGACACCACGCGGCTGTTACGGGCCGCCCGGGTCGGTCTGCGGCACATCTACCGGGAGGGTTACGAATACAAGAAGGCGGGGGTGGTCCTGCTGGACCTGGCGCCGGTGGGGGCGGTGACGGGGGACCTGTTCGCGGCGACCCGGGTGGCGGCAACGGAACGTCGGGAGCGGCTGATGGCGGTCATGGATGGCATCAATACCCGCTGGGGGCGGGGGACGGTGCGCTACCTGGCGGAGGGGCTGGCGCAGCCCTGGCAGATGCGCCGGGGGCGGATGACGCCCAGGTACACGACCTGTTGGGAGGAGTTGCCGGTGGCGGTGGGCTAGGCGGGATGCTTACCCGCCTGTCCGAATTTAGATGCAACACTCCTGGATTGGTCAAGGTGGGTCTATCCAGTCAATAAGGCCGCTGGTTGTAACGTTTTGTCAGCGTCGAAGTCTTATGGGCCTTACCATGCTGAACCATTGGGTGTCGGTCGAAGGTATAACTGAATCCTCTCAGACAGACTTTGCATGCTGCTATCTGCGTCTTCCTAAACCAGGGGCTCCACCTTGAACGCACGGGCTACCACCACGATGACCATCGGGGTTGAACAGCCTGGCAAGTTCTTGCTGCCGCGTTGGTTTCCGTGGTGGCGATGAAACCACTCCACCCACATCCTTGGCCGTGCCGTTGTACTTGGCCAAGTAGTCACTAAGGTTGCCTTCTGTTTTGCGAGCGCTCGCAGCACGCTTAAGCACCAACCCAGATCCTTTGAACGAAAAGTCTAATCCCGCAGAATCACAATACCAACGTAGCATTGGCTTGAAAAACTTGTGACCATGAAAATGATCGAGTGTTCGCTTTATAAGAGTATAGTCACCATACTGGTGAAAGTGTTCAATATGGTCTTCGGCAAGCTGTATAAATTTCGTGGACTTGATAACCTTCTCCCAATTGATGAATTCTGAAATTTCAGGATCAAAAAGGGATTTGAGTATTTGTCTTGGCTTTGTGCTCATGGACTCAACCTCATGCGCTAAGATGAATTATCATTTCGGAGGCGACAGGATTTATGTCTGCAATGTTCATTACAAATTACTGTGTAGATAAAGCAGATTATGACGGTATTGTTATTATAATTAAATCATCGTTATTCAGTTCGTTATCATATCAGATGTGCTTGTCTGCTAAACATAATTAGCAATCGTGCATGCGTCTTAGGCACACAATCTATCCCACAATTTCAGGAGAGACACATGAGCCCGCTTTACTGGTTCATTCTGGCCTATCTGGTCGTAGGTATTATCGTGGCTGTCTGGATACTCCAGAAGGACAATAAGGAGCAACGAGTAGACCTAAAAGGCAAACTGCACGCATTGAGCGCGAACTTGATGGGTCCTTGGCGACGAAGCGTTATTAGCGTAACAACAATTATATCAATTGGTTGAACGAGTTTCGCCCCCCTTTTCTTGAATAATCCGGGTTAGGGCGCGGCTTTCAAACACAAGAAAAAAAGGCAGAGTAGGTTTGATCCGGCGAGGCTTCGTCCCTTCTTCTGAGCGAATGTCGGATTACACTCAGTCCCTAAACGGTCTTCATAGGCAGGATAAATTCGATCTACCTGGGCTGTAACACGCCAGTGTTGCGAACCTGTGTCGAAACCATGGGGCTAGACCCAACACATGCGCTATGCCAGCAACGGCGCGGCCTGTCGGGAAACGCGTGTAATGGGGCTCTTGCCCATTTGGGCATACTTCAATAGAAAATTCAATTAGAGGATTACCACTATGGCACTTCGCGGAGATCCTAAAATGGGGGCAATTGAAGCCTTTTTTTATGCATTGGAGAGCGGCGACCTGAAGATGCTAAAAGATACAATCAGCTATGGGGTTGATGTTAATGCTAAAAAAGCTGGCAACACAGCCTTGATGCTAGCCGTGTCGGGTGGCCATTTGGACGTGGTTCATGCGCTAATCGAAGCGGGGACCGATGTAAATGCCAAGAATATCGATGGCCATACGGCGTTGATTAGGGCTTCAGTGCTCGGCCATTCGGAGGTAGTGAAGGTCCTGGTTGAGGCGGGGGCCGATTTGAATGCCACGGATAATTATGGCAACACGGCATTATCTAAGGCTTCTACGTTGGGCCATTCGAAGGTAGTGGAGATCCTGACCGCGGCGGAGGCCGTTTAATGCCAAGCGATCTAAATTGCTGACGAATATGGGCCTCAGACCGACGAGTCATGGTCTGACAGTCGATGTTGTGCGGCCCCGGTGTTTTGGAAATGATCAGTGTTTCACTAACACTTCGTTGTGCTTCACAGTGATGTGATGCAAATCCTCCATTTCAGAAAATGAGCTGAGGTGGTCGTTAAAATAACCCTTGAGTAATGTCTGAATTTCATTAAAGCGATTTTCTTGGAAGGGTGTCTTTTGATCTTTTTTTGTTGATTATTTAGAACGGCAACCATGGTCCCAAAGCCGGCACCGAGTACCTTGGTGGAGATGGGCCGCATCCTGAAAGGCGCCGACTTCTCTGCTTGGCGTGACGTGCCCCTAACTAAGATCAACAAGCGCGATGTGCTCAACGTGCTCGACGGCATCAAAGGCCGTGGCGCCGAACGACAGGCCAACAAGACGCTCGTTTACTTGAATCTCTTTTTCAAATGGAGTCGGCAGCGCGATTACGTCAGCGAGAACCCTGTGATTTCCATTGATAAGCCGGGCATCGAGAACGACCGCGACCGCGTGCTATACATGGAAGAGCTGCGCCTGATCTGGAAGTCCACCGAAGGCGACGACACGCAGTTCAACAGTATCGTTCGGCTGCTTATGCTCACCGGGCAAAGGCTCAATGAGGTCGCTCAAATGCGCTGGAGCGAGATCAATACCGACAGGCGCCTTTGGACCCTGCCGGCCGAGCGAGCCAAGAACGGACGCGAGCATTTGGTACCGTTAACCGATCCCATGATCGCCATCCTAGAGGCTCGCAAGGCGATTCAAACGGCGCTCGTCACCATAAACAAGCCGATGCCTCGATTGGTGTTCACCACCACCGGCACAACTCCGTTTAGCGGGTTCTCACGCGGCAAGGAGCTTCTGGACAAGCGCATCAACATACTGCTCGCCGAGGCTGACCAGGACGCTGATCCGGCGCCGGCGATGGAACCGTGGCGGCTGCATGACATTCGTCGCTCGTTCGTTACTCACTGCGCCGAGAAGCTCCGCATCGCGCCGCACATTCTGGAGGCCACCATCAACCACATCAGCGGCACCAAAAGCGGCGTGGCAGGCATCTACAACCGCGCATTGTATCTGGACGAGCGCCGAGATGCCCTCGAAGCATGGTCCCGGCATCTGCTCGATATCGTGGGCGATGCCAAACCGTAGAACGAAGTGGAACTTCGATCTACCACAACCAGATAAGCAGCGCGCACAGGCTGACGCCGAGGTTACTCCGCCCTTCGGCTCGAGCGTCGTCAAAAACTTCCGCCCACCAGTTAGATCCCTGGATGAGTTGGCAAAGACCCCGCGCCCAAGAGCATACAGCCAGCATGCCCCGCGCCCCTGGGGATTTTCAGAACATGGATCACCGGTCGTTCGATTTAAGGTGCCGACTGTTGCGGCCATCATGCCGCCAGGATGCTCCCCGAACGAGCCCGTCATCAGCGGATAAAGGATACTGGATTCCAGCCCTTGGGCAGGGCTGAGCGTTGACTCGATTACTCCCCTCACGCAACAAAATAGCCGTTATCCGGCGAAAGCTCAGGCTAATGCCTCGCATGCGGGCCAATAAAGTAACTGCAGCCCGTTACCATATACGGACTATTGTAACGTGGAAATCAACATGCAAACCGAGCAGCGAGCGGCAGTGACCGCAACCCGAAACGACCTTGCGCGCGACGCGTTGATTACAGCCGCCGAGGCCCGCCATCTGGCCGGGGGCGTCTCCGACATGACGCTGTGGCGCTGGATACCCAAGGGGATCGTCCCGCAGCCTATCATCATTGAGCGGAGGCGCTATTGGCGCCGCAGCGAGTACATCGACGCCCTCCACTCCGCCGGCGAGCGGAAGATTAATGTCGCCTGAGCCCCTGCAACAAGAGCACCTCGACCGGAGAGCAGCCGGGCGAGGCGCTGGCTCACGACAGATGTCGACCGACCGTCTGCGTTGTGCCGCGCATGAGCGCCGAGCACGGGTGGGGGAAGGCGGGGTGGAGGTGGACAGGCTGGGCCGTGCCGGCAAAGGCCGCTACGCTGAACGCTAGGCTACCGTCCGCATCCGATTCTGGCACCTTACTTTGAGACCATAAAAAGACTATATTAAGTCCTTATTAAGCTTGGAGCACGACCATGCGCTACTCATCACAAGTCAAGCCCATCAGCTATCTCAAAGCCAACGCTGCCGAGGTTCTGATGAACCTCGCGGAGCGGCGTGAACCGATGGTCATCACCCAAAACGGCGAAGCCAAGGCGGTCCTGCAGGACGTTGCCTCCTTCGAAGAGACGCAAGAAACGCTAGCGCTGCTGAAAATACTTGCGCTCGGCAACCAGGATGTGGCCGCAGGCAAGGTCAAGCCAGTGGCCGACGTCGTTGTCCGCCTCCGCGCCAAGCGAGCCACCGTCTGATGGCAGGCACATCTGCCAAGTTCGCAGTCATGCTCACCGAGGGTGCGGAGCAGGACTTGGAAGCCATCCACGACTACATCTCCGAATTCGACTGCGTCGCCAATGCCAACTATGTGTTGGATGAGTTGATGGACGTTGTGGAGAGCCTATCGCGATGCCCGGAACGCGGTAGCTATCCGAAGGAACTGGTCGGTCTCGGTATCAAAGAGTACCGCCAGACCTTCTTCAAGCCGTACCGCGTGATCTACCGTGTCACCGGCAGCCAAGTCATCATTTACCTGATTGCGGACGGGCGCCGTGACATGCAATCCGTGCTTGTTCGCCGCCTGCTGGGCGCTTGACCCGCAGTACCCCGCACCGGTGCTCACCAGCTCGGGAGGCCAGTCGGCACCTGGTCAGCCATCCGCCACCATTTGACCATCCAATACCAGCTAACTTGTTGTCAGTTCATCAGGCTGGGCTCGAGTTGCCATTAGGCACTAAATCTCGCCCCCATTGGTATAAGTTTCCGGAGAAATCACCAAGGATTCTTGGGGATAGGGTCGAGCCTTGCCGGGCTCACTCCTGGCCAGCCTCCGCGAAGCTGAGGACACGCAGGATCCGGTACGGGGGCTGACCGTAATCGACCCCGTTATTCAGGGGTGGGGCGCGGTGGAGTTGGTTCACGGCGATGTAGAGCCACCCGGAATCTGCCAGGCGCAACGCGTCCGGCCACCGCAGCCAGTCGTCGTCCTGGGTCAGGGTCTCGAGCCGGCCGTCCGGGTGTAGGACGGTGATGGCGTTGTGATTCAGATCGGTGAAATAGTGCTGGCCCGCGGCGTCCGTGGCGGCCCCATCCGAGACAGGCTTATCTCCAGCCTTGGTGATGGCCGCCGCGATGGTCGCGTCATCCGCCCCGCTGCGCAGCAGGCGTGCGGGGACCTGATACCAGGTCTTGCCATTCAAGGCGCCGAAGTAGAGGGTCTCGCCGTCCGCGGACAGGGTGATGGGATTCACCCCGACGCGGACCGGCTGGGGCTGGCCATCGGCGTCCGGCCGCGTGACAACTCGCCCCTCGACCACCAGGTCCACATCTTCCGCCCCCAGGGCCGGTGAAGCGGTGAAGCGGCGGGCGCCGCGGTTGTTCAGGTCGACGATCACCAGCGCGGGTTCATGGCTGCCGCCGGGGTCCGCGATGTAGACGAAACCGCGTGGGTCGTCGACCGCCAAATCGTTCAAAAAGCTCCCGAGGGGCGCCGTCTCCGGGGTGAAGTCATAGCGCCAGACGGGCTGGCCGTCGGCGAGCGAGAAGGCCACCAGCTTGGGCGGCTGCGGCGGGTTGCCCAGCCCGTTGTCGAGCACCCACAGGCGCCCCTGGCGGTCAGCCTGGATGCCGAGGGCGCTGTTCAGCACGTCCGGACCCGAGCCAAAGGGGCCGTTCCAGGCCGCGTTCGGCCAGGGTTGGTAGCTGTTCGAAGCGGTCACCTCGATGAGCTGGACCCCGGCACGGCGGAACTGATGCACGGTAGCGAAGACCCGGCCCTCGGGGGTCACCGCCACATTGCCGGGGTTGATGGACAACTCGGCAACGACCTCCATCGCCCCGGCTACCGGTTGTTCGTCCGCCGCGGCCGGGGGCGCGGCCAGCGGCAGCAGCATGAGCAGTAGGGTCGTGATCGATGGGCGCATGGCGGGCTCCGTTCTGGTCTGTTACGGGGGGGCGGGCGGGGCGCAGCCGCTAAAGCGAACGTCTTCCGGTATGGTGGCGGTCGACCTCGTAAAGCGCCCACTCAGTGCCCATTTGGCGACGCCCAGCAGCCTGGACGGGATCTGCCTTCAGCTCCCGCAGAGCCCGGATCCGGGCCAGCAGGGTCACGAACACCGCCGCGGCGGGTGGGCTCAGCTGGAAGAGGGCAGGGGGGAAGGATACCTGTTCATTGTCATCTCGCGCCGGGTGATGACGAGCGGCTTGGATGACCACCCTGGCTTACGTCAGTCCGACACGCAGGCTATTTCCAGCGCTGTGGCGGCACGGGAGAGCGTGGTCAGGGTCAGACGGGTGTCGGTCTCATCCAGCAAGCAGTTCAGGGCCCCCGGCTGGTGCGCATCTTCTCGGCCATTGGGGCCTTTGTCAGGTGCTGTGCTTTCATTTTTTGGGCGATCTGCCAGACAACGACCCGCTTGCTCGCCACGGCGGCGGTTGCTTCCCGCACCGCTTCTGCGGCCTGGCAACCATCCCTAACGCTTGCCTCCCCAGCATCGCCTTATAGAGTAGCCTGCGGACGGTGATTCCCGCCGCCCGAAGGGTTTAAGGCAAAACGGCGTGCAAAACTTTCCAGGGTCCTGGGGAAAAGAGCATTGAAAAGTTTCCACCATCACCTGGCGCTATGTCGCCCATCTTCCACAGGCCCGC
>ERZ1645192.1246-NODE-1246-length-21333-cov-5.488345_pt1 | contig 21333 bp, 22 predicted proteins | sample MGYA00575354_ERZ1645192 | MGnify/ENA primary metagenome ERZ1645192 (study PRJEB40844, sample SAMN11349763) | freshwater sediment metagenome | isolation source: river sediment | host: Sediment | place: India: Faizupur Khadar , New Delhi | collected 2017-02-21 ... | reverse complement strand
AGGGCGTTCAGCTCGCCGCCGCTCTTTTTGCAGCCTCTCGTCCGGAACGCACACCTTCGGAGAGGACTGTACGCGCCAGCAACGGCGCGCTGTGCAACGATGCAAAGGCAGTCGCGTACCCAACGCCGAAGGGAGCCTCGTATGAGAGACTCCGTATTTGCCGTTTCTCGCCCAACCCGAGGAAAAGGAGCGCTGAACGCAAACCGCATTCTCCGGCCTCGTCCATTTCGCGTTCTCCAAGAGCGAGGAGCTGTGCGGGATCGTTCGTTAGAAAAGCTTCGACAACCATCCTGTCGAACTCGCGCCCGAAAGGGGTGTAGCCGGCGGGAGCATCAGGGGTAACCCTGTGCGAAAGGTCGCCGCTTGCGACAAGCGCCCAGCTCCCATGAAAAGGCGCCTTCAGGAGAGCCTGTCCCAGCCGGAACGCCTCGGAAGGAGAAAGCCCGATCGGATTTGCGACAACAAGTGAGGGAAGAGGAATGCCGCTCTTTTGGAGGAAAAAAAGGGGAACGAGGCTCCCGTGATCGAGCGGGCACTCCTTTCGCCTGCTCGCTACTACAGGGAACGATTTCTCCAGAGTACGAGCAAGACCTTCGCCCTCCTCTGAGGCCCCTCTCAATGAAAGACAAGTCCGGGGGGCCGCAAACTGTGCAAAATTGCCCGAATACTGCTCGGCCAGCGAGATCGTGAGCCCTCCTGAAAAAGGCGCGTGCGGAGAGAGCAGAAGAATGGTGTCAGGCGGATTCGTGCTCGCAAGGGAGGAAACCGCGTTCATTCCTTCGAGCGTTTGAAAGGCATCGCGCTCTCTTCCCCTACCGACCTCCGGGACAATCACCGGAGGATGAGGCGTAAAACACTCCCAGTACCACATGACATTCACCTCCTGAAGAGTCCCATCCGGGCCGCGTACTCTAAGAGATAAACATAGCGTCCCCGAACGAGAAAAAACGGTATTTCATCGAAACAGCGGTCTCATATGCTTTCATTACCGGTTCATACCCGGCAAATGCGGCGACAAGCATCAGTAATGAGCTTTTTGGAAGATGAAAATTCGTCACCAGTGCGTCAACAACTTTATACTCAAACCCCGGATAAATAAAAAGTTGTGTATTCATCTCACCCCAGCGCATCTCTCCATCCTCGGCAGCCATTGATTCAAGGGTCCGGGCAACTGTCGTCCCCGCAGCGATTACCCTGCCTCCACGCCTTTTTGTCTCCTCCACAAGTTTTTTCGTCTCCAGAGGAAGCACGCAATACTCCTCGTGAATAACATGCTTACGAATATCCGAACACTGAACCGGACGAAATGTCCCGAGCCCGACATGCAGCGTCACCCAGGCGACCGAAAGACCGATCTCCCGCCTGAGCTCTTCCAGAAGCTCCTCGGTGAAATGGAGACTCGCAGTCGGCGCCGCCGCGGAACCGTCCCTTGCGGCGAAGACCGTCTGATATGCCGAACGAGGCGCTGTAGAGCGGGTAATATACGGAGGAAGAGGCGTCTCCCCGATTTCCGTCAACAATGAAAGTACCTTGACGTCTTGAGGAAAAGAGACTCTCCGCACCCCTTCCGTACCTTCAAAACGTTCGCCAACAGTAATCGCTGTTCCATCCGAGAGTATGATTCCCGTTCCGGATCGAAGCCTCCGGCCAGGCTTGACGAGGGCCTCCCACTCGCTCCACTCCGGGTTGAGCGCTTTCAGAAGGAGCACCTCTGCCTTCCCTCCTCCGGGAAGCTTGCTTCCTCGCAGACGCGCAGGAATAACGCGGGTGTCATTGAGGACCAAGAGATCGGATGGCTTCAGCAGCTCCCGTAGATCGGAAAAACGACGGTGCATCATCTTTCCGGAAAAACGGTCCAATACCAGCATTCGCGATGAATCCCTGGGTGTTGCTGGATTCTGTGCAATGAGTTCCTCCGGTAACATATAATTGTACGACTCTATGTCGAAAAGATCGACGGTCTTCATAAACGCGGTCTACATCCCTTCAAGTTTCGTCCCGGGAAAGTAGAACGAAAGAATCTTTTTAAAATCCCACCCTTGGTCTGCAAGCGCCTTCGCCCCCCACTGGGAGAGTCCGACGCCATGCCCCCACCCCTTGCCCCGGAAAAGAAACCTGCCGGAAGCCGTACCGACGGGTTGCGGTTGGGGCTGTACAGGGATACCGGGACGTACAGTACGCAGTGCACGGATAAGGTACCCCTTTCGCTTTTCAGGGTTGAGCAACATATCCATCAGCTCTTCAGCGTTGAAAACCCCTTGCTCGGTAAGATCGGTCAGTTGTCGTTCTTCCGCCGCGCTCATCGGCGTCAGCGACGTGGGGACGCCCGTTCCTGGGGGAGGCGAAGGGGGAACAGGCTTCGGCTGAGAAAGCGAAGCAAGGGGAATAGGAGCCGAAGAGGAGGATGCTGCGGACGAGATGGAAAAGAGCGTACTCCTGATCACATTGCTCCCTGCGGCCATACGGAAGCTGTGACTCTTGAGCGTCTTGCTCCCGCTCGTCCCGATGGCGCGGAGCGTTGTTGGCCTGCCGAACGGATCCGACTGCTCCACCCGAAGCTCCTGAAGACGCCCTACGTTCACTCCTGCAGAACGAAGAGCGTCCTCAACCTGGGCCGCTGAAAGACTGGCTTCCCATGTTGAATGCGGAGACTCCGTCTGAAAATCTTCATTGACACCCTTGAGATACGGCATGTTTCCGCCCCACACCGTCGTCACATCGGCAGTCGCTCCCCCGCTATGCGAATGGAAAGGGGTGAATGCGATCTCCCCGCCGTATTTCAACACCATTCCCTTTGTCGCGCGTATAGCCTGGTCGGTCTTGGGGTCTTCAGCGTTCATGCCGCGGTAGACCTGCGACATAACGGTATCGCGAAGATCGTACCCCCCCTTGCCCCTGTTCTGAAGGACGCTTCGAAGAGCATACGTTCTTGAGATGACTGCCTGCGCCTTGAGCGCTTCCATGGACCAGGCAGGATTCACCTCCATCTTCAACACTCCCCGAAGGTACTCCTCAAGATCGAGGACGTTCAGAAGCGTAATCCCCGAGCCTGAAGATACCAGGCGGAATCCGCCTCGATACCGTCTTTTATTGAAAGAAAGCGGGTGGCGCGAGGAGATACTCACAGGCAGACGTAACGTACGGTTTCCCGCGACAACACTGTTCGTTCCCGCACTACGGAATACTGCTGTTGTACCCAGCGCATGTTTTTTCCCGCTCCCATCCGTCGCGGAAAGAGCAGAAGAGGAGGAAACCGAAACAGATGACTGGCCGATAGCGAGACCGACAGAAACAGTTCTGGCTGCCGCCGTCTGCGGCAGCATAACAATACTCAGAATTGAAACTAGAAGAAGAGCTCGGCGGAAGAAACACTTTTTTCTCAGTAAGAACATTGGCTTACCCCCATTTTTCTTATTTCATCAATCCAGGACTACTATTTTTCACGGAGAATTCATCCTTCAGCCCCCTCCTCAACAGGAAGATGCAACTGCCACTGCTCGTTCCCCTCGGGCGGAGGTGTTTTCCCGAGATATATCCAACAATTTTTCGTCGCTTTCCGTCCCCGGGGCGTTCGCTCGAGAAGCCCCTGCTGGATCAAAAAAGGTTCGTAGATATCTTCGATCGTCTGGGTCTCCTCGTTGAGCGCGGCGCCAAGCGTCGAAAGGCCGACAGGTCCGCCGTCGAACAGTTCGACGATAACTCTGAGAATTCTTCTATCACCCTCATCAAGCCCCAGATCATCCAACCCGAGCATATTAAGAGCAGAAAAAGCCGTTGCGCTGTCAACAGATGTAAGGGCGCGGACCTCCGCGACGTCGCGGACCCTGCGAAGAAGACGAAGCGCGATACGCGGAGTGCCGCGCGAACGCCTGGCGATCTCAAGCGCCGCGTCGTCATGTATCGCTACACCGAGCACCCTGGCGCCACGCGCGACAATACTCCTGAGTTCATCTTCCGAATAGAGAGAGAGCTGCTCAACTATTCCGAAACGCGCACGAAGAGGCGAGGTGAGCAACCCGAGCCGAGTCGTCGCGCCGACAAGGGTAAACCTCGGGAGCGTCAGACATATGTTGTTCGCCAAAGGCCCCTTTCCCACGATAATGTGCAACGCGTAGTCCTCCATTGCGGGGTACAGGATCTCTTCCACGTTTGAAGGGAGCCTGTGAATCTCGTCAATGAAAAGAACGTCGTTCGGCTCAAGATTCGACAAAATTGCCGCAAGATCTCCGGTTTTTTCCAGCGAAGGTCCCGTTGTCACACGCAGCTGGCCTCCCATTTCCCTGGCAATGATACCTGCAAGGGTGGTCTTACCAAGACCGGGCGGACCGTAAAAAAGAGTGTGATCCAAGGCCTCCCCCCGTTTGGAGGCGGCTTCGATAAAAATTGAGAGTTTTTCCTTCAGTTTTTCCTGTCCGAGGAAGTCGTGTAAAGAGAGAGGACGAAGAGAGTTTTCATCCTCTCCGGGTTCATCGTTTGGATCCAGAAAGCGCTTTATTTCTTCTGTCACTGATTATCACCTCAGTTGCGCTTTAATTCTTTCAGGGCAAGGCGCAAAATTTTCTCTTCGGTAAGATCGTCCCCTTCAAGAGCCCCGGACTCCTTGAGCTTCCGAAAAACAGATCCCACATCCGCCGGCGTAAACCCAAGTGAACGAAGCGCCTCCATAGCGGTCTCTGCTTTTCTACCTGCGGAAGAAAAAAAGTCCCCCGGGATCTCCGCATCCTCTCCGGTAAGATGAGGACGCATCTCGAAACAAAGACGCTCGGCTGTCTTTCTTCCTATCCCCTGAATCTTGACCATGGAGTCAACGTCAGACGAGAGAATCCACGAAATGATACGTTCTGCGGGCGCAGCTTTTAAAATATTCATCGCCATCTTCCCGCCGACTCCCTTCACGGTGGTGAGCTTCAAAAAAAGAGCCCTCTCCCTGTCGTCTGCGAATCCAAAGAGCGTCGGCCCCGCCTCCGAGAAATGCAGATACGTGACGAGCGTTGCGTCTTGGCCTTCAGCACAAAGAGCAACAGCACGCCCTGTACAAAGGAGTTCCAAACCCAAACCGTTGACTTCGAGCACGACTATATTGTCAATTATCGAGTGAACATTACCTGCGAGAAAGCGAAGCATGATAGCCTCCTGCACTGGAAATACGCCGCTTTTCCGCAAAAAGCGAAAAACCGGTAATTGCAGCTCCTATAGCATCAGCGACGTCGTCCGGCTTGGGAACTTCTTTAAGCCCCAAGAGGCGCTGTACCATTTTCTGCACCTGTTCCTTCGGCGCCGTTCCATACCCGCATACCGTTAACTTGATCTGAGAGGGTTTTGGTTCAAAAAGGGGTAGACGGTAACGGGCTGCGAGGAGGAGCGCTATGCCGCGTGCCTGCCACACGTACTCCGCAGTCGTGATGTTCCTTCCGAAAAAAAGCTTTTCAACCGACATAAAATCAGGGGAGCAGCATTCAATCTGCTCCCCGAGTTTTCTGAAGATCGTGTCCAGTCGGGAAGAGATTTCCTCTCCGGGCGATGTTTCAATACACCCGCCCGAGATAAGACGGAAAGAGCGTCCATCCTGAAGGACCGTTGCCACTCCCATCCGGCCCAGCCCCGGGTCGATCCCGATACACTTCAGCAACGCTTACGCATCCAGGCTTTCCAGAATTTCATCCGGAATGTCGAAGTTGCCGTAGGCATTCTGGACGTCGTCGTGTTCTTCGATAAGATCCATAAGACGCAAAATCTTCTGCGCTTTTTCCTTATTTGCTATCATAACAGTATTCTTCGGGACCATCTCGGTCTCGGCCCGGCTGACAACATAGCCTGCTTTCTCCAAGGCGTCCCGCACCAGACCGTAAACACTCGGCTCACTGTATACAATAAAGCCGTCGTCCTGATTCTGCAGGTCTTCCGCTCCAGCCTCCAGGGCAACTGTCATCAAGGCCTCTTCGTCAAGATCTTTCCCTGAAACTTCAATGACGCCTTTCCGCTCGAACATCCACGCAACGCTTCCTGCTTCACCAAGGGAACCGCCGTTTCTTGTCAGAAGGGTGCGCATCTCGGATGCAGCCCTGTTCCTGTTATCGGTAAGAACCTCGATCAGAATGGCGACGCCGTTCGGGCCGTACGCCTCGTAAAGAATCTCGTCGAACTGTCCGCCATCGATTTCGCCGGTACCGCGCTTAATCCCTCTCGTTATGTTGTCGTTGGGTACGCTCGCAGCCTTCGCCCGTTCAATGGCGGCCTTCAGGCGCATATTCATCGAGGGATCGCCCCCGCCCTCTTTCGCGGCGATAATGATGGCCTTTACAAGCTTCTGGAAAAGGTTTCCGCGCTTTGCATCCTGCGCTCCTTTTCTATGTTTGATATTCGCCCATTTAGAATGTCCCGACAAAGAAAATCACTCCTCTGGAAAATATATACACTCTCAGAATGGAATACACACGGGCGGCATCGCCCTTTTATGCGCCGACACGTTTTTCATTTGTTCAATCCGTGTCCTGACTTTTTCATCTCCCTTTCCAGTGGCAATGTAGGCGTCTATCTCTTCGTACGTCATGCCCATCTCTTCCTCGTCCGTCTGTCCGTCCCAAAGACCCGCCGAAGGAGCTTTTTGGATAATCTCCTCCGGAACTTTCAGGAACCCGGCGAGCGCACGAACTTCACTCTTCAGAAGATCACCGAGAGGAAGAAGATCGCAGCCGCCATCTCCGTACTTGGTAAAATACCCCATGAGAATCTCGGCCTTGTTGCCCGTGCCGCATACGAGGAAACGGCGGGTCTGCGCCAAGGCGTAGAGGGCATTCATGCGGAGTCTCGGTTTTATGTTCGCTGCAGCCATCGGAGAAAGAGGTTCTCCAAAGGCATGTACGAAAGCGTCGTATACAGAAGACAGGTCAACCTCCCGGTACGGAAGATCGAATGCTTTGACAGCGAGGAGAGCGTCCTCCTTGTCTTTCGGGATACTTCCGCATGGAAGCAGCACCGAAAGCATATCGGAGCCAAAGGCTCGTTTCAGAAGCGCAGCCACGACGGCGGAGTCTATACCTCCGCTCAGGCCGACAATTCCTCCGACGGCCCCCGCAGCGTGAACCTTCTGCGTGAGCCACTCTTCAATGGAGCTCGCGAGGCGAGCGGCGTCTCGGCATTTGAACGACATCGACATATCCACCTTCTTCTAAAAGAAAATCCATAACCTGTTTATTTTAGCATAGTCGTTCATATCAGAGGGCTGCAAGTGCATAGCGAAGCTGTTTTTTTCGAAGGGAACGAAGAGGATATTTTTTCCGTGCGCGTGCTATGTATTCCGGCCGCAACACGAAGAGAAGCTCTCCGGAGTCGCTCCGGGAAGAACCGAGGGGCGCGCCTGTTGGTCCCCAGCATACAACACTCTCTCCAGAAGGCGGAACAAGAGCGGTAAATATCTGATTCTCTACTGCCCTGACGCGAGCGATTTGATCGAAAGGGAACTCTTCATAAACATCAACAGAAGGGAAACAGCATAACAACTCCACACCTGACAAAGCAAGCGCTCGACTATGTTCAGGGATGAGCAGATCCATACCTCCTGAAAGACCACAGAGAGAGCCTTGAACAGAAAAAGTGGAAAAGCCGACTCGCCGACCGGGCAGCTCTGCCGGGGAGCTGATTCCGCTGTACCGCAACAATTCGTTTCCACCGTCGTCGCATACGAGCAGTTCGCCTGAAAGCATTTCATTCCTTGCCGCACAAAAAGCTATCCTGGACAACGAGGTGCAAGAAAGCGTTTTTGCAGAAGAAAAAGCGAAAAGGACGAGACATGATACGCTCTGAATCTCCCCGTCGGGTGAGTGCAGCGCGAACGCGGCGGAATTTGGATACAAATGAAGCGCCCCCCTTAAAGGGAATTTGGTTTATTATACTCCATGGGGGAAAAGACAAAGGAGGAGTATTTGTGAACTCATTGATCCGTTTCGGCGTCGCGGTACCATCCACACTCCTGGAAGAATTCGATTCATTTATCGAAAGAAAAGGGATGCCCAACCGCTCCGAGGCACTGCGTCAACTCATTCGTGAACGCCTTTCGCGAGAGATGTGGGTCAGCGGTTCCGGGGTTGTCTACGGGACAGTGACCATGATGTACGACCATCACGGAAAGGATGTCGTTGCGGCGCTCACTGCGCTGCAACACGAGTACGGCGAGAGCATCATCTGTACAACCCATGTTCACGTCGACCATCATCACTGCCTGGAGTGTATTGTTTTAAAGGGAGACGCCGGAGCGATACGCCGTTTTGTGGAGGCGCTCGCCACGCTCAAAGGCGTTAAGAGTATTGAGCCGTCGATTTCGGCAATCCTTTAATAGTGAAAGGGGCAGCGGACCGCTGCCCCGATTTTATACGCCTCAGGTTGAGCAAGAGGAAGCCGTGCATCCGCTGCACTTTTTCCGGGAAAGACTCTCGCCTTCGAGCAGGATGAGCACCTTGCTCCCGCACGAGGTGCATCGTGCGCTTCCGGCGCCCTCGACACGAAACTCCGTCCCGCATGAGGCGCATCGGAAGATCCTGTATTTTTCGGGTTCTGTCATTGGCTTCACCTCCCAGTCGTACTCAGAGACACGTAGCTACTGATTCCCGATTGTTGCCACCATAACAGCTTTGATAGTGTGCATTCTGTTCTCCGCTTCGTCGAAGACTTTTGAATTCGGCGCCTCGAAGACGTCCTCGGTCACTTCCTGCCCCTTCACTGCAGGAAGGCAATGCAAGAAGATTGTTGAATCCTTTCCGGACGCCTTCAACAGTTTCATATTCACCTGATACGGCGTAAGCAACTCCTGCCGTTCTTTCTTCTTCTCTTCTTCGCCCATCGAAACCCAGACGTCGGTATAGATTGCATCTGCGCCTTTTACAGCTACGAGCGGATCTTCAAAGACCGTTACGGAGCCGCCTGTCTCGGAAGCCATTGCCGAGCACTTTGCAAGCAGCTCTTTTTCCGGGAAGAGCGCCTTCGGAGAGGCTACGACATAGTGCATTCCCAACTTTGCACACCCGATCATCAGGGCGTTCGACATATTATTCCGTCCGTCCCCGCAGTACACAAGACGTATACCCTTAAGCTGTTTCCCGAAATTTTCCTGTATTGTCAAAAAGTCTGCGAGAATCTGCGTCGGGTGGTCCACATCGGTCAATCCGTTCCATACGGGAACGCCGGCATACTGGGCGAGCTCCTCTACCAGCGACTGCTTGAATCCGCGGTACTGAATACCGTCGAACATTCTTCCAAGCACCCGGGCGGTGTCCTTGACATCCTCTTTCGCGCCCAGATGGATATCGTTCTTGCTCAGAAATTCAGGATGGGCTCCTTCGTCGATACATGCGACAGTAAAAGCACAGCGGGTTCTGGTGGACGACTTTTCGAAAATAAGTGCAACGTTTTTCCCCTGAAGCGCCGTTCCCCGGATTCCGGAACGTTTTTTTGCCTTCAGATCTGCGGAGAGGTCCAAAAGATAGTAAATTTCTTCGGGAGTAAAATCCATCAGAGTGAGAAAACTGCGTCCTTTGAGATTGAGAGCCATAGTACATCATTCTCCTTTCAGATGTTCGCATGAATTACTCGGGTGGTTTTCACCCGAGCTACAAGCAAAGTCGGCGAAAACACCGGGAAGCTCATCCAAGGAGACTTCCCGCAGGACTTTTCCCTTTTTGAAGATGACGGCGCCGCCTGGCGAGCCGGCAACGCCGAAGTCGGCGTCCATCGCCTCTCTCGGGCCGTTCACCTCGCAGCCCATTACCGCGACGGTCAGCGCATCGGGGAGATCGGCAAAAGAGGGTTCTAATTTTTCCAGGATGGAACGCACGTCAATACGTCTTCGTCCGCATGTAGGGCACGAAACGATAGTGACTCCATGAGATCGAATGTCAAGCGCTCTCAAAAGGGCGTATCCGGCCAGCACCTCTTCCTCCGGTTTCTCGGTAAGACTGATCCGGAGCGTATTGCCGATTCCCTGTGCGAGAAGCAGCGAGAGCCCGGCAGCGCTTTTGACGAGTCCGTCTCTTCCATAGCCCGATTCGGTGATGCCGATGTGCATCGGAAAATCAGGATACTTCGAAGCGAGCAGTGTGTTCGCACGCACCGTCTCCATGACGGAGGTCGATTTCGCCGAGAGGATAATATCTTCGAACCCTTCGGCAAGCAGAATCCGGAGCTGTTCTTCTACGGCGGCGGCAAGAGCGTCGGATCGAACGCCGCCCGCAGCATCGAGTTGAGAAGAAGAGAGAGAGCCGCCGTTCGCGCCGATACGGATCACGGCTTTTTTCTCATTGGCGGAAGCCACTATACTCCGAAGGTGAGAGGGCCCCATGTTTCCCGGATTGATCCGGATCGAAGGAATTCCTGATTCGAGAGCCGCAAGAGCAAGCGATCCATCGAAATGGATATCGGCCATAAGGGGAATGGGCGACCGATCATTCAGCCACTCCAAGTTGCCACGAAGATCGGCCGATGGAAATGCAACCCGTACCAGCTCGCATCCGACCTTACGCAGTGAAAAGCACTGCGCGAGACAGTCCTCCGGAAGAGAGAGAGGAATCTTGAGCATGCTCTCAACGCGAACCGGCGCCTCGCCGCCTATTGTGAGATCACGCAGAGCAAGCTGACGAGAGCTCATATTCTTTCACTTCCTCTAGAAAAAACGAAGGATATCCTGCCATGTTACATAGACGATAAGCAGGAGTAACAAAACAAAACCCGACATATGAATAAAATTTTCTATTCGTGCCGGAAGGCGTCTTCTGAGCAACATTTCACCCGCTGTAAAGATGAGACGGCCTCCGTCAAGGGCTGGGAAGGGGAACAGATTGAGCAGCCCCAGGTTCAGATTGATCAAGGCAAGAAATGTGACAAAAGGCCACATCCCTCTGCGCGCAGCGTCTCCTGCCATGGAGGCAATACCTACGGGCCCGGTGACGTCGACTTTTTCAACCCCGGTTATCCAGCGGATAATTCCCCGCACCATTTCAAAAGTCATATCGACAGTGTAGGTGAATGCGGATGCAAAAGCCTCAAGAACGGAATACCGGCGCATCGCCGGTCGTATTCCAAGAAGAGGAATCCCCTGAGCATCCGGCGGAATGGTTACTGTCAAAGAGAGGGTTTCTCCCTTCCGCAGCACCGAAAAAAGAACAGGTCCTTCTGAGGCCGTTGTACGAATACTCTCAGACATTTCCCGCCATGAAGAAACAGGTACGTCGTTGACAGCGACAATGGCGTCGCCGGGAAGAATACCCGCCGTTTGCGCGGGGTACCCCTCCATAATCTCGCCGATTTCTGTGCTCTCAAGATTGATCACACCGTGGCCCGAGAGAAAGAAAACCGTCAGAAGCATCGCAAGAAGAATGTTGGACACAGACCCATTCGCAAGAATCAGAAAACGCTTCCAGGCAGCCTTGTCGAAAAACCCTCTTCCCTCCTCGACAACTTCCTCTTCGTGGTCCTCCCCCATTCCTGCAAGACGGACGAACCCCCCGACGGGAAATGCTCGAAAAGACCACATGGTATGGCGGCCTTGCCGCTGAAGGAGCACTGGCCCCATGCCGAAAGCAAACTCATGCACCTGAACATCGAATATGCGCGCTGTAAAATAGTGTCCAAGCTCGTGGATGATAACACAAATACCGATTACCAGTAGGAACGAAACCAAACTTACCATTTATCTTATCTCCTTGACCATTATTTTTCTTCCAATCGTGAACTCACCTTTTCCGCCATCCGCCTTCCTTCTTCAAGAATATCAAGAGCATGCTCAAGTGTCGAGGGGGACGGTCCGGAATACTCCTCAAGCACGGATTCAACGATACGAGGAATACTCATGAAGCTGACGCGGCCTGAAAGGAAGCGGTCGACAGCAACCTCATCCGCTCCTACCAGGAGCGCCGGGTAGGCGCCTTCCTTCCGGGCAACTTCGCGTGCCAATCGAATACATGGGAATCTGACCTCGTCGGGGGCCTCAAAAGAGATCTGCATTCCATCCAAAACAGGGGTGTTCTTTCTGTCGCGCGGACTGCGAAGAGGCGAAAAAAGAGCCGATAAGGCGGGGATGCCCATGTCCGGGGCGGACGCGCACATATGGAAAGTCCCGTCTGAAAAACAAACAAGCCCGTGAATGAAGGGGTTGGGAGAGATGACCGCATCCACCTTGTCAGCGGGAAAAGAAAAGAGGTACATCGCCTCAAGTATCTCAATCCCCTTGTTCATCAGGGTCGCGCTGTCAACGCTTATCTTTGCGCCCATGTTCCATACGGGGTGCGCGACAGCCATTGAAGGCGTCACCCGCTTCATCTCCTCTTGAGAAAAAGAGCGGAAAGGACCGCCTGATGCGGTGAGAAAAATTTTGTTCACAAAATGCCGGTCTTCCCCGGAAAGGCACTGCCAAATAGCGTTGTGTTCGCTGTCCAACGGACGGATCTGATCGGGGCGAAGAACCAGAGGGAGAACCCACGGACCGGCGACGACAATGCTCTCCTTGTTTGCCAGGGAGACCTCCTTGCCGCTACTGAGCGCCGCCATGAGAGCGCCTATTGCCCCTGTTCCGGAAGAGGCAAAAACCACGTGGTCGGTATCGGGGTGCGATGCCATCTCCAGAAGTCCCTGTTCTCCGGCGAGGACTCTTCTCCCGGCGTATTGAACGCCCGAAGAGAGCAGTTCGTTTGCAGCTCGAACTGCCGCGGATTCATCGGAAAAGACAAGCGTCGGGCAGGAAAATTCCTCTGCAAGAAGAAGCATACGATCCACCGAAGAGCACGCTGCCAGAGCCGCAATTTCGAAGTGCTCGGGAAACATCCGGCAAACGGAGAGGACAGAGCTTCCGACGCTGCCCGTACACCCGATGACAAAAAGACGTTTCTTCATCGCAGGATCACCCCGAAAAGTACATAGACCAACAGACCGTTGATCAGCGTGCTGTCAAATCTGTCGAGCACACCCCCGTGACCCGGAATGAGGGTTCCGCTGTCCTTTACCCAGCTTTCTCTCTTGATAACCGACTCTGCGAGATCGCCGAGCTGTCCCGCAAAACCGCAGATTATCCCTACGTAGACAAATGGAATCGGCGGTATCTCAAGTATGAACGCCAAAAGCACACTTGCGAGCAGCGCCGCAGAAAAGCCCCCGAAGAAACCTTCCCACGTTTTGTTCGGGCTCACGTTGACACAGAGGAGAGTGCGCCCCCAGCGCGACCCGATAAGATAGGCCGCAACATCACAGCTCCATGTAGCGATGAACATCGCCAGCAATAAGAGCCCTCCTCCGGGGAGGCGTCGCAACAGAATCATGAAGGTCCACGGAATAGTGATGTATACTATACCCGAAATTGTACCCCCCATATTCCAAATTGCAAAACTTTCCCCTCGAAGCTGCCTGCGGATTATTTCTACAAAAAGCACGACAAAAGCCGATACGCTCAGTGTGAGAACGAGCGACACCGGGTGAATCCCCTCTGATACTGAAAAGATAATAAGCCCCGAGGTAAGGAAGCCTATTCCCTTGGAGACCTTGAACTTCCTGGAAAGCATCCCGTAGAATTCGGCGAGAGAGATCAAAGCAACAGCGGACGCAAAAAATGTCCACACCATACCGCCGACATAGAGGGAACTGAGCGTACCTGCCACGATAACGAGAGAACTTCCCCCTCGCAGAGTAAGTTCCCGTAGCTTTTCACTTGAGAGCGCCATAGCGTCTCTCTCTATTCGCAAAATATTTCACGGCGTTTTCAAGTTCCTTTCCGTCAAAATCCGGCCACAAGGTGTCCGTAAAATACAGCTCGCTATACGTGCTCTGCCAGAGCCAGAAGTTACTCAACCGACTCTCGCCGCTTGTCCGGACAATGAGATCAGGGTCCGGAAGATCCGGAAGATAGAGGTATTCTCTGAAACGCTCCTCGGTCAAAGGAGGGCGGGCGCCATCTTCCAGGAGCTTCTCCACTGCGTGCAGAATCTCCTGGCGGCCGCCGTAATTGAGACAGGGGACCAGCGTGAGACCGCTATTCCCCTTTGTTTCTTCTTCGGCCCACTCCATCAGTTCAACTATATCCTGCGGCATCCCGTCACGAAAACCGGAGAAGCGAAGACGCACATTCTCACGCTTCATTTCATCAACTTTTCGGCGCAAGACAAAACGGAAGATACTCATAAGACCTGAGACCTCTTTTTCAGGCCTTTTCCAGTTTTCTGTTGAAAAAGCATACAGAGAAACATATTGAATACCAAGCGCGTCGGCTGCCCGTACCGTCCGTTCAATAGCCTTCACTCCTGCTTTATGCCCCAGCAGACGCGGAAGAAAGCGTTTTTTTGCCCAACGCCCGTTGCCGTCCATTATTATGGCGACGTGGCGCGGTACTGTCTCCTTCGGTATCATGCGGACGGCCCTCCTTTCGTCAGATCATCGAGTTTGCTGCGGAGAGCGTTGATATCCTGCCATGTCAAATCCTTCGGACTCCCCTTCTTTTTTGATTCGTTGCGGAGAAGATAGCTTGGATGAAACATCGGGAAAAGATCGATTCCCCTCCATGCAAACCAACGTCCGCGAAGTGCGGAAATGCCTTCTGAGGACTTGAGCAGCCATTTTGCCGGAGTGTTTCCCAGGCACACCACGATCTTCGGCCGGAGAAGGGCCAGCTGCGCCTCCAGAAATGGCGTGCATGCCATCATTTCGTCCGCCATCGGAGTGCGGTTCTGCGGGGGCCGGCACTTTACAACATTCGTAATAAAAACGCTTTCCCTCTCAATACCGACCGATTGAAGAATACGCGTGAGCAGTTTTCCCGCTCGTCCTACAAATGGGACTCCTTGTTCATCCTCGTCCGCTCCGGGACCTTCGCCGACGAAAACAACCGGGGAGGTCTCGCTTCCCTGACCAAAAACCGTCTTCTTTCGCGTCGAACACAGGCCGCACGATGAACAGGTTTCTACACGCCTTTTCAGTTCCTCCCATGCCAACCCGCTGTCGGCTCCGCTCGCAAAGACGCTCATGGCAGCATTACCTCCACTATGTGGACGTCAACACCGTCCACATCCATTCCCGTAAAGTAGCTGACTGCGGATGCTACTCTCTTTTGATTGACTACACCAAGTCGGTGGAAATCCATTTTCCCCGGAATAACCTGAAGTACAATCTCCATAGAAATAGCGTCATCTTTATATCGAACACGAATATCCTTCACTTCCGTAATCTGCGGATTCGAAGAGAGCACATGGCGGACAAGATCAAGGATAGCCGACGACTCTATAGTCAATTCTCCAAAAAAACTGAATGGAGGGCGAACAATTGTCCGTTCTCCGTCCTCTTTGTCGACGCTTTTAAAGAGTCCCCGCAGATGTCCAACTAGTTTTCCGGCAAAATTTTTCCGTATCTGCGTCCTGGAGGCGGGAATAACGTGCTGTCCTTTTTCATGACGCTCTCTTCTGGCATTGATGATTTCTTCTGCCGAAGCTACCTCCGTTATATCGATGATCATTTCCGGATACGGAAGACGAAGCGCTCTGGTGATCTTCTCCGCCATCGAAATCGACGTTGCAATAATCATCAGCTTCTTCGGTTGTTTCTTCTGGAAAAAGGCCAATACCGCTTTCCTATGCTCCGGGAACTGAAAAAGAGCTCTTCGTATTGCACGCACAAGGTTCTTCTCAGCCTTTGCACTCTTTCCCACCATTATACGTCCCTTGGCAATAACAAGCCCGTCGTCGATTATATAGTCAACCTCGTTTTCCATGGCGACCATCTGCGCCCGTTGACTCTTACCGGTACCTGCAGGACCAACAAAAGCAATAACTCTTGTCACACCGGAATCGTTTAACGCCATGACGACATACCATAGAGCAGGAAAAGAGACATTCCGGCCGGCTTTAAGAACGAAGCGCCGGAGAATCCCCTTTGGAATCCTCTTCGGATGGAAGAATCGAAATATTCGCTCCGATCGCGCGCAACTTTTCTTCCATAAGTTCATACCCTCGGAAAATATGCCCGAGATGATGAACATAGGTAATATCTCTTGCTGCAAGCCCCGCCAGTACAAGAGCAGCCCCCGCCCTCAGGTCCGTCGCGAGAACATCGGCTCCTGCAAGGGATGCTACGCCGTTGATAATAGCGGAGTTGCTCTGAATGTCGATTTTGGCCCCCATCTTGTTGAGCTCGCTAACGTGGAGGAACCTGGACTGAAAAACGCTTTCCTGGACAACGCTCGTTCCTTCCGCAAGACACAATGCAACCATAACCTGAGGCTGAAGATCTGTCGGGAAACCGGGATAGGGAAGGGTTTTCAAAGAGACTGCCTTCAGCCTTCCCGAAGGGTGTATTGTCACCTCCGTTTCCTTGATTGTCATCAAGGCGCCCGCCTCTTCAAGCTTAGCAAGAAGTGAATCGATATGGTTCGGTATGATGTCGGAAACCGTCACCTCTCCATTTGTAGCCGCCCCGGCAAGAATATATGTCGCTGCCTCAACCCTGTCGGGAATGACGGTCGCGGAGGCGCTTTCAAGGTCGTCCACTCCCTTGATCCGGATCACACCGGTTCCGTCGGCATCAATAAAAGCCCCCATCGAACGAAGCGCCTCTACAAGGTTGAAAATCTCCGGCTCTCTCGCCGTATTTTCGAGAACGGTTTCCCCTTGAGCAAACACAGCGGCCATCATCAGGTTCTCTGTAGCTCCCACTGACGGGAAGTCAAGATAGATCCTGCACCCTCTCAATCCATCCGCCCGCGCATGCACCGCACCGTGGACAAGCTCAATCGACGCGCCCATCCGGGTCAAGCCCTTAAGATGGAGGTCAATGGGACGACTGCCGATCGAACAACCGCCGGGCAACGGCATCACGGCCTTGCCGCACCGGGCAAGCAAAGGACCAAGGACAAGGGACGAAGCCCTCATCTTGCGAACAAGATCCGGAGGAGTCTCCCATGAGATTTCTTCAGGAGTGGATATCTCCATCTCGTGATCGCTGAACTGCACCACAGCTCCTAAACTTCGAAGAAGATCTGCCATGGTCACAACATCCAGAAGATTGGGCACCCTATCGATCTTCAATTTTTTGCCCTTTAACAGTATGGCGGCCGCCATCACAGGAAGCGCGGCATTTTTAGCGCCCTGTGCGGTTATATTCCCCTTCAGCTGGGTACCGCCGATGATTTTCATTTTGGATTCCACTTTCCAATTCCTCCCGAAAATATTGTGAAAAACACAAAAAGACTCAGGCAACACCCTGTCTGTTTTCAAAGAACTTCGCTATTACATCAGCTATTTTCTCAGAAGCGTCGCCGCTTCCAAAAGGGTTCGCCCCGCGGCTCAAAAGACTCTTCCTGAAAACATCGTCGGAGAGAATGCGTAACGCCGTCTCCGCTATCCCGACCCGATTGGTTCCGACGAGAAGAGCCGTACCTGTTTCGAGAGCTTCCGGTCGTTCCGAAACATCCCTCATCACGAGGAGAGGTTTTTTCAATTCCGCTGATTCCTCCTGGACGCCTCCGCTGTCGCTCAAAATAACGGAGCTTCTTTGCATCGCCCAGACAAAATCAGGGTAGTCGAGTGGTTCGCAAAGAATAGCCCGCTCTTCATCCGCTAGATACCGCCTGATAACATCACGTACTGAAGGATTTTTATGAAGCGGTATAAGTATCCGCACCTCACTGTTTTGTTTCAGTATATCCACAATAGCTCCACATATTGATTCAAGAGGCTCCCCCCATGACTCTCTGCGATGCGCGGTCATGAGAAGGAGAGGTCCCGGGAAACGCTCTAGCGGACGTAGAGAATCGCAGAGGTCATGTTTTCTTTCCAATACCAGCTTCAGCGCGTCAATAACCGTATTCCCCGTGATTGCAAGAGTCCCTTCAGATACAGGAAGCCCTTCATTCTTAAGGTTCGCTGCAGCTTGCTCCGTTGGAGCGAACCATAATGAAGACAGTCTGTCTGTGATAATCCTGTTCGCTTCCTCCGGGAAAGGACGGGCCATATCGCCGCTTCGCAAGCCGGCCTCGACATGGCCTACCGGAATGCTCCGGTAAAAGGCCGCGAGCGCAGAGGCCATGGTTGTCGTGGTATCGCCATGTACTAAAACCAGGTCTTGTGGTCGACGATCAAGAAAAGCGCCTACCCCACCAAGCACTTTGGCGGTCACCCTGTCGAGCGTCTGACGTTCCTCCATCACGGAAAGATTAACATCGGCCTCAATTCCAAAAAACTCCAATGACTGATGCAGCATTTGAAGATGCTGCCCCGTCGAAAGCACTGTCACCGGGAAGTTCCGCTCCCGAAGCACACGGATCAGAGGCGCCATTTTTATCCCTTCGGGACGGGTCCCGACTACACATACGATTTTTTTTTCCATCCTCAGCCATCCCTACGCAAAAATCCTGTTAAAAGCACACTCTCCGGACACTGTTACACGAGAAAACGGCCGAAAAACGCGACCCCGCCGGCGACTACCAACAACTGTGCAACACTAAGAATCATTACAGTAAGGACGGGGCTCCATCCTCTGTCGAGCAAACGATGATGAATGTGTCCGCGATCAGGTGAAAACGGAGATTTTCTCATCGCTAATCGTCTCATTATAGCAAAGAGCGTATCTGCCGCAGGAATACCGCCTGCCATCAACAGAAAAAAGGGCAGTTCAAACACATGAACATCTTCGAGAAACGGGGTCAAGGAATAAAGACAAAGGCTTGAGTAGAGATACCCCAGAAGCGTTGTTCCGCCGTCGCCTAAAAAGGTTTTCGCTCTGGGAAAATTCCAGAGAAGAACTCCAGCAGCCAAGCTCGCGACTGGAAGGAAAAAAAAGGGGAACCCGCACGCTGCAAAAACCGAGGATGCCACGATAAACATCATGAGGCACAGGCCGTTCGCTCCGTCGATAAGGTTGAAAGCGTTCGTCATTCCTGTAATCCAGAGCAGGCACACAGGTATATGAACCAGAGAAACAGGGAGAAAAAGCAGGAAAAGACCTGCGGCAACAATATGAAACGTGAGTCGTATGGCCGGGTTCAAAGTTTTCATATCGTCCCAGTAACCGCTTAAAAACACGAGGGTAGAACCTACCGCCATGAAACGAAGCAAAGGAGCCTCCTCCACTGCATAGAGGCTCCATAGGAGAAATCCTAGCCAGAGAACAATTCCGGCTCCTCGGGGAGTGACTGAAGTATGAATTTTACGCTCCCCGGGCTGGTCGACTATACGGTACCGATTGGAGAGGAGGATCGAAAGAGGTGTAACGCACACTCCCCAGAGGAAAAGAAGCGGTATCGAAACCGACAGAGGCGCAACGAGAGAATCCACGAAAGTCCCTTACTTCGTCCCGAAGAGACGATCTCCGGCGTCGCCAAGCCCGGGAACGATATATCCGTGGTCATTGAGATGACTGTCAAGAGCCGCCGCGTAGATATCAACGTCTGGATGCTCGGCGTGCACCTTGGAGACGCCTTCAGGAGCCGCTATGATGCAAACGAGTGAAACCTTTTTGCCGCCCCGTGCTTTGACGAGACTGATGGCTGCGGCAGCCGAACCTCCCGTGGCGAGCATCGGATCGAGAACGAGAATATCTCTCTCGCTGATATCGCCGGGCAGTTTGCAGTAGTACTCCACAGGGAGAAGCGTCTCGGGATCACGATAGAGCCCGATATGCCCGACTTTTGCGTTCGGAACGAGTTGGAGAATGCCGTCGACCATGCCGAGGCCCGCTCTGAGGACGGGTACTATCGCGAGTTTTTTCCCCTCAAGGGCGTAGGCTTCCGTCTTCGCGAGAGGGGTTTCTACCTCTATTTTTACGAGCGGCAGATTTCGGGTAATCTCATAGACCATCAGCCCTGCAATCTCCTGCACAAGCTCACGGAATTCTTTCACCGAGGTATTTTTGTCGCGGATGATGCTTACCTTGTGCTGCACAAGCGGGTGTTCAAAGACGACCGTCTTGCCTTTTTCGGAAAAGGTACAGCTTGGACAGATTTTGTGTTCATAATCAAGGATTTTACTCAATCTTCTTATATGCCGGTCTCCTTCAAAATCTGTTTCGAGCCAGACATCGATTATTTCGCGGGCAAGTTCCTGAGATATTATCCGCGCCCCCATGGTGAGGACATTCGCATTATTATGCCGGCGGCTGAATCGGGCAGTTTCCACGTCATGACAATGGGCCGCATACACTCCAGGGATCTTGTTCGCTGCAATACTCATTCCGACACCGGTACCGCACAAAAGAAGGCCTCTGTCCGCCTGGCGGGAAACAACGGCCTCTCCAACACGGAACGCCACATCCGGATAATCACAAGAAACCGCATCCGTATCCACACCCATATCCACGCTTTCGATGCCACTTTTTTGCCGAAGATGCTCAAGCAAATAGTTTTTCAAAGCAAACGCAGCATGATCAGAACCTACGGCAATCTTCATGCACAGACCCTCCTCGTATAATTTCCAGGAGATAGAAAGAAACGTCGAGCCCCCGGTGACCTCTTCAATCCTTATATAATATCATTTGTCGGAAAAAAGGCATATACAAACACAGACGAATTCGAAAAAAGGGAGACTCCTGGATTGCGGGAGTCTCCCTTCAGGTAACGGATAAAGATTCCTGTAGCTTTTCAGCTCAGCAGCGTAAGCATGACGCCTGCGGCGACGGCCGTGCCTATGACTCCGGCGACGTTCGGGCCCATGGCGTGCATCAGCAGGAAGTTCCCGGGGCTCTCCTTCTGCGCCACTCGCTGCACGACGCGCGCCGCCATCGGCACCGCCGAGACTCCCGCCGCCCCTATCATCGGGTTGATCTTCCCGCCGCTCCACTTCTTCATCAGCTGGCCGAACAGGACGCCTCCCGCCGTGCTGAATATGAACGCTACAAGTCCCAGCAATATGATCTTCAGCGTCGCCGCTGTCAGAAACTCCTCGGCGTTCATGGTCGCTCCCACCGACAGTCCCAGGAAGATCGTCGTGGTGTTCAGGATCTCGTTCTGCGCCGCCTGGCTCAGCCGTTCCGTGACCCCGCATTCACGCACGAGGTTTCCGAACATGAGGATGCCCACCAGCGGCACCGACGCGGGGAGGATCAAACCCGCCGCCATCGTCGTCACTATCGGAAAGAGGATCTTCTCAAGCTTCGTGACGGGCCGCAGCGTGTCCATTCGAATCTTCCGGTCGGCCTTGGTCGTGAGCATCTTGATGACCGGCGGCTGGATGAGCGGCACGAGCGACATGTAGCTGTACGCCGCCACAGCCACGGCTCCCAGGATCTGCGGCGCGAGCTTCATGGTGAGGTAGATGCTCGTGGGGCCGTCCGCTCCTCCTATGATGGCGATCGACGCGGCTTCGTTGACGGAGAATCCCA
>ERZ1645192.1245-NODE-1245-length-21344-cov-6.457654_pt1 | contig 21344 bp, 10 predicted proteins | sample MGYA00575354_ERZ1645192 | MGnify/ENA primary metagenome ERZ1645192 (study PRJEB40844, sample SAMN11349763) | freshwater sediment metagenome | isolation source: river sediment | host: Sediment | place: India: Faizupur Khadar , New Delhi | collected 2017-02-21 ... | reverse complement strand
GCTTTGAGCGGTTCACCCTCTTTCAAGCCTCCGGCTTTGCCGGAGGTCGCTGACAAGCGTGCGAGGCTGGGCTACAATGACAATTGGCAGGATGTATCGGATGTATTGATATGAGAGGCGTATCTGGCGGAGACTCTGAAGCGACACCGTTTGATCTGAACGGAGGGTGGCGTTCCGTGGCGGCGCGCGCTCTGTCCGCATTGGCCCTGTCCGGTTTGTTTATGATGGCTGTGTCGCTCCCGGCGGCGAGTTTGCCGGTATCGGCCGACGCCCATATAGCGGGGAACAACCCGACAGCAAATTTCGGAACGAACAGCGTTTTGTCCCTTTCGCAAACGGAGCTCGGGGGGAACAAAGCATACCTGCGGCTGGATGCCTCATCTTTTGGCGCCACGAACGTGGCGCGAGTGGAAAACCTGCGTGTTTTCTGGGCCGGCAGCACCACGCAAACTCGAACGATCGCCTTCAGCCTCATCACCGGGACCGGGGCGAACAACTGGACCGAGTCGGGCATATGCTGGACCAATGCGCCAGCCAACAACGTGAGCGGCACAGTCCGCGAATTCGTGCCGTATCCCGGGCAGACCGTCACCCCGCTTGGCAGCATTCAATATGCGACGGGGAGTCCGCGTGAAATGACCCTGCCCCTTGGCGCGGGCTCGGTTGAGGGAGCAGCGCTAGCCACAGCGCTCAATAGCGGCAGCCGCCAGGCGACCATCGGCGTGGCCTACAACAGCAGCCATCTCTCGGAGGTGGGAATCTATTCCAGAGAGCATGAAGGGGGCGCCTTTGTGGCATCGGCGGAAGTGCTGTTTGAGGCTGAGCCCGTTCCTCCCATGACGGATGCGCAGCTCTTCAGCCGGTTAAACCTGGATTTGCCGGGGCTTGCAGCGGTGAAAGCGGCACTGACAACCAACGGCGTTAGCGCTGCGAAGGCGGCCCTTGGCGCGTATTACCGGCAGCGAACCGGACGATTTCACTACGTGGACGCGCAGAACCCCGCCGCGAGCGTGAGCAATCCCGCCGGCAGTCTGCAGGCGGCGCAGCCCCTGGTAAACCGCACGGGAGACTACGCGACGAGTCTGTGGGACGGGAACATCTTCAACTGGGAAGCTGCGACGATGTCGAGCAAGGAGCGCATGTATTTCTTTTCCACATTCGGCGAAGCGGCCGCTGTCGAGACAGGGGACCAGGTGGCCCAGGCGCTGATCTACCTGATGCGCAGCTTTGCCTGGCAGTATCACGCCAGCAATCCTTCCGGGGCCATGTGGACCACCATGAGCACCGGCATCCGGATGCGCACCGGTTGGCCGACGGCGTTTCAGTGCCTGCTGCAATCCCCGGCGTTCACCGATGAGGACATCGTCCTTTTCCTGAAAACGGTGTGGGATCAAACGGATCACATTTATCGCAATCGGAGCGACACTTCGAACTGGCTGACCTTCGAGATGGCGGGGCTTTACACATCCGGGGTTGTTTATCCCGAGTTTCGGGATGCGACCGCCTGGCGGCAGTCGGCTTGCGAGACGGCGATGACAGACATTGGCCGGGGCTGGCTGCCCGACGGGATGAGCATCGAAAAATCCGCGAGTTACGGGACGTTCTTTTCAAATTACTACGTCATGTATGACCTGGCGCAATTTGTGGGCCGGCTCGAGGAGTTTAACTTCATCACCTTTCCCGGGCTAACCGAGCATCTTTTTGAGGCGTATGTGAAACTGATGGCTCCGGACCGGTGGACGCCCTGCGTGAACGACGGCGGGCAGGCCGACGTGAAGGCGGTTCTCAGCACGGGCGTGACTTATTTTCCCGGGCGTGAGGACTTCCGGTGGATCGTCAGTAAAGGCGCACAGGGAGCGCAGCCGCGCTTCACGTCTGTTGCTTTTCCGTACGCCGGGTACCTGGTGGCGCGCTCCGGCTGGGAAACCAATGCGAACTACATGCTTTTCGATGCCGGGCCCGTGGGTTACCGGCACGCGCACCAGGACAAGCTGAATGTTGTGATGTGGTCGTACGGACGGCAAATCCTGCTGGATTCGCCACAGCCGGGCGAGACGGCGGACTGGACCTACCTGAACTACCTGCGCGACACCTTTGCGCACAGCACCGGACTGGTGGACAACCGGCCTCAGCGCCGGCGGTGGTATAACGCGCCGCATCCGAGCCAGATGCCATACCAGCCGCTGACAGACTTTGCGTGGCAGATTACCGAGGGGGGAGCCTGGGCGAGCGGCTCATTCTCGAACAGCTATGGGCTGGCGGGCTCTGTGGGCAACGACTCGTACCCTTACAAAGTTCCGTCGAATTTCTACGATGACTGGGGCACGCCGGCAACCCACCACCGGCAGGTGGCTTTCAGCGCGCCGGACCTTTACGTTGTGCAGGACTGGTTTGTGCCGAACGATTCCGCCACGCACACTTATGAAATCCGATGGCAGCTCGACTCGACCGCCATCGGCATGAACGGGTTTCGGGCGCAAACGGCGGACGCGAACCAGCCCAATTTGGTCGTGATACCGCTGCGCACCAATGGACTGCAGGTCAGCACCGCCAGCGGCAAGCTGACGCCCGAGGTCATGGGCTGGAAGCTCTCAAACGGCAGCATTCGCGCCGTCACAACCTTGCGGCACAACAGGTCGGGAGCCGGTTCGCACACATTTGTCACGCTGCTCTTTCCTTTGCGGAAAGGGGCGTCCTCCAGCGGGATCAAAGTGGTGGAGGATACCCGGGTTATTACTGTGGAAACGGGGGATGGACGGGTGTATGCCGTTCGCCCTGCCGCCTCGCCTTCGGGGCGATTGACGATAGATGACGAAGCATTCAAAGACACCGACATGGACGGAATGCCGGATTGGTGGGAGATCAAGTACTTTAATGGGCCGACCAACGCCCAGGCATCGGCCATGGCGGCCAACGGCATCAACACCCTGCTGGGTGCGTACGTGGCCGGATTAAATCCTGCGGATCCCGCAGCGCAATTCAAAGTGCAAGGCGAAGCAAAGGGAGACGAGTTCGTTTTGTCGTGGGATCCTGCGATCCCGGAGCGGAACTACCTGGTCATGGCCGGCACAAACGTGGTCCAAATGGATACCGTGGAGGCGATCATTCCCGGCCCCACCAACACCTTTACGAACAACGTTGTGCCGCCCTCGAGATTTCACCGGATCCAGGTGCAACGCTCGCCATAAACCGCTCTGCGCCACTATTGAGATTGGGGATTCGGCGGCTTACTTGAGGATCAGGTATAGGGCGTGAAGTATTCCGGGAATCCAGAAAAAAAGGCAGAGAATAACGTTGATGACCGTGTCCTTGACCGCCTTGGTTTTGAGATAGACCGCCAGGGGCGGGAGCAGAATTGCCAGAATAATCAGAATCACTTTACTCATATTTCGGGGCCCTTTCCGCAGAGCAGAATAAGGCCGGCTGGTTGTTGAAAGCAAGGGAGCGCTTGGACCAGCCGGTGCTCAGATCAGCCCGAGATGCTTTAGTCCTTCCCTGAACAGCAGGACTGCAAACAATGCCAGCATGACTGCCAGCGCGCGCATCAACATCGGGTATGGGCGTCCGGTCAGCAGGTGGCGGGATCGGCCCGCGAGCAAGGCGACCACGACCTTGGACCCGACGAGCAGAACATAGAATCCGCCCAGAAAGGCCGCGGCTGCGGCCCAACCCTGTGTTAACGTCTTTGCCAGCATTGCCGCGCCCACCGTAAGCCAGAAAACCCATGGATGCGGGTTGAGGAGGTTTGTGACGATGCCCTTGAACCACGATCGGGGCGGTTCTGGCGGGGCCTCGGCGCTCTCGCGAGCCGGGCGAAAGCTCTCCCACGCCAAAAACAGAACGAAGGCGGCGCCGGCAATGGAAAAAACACCGAGCACCGAATGCCACTGCGCAAGTTTGCTGGCCAGGAGCAGTGTCACGAGGATAATCGGCGGGTCCGTGGCCAGCGGGGTCAGGGCGATTTTGCAGCCCTCGCGCGAGCCGTGCCGGAGCGTCTGGGCCAGGACGAGCGCCAGCATGGGACCGGGAGAGATGCCAGCGGAGAATCCCAGCAAAACGCCGGTTGCCAATGCCGTCAACATTGGGCGCAGCGTAAATGGATTCCGGGGTTTGTAAAGATAACCGGACGCGCGCGGCGGCGGTCTGTTGCTCCGAAAGAAGTTCGAACCGGCGGGGCGGAGTTATACCTGGGGCATTCCGTAGCCGATCGCGTTGAGCGCGTTTCGGAACGCTTTCTCCTTGTCCAGCAGGACGACCAGGCCGCGCTCACCCGTGCGCGCGCAGAGTTTGCCCGTTTGGGAATTCTGAGCGATGACTTCCGCGACCTGCGGCGAGATGCACTCGATCCAGAGCGCGGTTCCTTTGGGTGCGCAGGCGGCCCCGCGCTGTTCCACCGCCGCGAGGAAGCCTTCCACGGCCTCGGGAAGTGGTTGGGGATCGCCGGCCGCCAGGAAGGCGCGGAGTTCCGCGATGCGCGCCCCTTTCTCGATGGACTTGATGGCACGTGGCTCATCGAGCGTCCAGACCCCGGCGCCCTGAGATTCCGCGAAATTCTCCAGGAGCAGTTTCTGATCGGGTGAGAGATCGCCCTGGTCGAGGCGGATCTGCCGGCTCGGCAGCACACTCAGGGAGATGGTGGTTTCTTCCCGGCGCGATTCATAATGATCCACCTGGCCGAGGATGTACGCCCCGAGGGGGGTTACTCGAAAGTGACGCAGGCCGTCGTACCGGCTGAGGAAGATGAGGTCGTCCGTGCCCCATTGATCCCTGAAATCGTTGCGCGCGCCGGAGGGATGTTCATAAGCGATATCCACCATACCCAGGGGTGCAGCATATTCGAGCAGCAAACAAAGCAGGTAACGCTCCTGGAGGATGTTCCAGCCCCCGTAACCAGAGTAACCGAGATTGCCGTATTGCGGGTCGCAAATGTAAAGCCCCTCGGGATTGCGCGTCACCTTGAACTTGAAACCGCCAGCCTGCATGTAACGCGAGAACTCCCCGACCTCGACCCATCGGCCGACGGGACATTCGGCCAGCGCGCATTTGATGGCGAGGCGGCGATCTCCCGGCGGCGTGAGGCCGTTGTGTCCTTTCCTCTTTTGGCCCTTGATGGTGTCTATGCGGCTGAATTCGTCAATGATGCCGCGCGTGACCCATGCATTCCAGATTTCGCGGAGGGTCTGCGCCGGCGGGGCTTCGAGGGCGGTGCGACCGGTTTTGGTCAGCACGAGTTTTTCGCTCCGGAGTGCGGCGAGTTTAGCGGCTTGTACGAGGAGGGGCCAGGAAAAGGCTTTTACCGGCCCGACTTCAGGATGCCAGGGCTTGTCCTTCTCTGTGAGCTCGAAGAAATCGCGCTCGTGTAGAAGGTCATTGAGCAGGGTCATTGTGGCTTTCGAGGGAAGCAGGGTTTTCGAGCTTACCTGGATTTTTTCCTGGTCAATCAGGCGCAAGACCGTGCGCAGATCCTGAGCGGCGGCCCGCTCGGTCAGCCGCACATTCATTGGCATTTCGTGCTCCTCATAGATCGTTGTGAGCTTTTTGTCATCGAAGCGGCGCGAGGTCCATTTCCGGGGTGGATTGCTCGGGATCTCTTCGAGAGAGCTCAGTTTGGCTTCCGCTGGCTCGGGCACAAACGCCCGCAATTTCTCCCGCAAATCAGCGGGCACCCCACGCCCTTGGAACGAGATCGGAGGGATGAACAGTCCCAGCAGGGTCGGATCGCTTTCCCAGTGGTTTTCCTGCTTGATTGTGAACACCGGCAGCGCGCCGTACTTGGCATGAAACGCGCCGGAATCGAACATTCCATCATCCGAATAAACCGCTTCGGCGACGGCAGATTGCTCCAGCGCCTTCAGTCGTGCCCAGAGCCCAACGATTCCGCCACCCAGGAGTGCGCGCACGAGCACTTCGACGAGATCCGCCTTTCGTGGAGCTTTCAGTTTGACGCCAGGGAGCAGCGCGACCATTTTCTTCAGGTCATCTGCGTTTTGGGACTCGAGGATCGTTCGGAGTGAGGGATCGGAGGCCAGGTAATCGTAACGGCTCATTTTCGAAGACTGAAACATAATTCGGATCGACATTCAATCCTTTGCAGCGCACTGGAGGAATGGAAGCTGCGGGGAGGCGTCGGGGTTGACTTGCGCGAAGGCTTTCCCGTACCGTGAAGGTGTGCCTTTCGCGCCCGGCAAAAACGACGCATCAGAAGGGGGATGGATACATCCTCGATCGGAGGCGCCGGCTTGCGGCGTGCTGGTCTATGAGATCCGGGGTCATCTGGAGTATTCCGGCGCGCTGAAGGACGATTATTCCCGCTTGTTTGTTGTTACTTCCGGCCATCTTTCCTGGGGGTATGCGGGACGGTTGAACATGCTGGGGCCGGACACGATGGCCCATGCGGCAGCGGGGTTGCCCAACCGCCATGAGATTCAGTCGAAGGATGCTGTATTTGGTTATGTGATCGCCTATCGGCCTGAGTTGCTGCCGGCGGCGCTACAGAGTCAACTGGCTGCTTTGGGGTTGGTGACGGTTGATCTGGGCTGGGCGGTCGTCAACCAGGCTCGCGGCGTGCGAGGACTGTTGCAGGAGATGTTGTTTGAACAGGAGTCGGGGCAGGAAGGGTGGGAAATACTGTTGCAATCGCGGCTGATGGATCTTGCGGTTCGGATGCTTCGTCTTACCCGGCGCCGCGGGCGAAAGGATGTTCCGGGTTTCGAGCCCGGCAGTGAAAGCACCGATCGGGTTGCAAGGTACGTGTTGCATCTGAAATCCCATTACCTGGGGCAGGAGACGATTGCTGATGCTGCGCGGTCCGTGGCGCTGAGCCCGCGGCAATTCGGGGAACTGTTTCGCAGGGTTACAGGCCAGAGCTGGCGCCAGTATGTGCACGGGTTGCGATTGAAGCACGCGGCTGAATTGCTCGCGGAGACGGACCGTCCGGTCAGCGTGGTGGCGTTCGAATCGGGATTCGAGGACTTATCGAATTTTCATCATTGCTTCAAGACAGTGCATGGATGTTCGCCGCTGGCGTACCGGGAGCAACGGCGTGTTCACCTGCCGGCTGGAGTGTCATCACCCTCGGAAACCGCGCGCGCGGACAAGCCGCTGACCGGGTTCCGATTCCGGGGGATGAAGGGCTGGTCCTGGGCGCCGGAGCAGTACCTGGAGGAGATTCCAACGCTTGGGGCGCTGAAGATGAACTTCCTGATGACCTGTTACCGGTCTGTGGCGGTGTCGCATCCGGGAGATCCCTGGTGCAACAAGTGGTGGGAACCGCTGCCTGCGACGCGGAAGGAAGCCTTCGAGGCGATCATTCGAGCCTGCCAGGAGAATGACATTGCCTTTTGCCTGGCCCTGCACCCGCAACTGGCCTCCCCCCGCCCGCTGAATCCTGCCAACGACCGTGATATCGAGGCGTTTACGAAGCACTATTTGTGGGCGCAGCGCCGGAACGTCAAGTGGTTCAGCATCTGCCTGGATGACACCCGGGGGCTGGAGGAGCCGACGGTCGGCGGTGCGGTCCATGCTCGGCTGGTGAACCGGGTTTTTGACCGTTTGCGCGCCGAGGATAGCGGGGCGCAGATGATTCTCTGTCCGACGGCATGCTGGGGGGATGGAACCAATCCGGAGCATAACGCGTATTTAAGCGCGATTGCGCGCGAATTGCACCCGGAGGCTTACGTCTTTTGGAATGGCGATGCCATTGTGACGCCCCGGGTAACGCGAGTTGCGGCGGAGAGCTACCGGCGCGCCGTGCAGCACCGGATGTTTCTTTGGGACAATTACCCCGTGAATGATGCGAATCCGACGCTGCACCTGGGCGCGCTGAGCGGGCGCGACGCCGGCTTGTGTGAAGTGATTGACGGCTATTTGAGCAATTCCATGTGCGCCCAGAACCAGATCAACCGGATTCCGCTGGCCACCTGCGCCGATTACGCCTACAACCCGAAAACCTACGCTCCGTCACGTTCGATCACCCAGGCCATCGTTCGCCTGGGCGCCACGCCGGCGCAGCAGCAGGTGCTGAAGGACTTGGTGGAAGCGTATCCCGGGTTCATCGTGGCCGGGGGTGGAACAGGAACAAATCCTGTTCGTGCCAGGTTTGCCGGTCTCATGGAAGCGGAACCCGCTGCGGCGGCGAGGGGTTTTTTGCGCAAGGTGGAGGACATGTTGCAACGGTTGAATGACGCCTTTCCGTCCAGGTTTTCCGCGACCAGGCGGACCGTGCTTGCCGACATTCAATGGATGAAGAGCCAGGTTGGGGGCGCGCACGCTGCTGCTGCATCGAAGCCGCGCGGCATGCATTAACGGTCCGGAGGGGCAGGCATGCCCGCCCCGGCAGGTCTTTACTTCTCCCAAAATACCAATTCCCTCCGCCGATTTTACCAAGACGGCCCGAGGAGGGGCATGGCACCATACGGCTTATTGAGCAATCAGTATATGTGCCGGAGCGACTCAGCGTTGGCGGGCGCTCCCAACTTGCGCCATATTGCATGACAAATACTTTCGCCATGGAACGGACCGGACAGGGACGACCAGGCTTCCTACTATCACAACCCCTCTTTCTTTCAGCCGGTAGAAGGACTATGGTAACCGCAGCAAACATCAACCAGACCATGAAAAAACAATTTCAGCCATGTCCACGCCGTGGCTTTACCCTTATTGAACTGCTGGTCGTGATCGCGATCATCGCGATCCTGGCGGCGATGCTGTTGCCGGCGCTGGCGAAGGCAAAGAGCAAGGCGCAGCAGGCGCGCTGCACCTCGAACCAGCGCAACTGGGGCCTGGCGACGATGATGTATTTGGGGGATTTCAACGACGCCATTCCGTTCTTCGGGGATAACTCCGGCGATTACACCAAGGAGTTCTGGCATGCAAAACTTGCCCCATACGTCGTCCGGCAAACCCAGATGAATGTGAATTTTGCCCAGACGGATATCTACACCAACGAAGTCCGCAAGTGTCCCGCAGGGTCTTATGGCAACTTTGATTTTGGCTCCTGGCCGCAGGACAGTTGGAACTGCTGGATCGGAGCCAACTTCGGCGGCTACGGCAGCCCGCTGTCCGGTCCGTTTTACTATGCGAATCGGGGTGTGCCGGCCCTGAAAATGTCACGGGTGAAGAAGCCTTCGGATGCGCTGATGTATATGGACACCATCACCCACTACGTTTATTCGCCGGTTGAAGCTTCCTACAAGTTCACGACGGACAAGGACGGAGACGGGCAGGCGGACAGCATGGCTCAATACAGCAACCCTTACAACTACGCCCGGCCGACGGTGCATGGCAAAGGTGCTGTTTTAACGCTCATGGACGGTCACTCCGAACGTGTGGGCTTCAAGACATTGTGGGCCATCGACCGCCGCAGTGGCAACGTGGCTCACAGTTACTGGTACCTTGAAGATTAGTCTTTCTCACGTTTTTCGCTCAACAACCCGATAACAAGAAACAAACAAACCCATCGTTATGAAACTGAGTAGCAACAAACCTGTCGCGTTTCCTGCGATTATAACCACCCGCTGGCAGCGCCGGATATGCATCATGGCTGCGAGCGCGTTGCTGGCGTCCGCATCTGCCTGGGCAGCCTCGACCGGATGGAGCGGCGGAGGCGGCAGCGATATAAGCTGGGCGAACCCGGCAAACTGGACCAACGGGGCGCCCACGGCTACAACCGACACGTATTTCACCCTTGATGTGCCTACCGGGGGGGCATGGAGCGCCAACAACCAGGTGCCCGCCAACACAACAGTGCAATCCCTCTCCTACATCAACACGAACGGAGGACACAGCACGCTGATTGATGCGGGCGTAACGCTGACGATTTCTACCGCGACAAATGCATACGCGCTAACCGGCGGGGGTGTGATTGCCCAGGCGGGAGCAGCGCCAAGGTTCGGCAACGCCTATATCTACGGAGCTGGGAGCCTGGTTATGGTTGCCTCGAACTCAATTATGAGTTCGAAGTTTTCGCAATCGACGAGCTCTGGTAGCGGGTCGAGGTACACGCTCGATCTGTCCGGCCTGGACACATTGACGGGCTACCTGGGGCGCTTGTACGTTGCCGGTGACGGTGGCTATCGCGCGAATGGAACGATGTTCCTGGCCAGAACGAATCTGATACTGCTGGGTTACACATCGGGTCCGCCCCTGCTCCTCGGGAATTGCAGCACCGGGGCCGATGGAGGAAAGCTCTATCTGGGGGTGACGAATGCGATATTTGCGAACAACGGCCTATGGGTCGGCTACCGCAGGGCCGCGGCAAGCTCGATTGAATTTAACCCGAGCTTTTCAGACTGCTCGGCCTATTTTCGCAATCGCGCCGGCACCGGAAGGCAGAGCTACTGGCGCATTGGCGACGGAAGCACTCAAACTTACAGCGGTAATGCGCATAACGGCACGGTTAACTTTTCCGGGGGCGCGGTGGACGCTCTGGTGGATGAATTGGTTGTTGGCAGGAGTCCCAGCACAGCCGGCGCTCCCAGCCTGCCGAATGGTGGATCTGTGGGTATCCTCTCAATAGCTGCGGGAAAGGTGGATGTTAACACCGTTCTGGCCTCTATCCAGTTGGCTGATTACGGCCCGCGCGTCGAAAGTTACATTAATGTGGACGGGACCGGCACTCTCCTGGTCAATAACTCCATGCAATTAGGTTCGTTCAAAAAAGCGAACACCAGCACCGGCACCAGCAAGGCGCTCTTGAACATTGGTTTGAATAACATGGGCGGCACAGTGGTTGTCAACGGACCGATTACGACCGCGACAAGCGATGAAAGCGACAACTGGAGCGAGATTGTTATCCGGAGTGGCAGCCTTTCTGCGAAGAACACCATTGGACCTCTCAACTGGCTTGAATTGACGGCTGGCGCATTAAACGTCACTCTCGATTCTGTTCCCACCGCTCCGGTTTGTGCGGTGTCCAACCTGATTACTGCTGCGGGCTTTAACCTATCCGTTAGCGGCGCGGGCCTGGGCATTGGGCAATACCCGATCATAAAGTATTGGTTGCCGCTGGCCGGCGGGGTTGGGGCGGACGACCTTGTATTGTCCCTGCCGTTCTATCTCGAGGGTTATTTGAGCAATAACCTGGCCAACTCCTCCATCGATGTGGTTATCACGAACAAGCTGACATTGGTCTGGAACGGCAATCTCAGCGATGATTGGGATCTCGCCACATTGAACTGGAAAGATGGGACAACGGGAGCTGCCAAAAAGTACTCCCAGACGGGTGTTGGCGACATCGTTCGGTTCGACAACACAGCGACCGGATCGGGGACGGTGAATCTTACCACGGATCTTTTCCCCTTTGGTCTTTTCATTGATAACAGTTTAAAGGCCTACACCTTCACGGGGACAGGGCGTTTAACCGGAACAAACGCGCTGGTAAAAGCCAATTCCGGCACGCTGACCCTTGCAAACAGCGGTGTGAACGACTACAGCGGCGGCACGATGATCGAGGGCGGCACAATTGCGATTAGCTCGGCAGATCGGCTGCCCGTGAGCGGCTCGGTAACCTTGTCAGATGTTGCCGGGACCTCGCTGGATCTGAATGGCAACAACCAGACATTGGCCGGCCTGAACGGTGGAGGAACTGCGGGCGGCAACGTCTCACTCGGATCGGGCACTCTCACGGTAACCGGCGCCGGCGCTTATGGGGGTGTTATCAGTGGTGCGGGCAGCCTGGTGAAGTCCGGCTCAGGCAATCTTGCCCTAACAGCCGCGCAAACGTTCGCCGGCGGCACTCTCATTCAAACGAATTCCTCGATTACGGTCGCCAACACGACCGGCAGCGGGCTCGGTTCGGCGAATGTTACAATCGAGGAAGGCGGCGCCTTGTATGTCGGTAACGGGAGTTCCAGCGGGAGTGTTGCGGCTGCAACAATCACCAACAACGGCAGCCTGGAGTACAACGTTACGAATGATATGACCCTGGCCAACTACATCGTTGGAACGGGGCCGGTCACCAAGCGCGGCGTCAACCGGCTGAACATTGACACTGCGAATGACTTCAGCGGCGTTTTCTGGCTCTCGGGCGGGGGCATTGTGCGCGTCTCGAACCCGGGCGCATTCGGAACAGCCTCGACACCCGACAGCTACTTCAGCATGGCCATTCCCAATTCAGCGGGGGCCAGCCTTGAATTGGCGAACAACATTACCCTCAACGAGGAGATTCGTTTTTCGTGCAAGAGCGGCACTTACCTGTTACAGCCATCCATCCACAGTGTCGAGGGCACGAACACTCTAAACGGCGCCATAACGTTAACCACGGGCGGATCCGTGCATAACTTCAGCGCGGCGGCGGGCAGCAAGCTGATCGTTAATGGTCCTATTGTGAGGGATGAAACATGGCTCGCCGGCTTCCCCTACTACTGTCTCGGCGGTGACGGTTATGGGGAAATGAATGCCGGGCTGATCAACGGCAACACCTACGATAAAATGACCAATCATCTGTTTAAGACGGGCATGGGAACGTGGGTCTTGTCGGGGTCGAACTATTATTCCGGCTTCACCGTCATCAGCAACGGCACACTCGTCGTCAACGGCAGTATCCTCGGCACGAACACTGTGCCGGTGAATGCCGCTGGATTCTACCTCGGTTGCCAGGTGCGGGCCGAAGGCACGCTTCAGGGCGACGGGGTGATCCAATGCGTGGTGACGAACGAGGGCACGATTGCTCCCGGGTCCTCTGTTGGCTCGCTCACGATCAACAATGACCTGGTCAACCTGCCGGGCAGCACCAACGTGTTTGAAATCTCGGCGGCCGGCTTTGACCAGATTGACGGGCTGGCGAACGTCAGTTACGGCGGAACACTCAAGGTCGAACTGAGTCGTTCCGTGACTGCGGGCGAGAGCTTCAAGCTCTTCTCGGCGGCATCCTACCCGGCGGCGAACTTCGACGCGTTCGAACTGCCTGACATCAGTCCGCTGACATGGGACACCACGCAGTTGACCGTTGATGGCACCTTGCGGGTGGCGGGCGCGGGGAGCATTGAGATTGGGGCGTTTGGCCTTGAGAATGACGGCAACTTCGGCATGAGCGGCAGCTACGGGACCAGCAGCGCCGGATACCGTGTGCTGGCCACGACGAACCTGGCGGATGCATCAAGCTGGATCGAGGTGGGCAGCGGAACGTTTGCCAGCGGCGCCTTCTCGTTCACAGACCTTGGTTCGACGAACTACCAGAAGCGGTTTTACCGCGTTGTAACGCCGTAAGCGACCGGGTCTTATCAACAATGGCGGCAGGGTTCCTTTGGCGGGCGCCCTGCCGCCGCAAGTTAACCTCCTCGGTTCCGGGCGCCGGCGCGGTGAGAGTGAAAAAAATTGTGCTGGCGCGCCTTTTTAATCACCCCTTTGCATGAAATGTAGCATGAAATCCTTGACTGGCGTTTACGGTTCCAAGCGGAACATGCGAATGCTTTCGGTCGTTGCGCTAAGCGGCGTTCTTTGCCTGGGCGCCGGCGCCATTGAAGCCGCCGAATCCGCCTCAACAACCGGGCTTGATCTGCCATTTATCGAGGGGTTTGATGCGTCGGCACTCGATCCGGGCTGGACCGTTCATACCGGTCCGGAGAGCGGCATCGCCATCCAGAACGGCGCGGCAAGGTTTACTGCCAGATCTGGAAATCGCGCGCATATCGAGCGTGGGCTGGATCGTGATCTCGTTCGCGTTTCGGCGAAATTGAAGTCCAGCGGTGAGGGCGGCGCCGTCTCCATCTTCGCCTGGTGGGATGCATCCAACTTCGTTCAGGTGGGACTCAACAGGGAAGGCTCCGGGCGGATGGAGGCGCGCGTGGCGCTTGGAAACTACCCTCACGACTATGACCTGGGTCCCTGGGCAGCGGAGCAATGGCACACCGTTGCCATTGAGGTTGCGCAGGACTGCATTCGAATCCTCAGGCAGGACGAGAAGGGGGTGTTCGTGCCGCTGCACATTGGCGACAGACCGCAGCGTTTTTCGGCAAAACCCGCCCTGCTCGTGGCGGGCCGGGATGCGGAAACAAAGCTATTCCCGCCTGCGAATCCGTGGATCCATCCCCCGGCAACAAATGCCATCCACCTTTGCGCTGTTGATGACATTCGGGTAACGGCGCTGGCGCGCGGAAGGACAAGAGCTTCCGGGCGGGAGCGGCGGCAGTTGGTCCAGGGCGGCCTGGATGCATGGGGCCGCGAGGCATTGGCCGGCAAAGCTGATCCCACATTCGAAAAGGCTGCCCGGCATTTTCCGCCATTGAAATGGCCTCGCGAAGCGATTGGAGTCAAAGACAATCCATCTGCCCTTGGCGTGGCAGCGGATGGGTCGCTCCAGTTTTCCGGAGACATTGCGAACTACAAAAAGCCGGTGGGGTTCTTCAGCGTTGATGGGTATCGATTCGGATCGGGAGCGGATGCCTGCGCCAGGCGCCTGGCCAACGGCTACATGCCGATGATTATCGCAAAAGACCGGCACAGCGCCCTGGAACTGGAGCAGACGGCTTTCGGGTACAGCGAAGGTTTCTCCGCGGATCAAACCCTGCACGCCTATGTGCAGATGAATATTACAAATCCTGAGAACCGCAGCCGAACGGCGGATCTCGCCTTTCACATGGAGCCGGTTCCGGCTGGCGCCGCGATAAAGTCGTGGAGTTTGGACCTGCCCGCGCGCGGCAGTCGCACCGTTCAGGTTCGGGTGCCATCCACCACGGTATTTCCCCCCAGCCCCGGAACCTCTCGCGCGGCGACGATCAACACGGTAACGGCGGGCGCCGTGGAGGAGATCAGCGCGGCCGACTTTGCAAGCGCTCTGGAAAGAACGGGCGCGTATTGGGAGCAGTTGATTTCGCGGGGGAGCCGTTTCGAGATTCCCGAAACGCGCGTGCAGGATGCCTACCGCGCGTGGATCGGCTATAACTTTCTGAACGTGTCCAGGCGCGGCGAGGTCTTCCACGTGTGTGACGGCTCGGGTTTTTATTCGAAGGTGTATGGCTACAGCGCCGCCCTTTTCTGCAACAACCTCGATCTGCTGGGGTACCATGATCTGTCAGCCGCCTACCTCGAGTCCCTGCTGACCTTTACCCAGACCAATGGATTGCTGGCGGTAAACTTTGGCAGCACCGACACCGGCGCGGCGCTTTGGGCGATCAGCGAGCATTATCGCATCACCCGCGACGCCGGGTGGCTGCGGCGGATCGCCCCGCGCATGCTGCAAATGTGCGATTGGATCATTGCGCAGCGGCAGAAGTTTCAGGTCGTCACGACGGACCATCCTGCGATAACCAAAGGCCTGATTCGCTATCGGCCCTATGCGGATCTGCTGCATCCGGCGGCCGACTATTTCTCGAACGGGTACCTCTGGAAGGGCATGGACGCCGCGGCGGATGTGCTGGAGGAAATCGGGATGCGCGAGGCGGCAGCCCGGCTCGAGCTCGAGGCCGGGGCGTATCGCAGAGACATTCTTGCCTCGATGGAGCAGGGAATCTTCAACGACCGCGGCATGCGCATCCTGCCGGCGATACCGGACACGCGGGAGTTGTGGAAGGAAGCCAACGGCAGCGCCAATGGCTACTACGGCATTATTGCGCCCTGCATGCTCGAGGCCGGTTTGCCGGCCTGGAATGATCCGAAGGCGGGCTTGATTGTGGATGCTCTCGAGCGGCGTGGCGGCCTGGTGGCGGGGGTATCCCGGTTTCACGATATGGCGGATCACGCCTATGCCTATGGCTACTGGATGAACCGGCTGCAAAACGGGGATGAACGGAAGGCGATCCTGGGCCTGTACGGGTCCATGGCTTACGGCATGTCGCGCGACACGTATTCGGCCGTGGAATGCACCCATATAAAGACGGGTGAGAATTACTGGACCTTGCCGCACACATACTCGAATACGCAGCAACTCCGGCTCTTGCGCAACATGCTCGTGCGCGAAAATGGGAATCAGCTTCTGCTGGCCCAGGCAGCTCCGCGCCATTGGCTCGCCCCCGGCAAGCGCCTGGCGGTCAACAAGGCCCCGACGGTCTTTGGCCCGGTCAGCTACAGCATTGAGATTTCTGGAAAATCCGCGCGGGTGCGGCTGGATCCTCCGGTGCGACAGGCGCCGGACGAGATCGTCCTGCACATTCGTCATCCGGACTTTTTGAAAATCGCCCGGGTGTCGGAAGGAAAACATGAAGGAGTGAGCTTTTCCGGCGAGACCCTGAGAATACGGAGGGCCAGCCAATCCCTCGCCTTGAATCTTATTTTGAAATGATGAACACACTTGATTCCGACAATAACACGGTTGAATCCGCCAAATGATCCTGATTGATTGGCTCGTCGTTGCGGCCTGCTGCACGCTGGTGTTCGCGGTGGGGATGACGTTTGCCCGCAAATCCTCGAGGAAGGGCGCGGCGGGCTATTTTGCCGGGGGGCGGGACGTGCCCTGGTGGGCCATCGGGCTTTCCAACACTGCCACCTACAGCTCCGGCACCGGCGCCTTCGTCATGCTGGTGCTGGTGTTCGGCATTGCCGGGAACTGGCTTTGGTGGGCCAGTTGGATCGTCTGGATGCCCCTTGTGGCGATTGTTTGGGCGCGCATGTGGAGACGCATGCAAATCGTGACCACTGCCGAACTGATCTCCCTGAGATACGGCGGCACACCCGCGGTTGTGGCCCGGAAGGTGTATGCGTTCGTTTGTTGTTTCGGATTTGCCGTGCTGATCATCGCATACATCACCGGCTTCTTCGCGAAAACCATCGCCCCGCTCTGCCCGCTGAGCACCATGCAGATTCTGCTGATCTTCGGCGGCATCACGGTTGTCTATACAATGTTCGGAGGTCTGCTGGGAGTGGTCTATGCCGATGTTGTGCAATTCGCCATCATGATCATTGGCTCGACGGTTTTTCTCGTGCTGGCGGTGATGCACCAGGGCGGGTGGTGGGAAGTGCTGGAGCGCGTGCGCGAGATCAGGCCCGCGGGGCTTGTCCAGACGCCGCCTACGCCAGGGATCGAGGCGCTGACGCTGCTGGTGCTGTTCTTGCAGGGCTGGTTTTTTGCGGGCTCGCCCACAGCGGGCGAGGGAATGACCGCACAGCGGTTCATGGCCGCGCGCAACGAGGGTCACGCCGTGGGCGGCCAGCTTTTCAACGCGTTCCTCGCGCTGTCCTTTCGCACGCTGCCGCTGATTGGCCTGGGCATCGTTGCCATGACCCTTTTCTGGACCGCGGATCTGGAGAAAAGCGCGGGCGCGGCTCCCCTGGGAACGGCTGTTCTGAAGGATCCCGCGCATGCATGGGGCGAGTTGATCAAGGCTTCCGGCCTGCCTCACGGGCTCATTGGCCTGCTGATTGCCGCGGAGGTCGCCGCCTTCATGGGTGCGCTCAGCTCCCTGATCAACTGGGGCAGCAGCTTTGTGGTGAACGATCTGCTCCCAGCCCGAATGAGCCAGGCGGGGGACAAGGTGTGGGTGAGCCGCGGCACGTCGCTGGCCCTGTTCCTGTTCGCGGCCGTTGTTACGGTTCTGTTCGTGGATAACATGGTGAGCTGGTTCATGTTCATCAACTCGGCGATGGTCATCTTTCTCCTGCCGCTTGCGTGGTTCCGGTTCTTCTGGTGGCGCTTTAATGTGTGGGGCGAACTGGCGGCCATTGTGCTGGGGCTTCCCCTCTCGATCCTCGTCTGGTTCATTCTCGATTTTCAAAGCAAACCGATGTGGCAGGGTCTTGGCTTGCTGTTTGGTTTGAGCTTTGTGGTTCTTATCGTCGTGACGCTGGTTACCCCTCCCGAAAAGCCCGAAACACTCAGGACCTTCTACAGCCGCTGCCGGCCGCCGGGCTTTTGGAAGCCGGTGACAAAGGAAATGAAACTCGCGGACACCGGGGAACCCTCGTCGGGCCGATTGCTTGCCGATTCCATGCTGGGCATTGTGGCGTCGCTTGGCCTTGTGGTGGCAACCAACGCGATTTTTGTCGCCGATTGGCCACGCTTCGCCGTGAGCATTGCGGTTTGCATCGCCGCGAGCTTGTGGCTTCTGCGGCGTATTTTGCGCCCCGGGCAGTCCGCGCGGCGCGTCTCCAATGACTCTGAAACGCAGCTTGTAAAATGATGCGTCACCCTGGTTTCAGCCTGGTAGCGGCCGCCTTATGGCAGCTCTCTGTGTGGATGCTTCCGGCCGCTTCGACCGCCTGGAAGGGCGGCAGCGGCGTTGATTGGGCCAATGCTGTCAACTGGACCAACGGCATTCCCACAGCCTCGGTCAGCGTCTTTTTCGTTACCAATGGTGTCGTTCAATCCGCGGGGACGAACAATAGAGTCCATCCCGGCGCCCGTATCGAGTCCCTGAATTACGCACACACGAACGCCGTTGCGGGGAATCACCATCACCACACATGGCTGAACGAGGGGATCTCTTTAACCGTATCCAATGCCTCTGCCGGCAATGCGGTGTTCGTTGGCGCGGGCCTGCCGGTGTACAACACGGCAACACGGGCTCTGATCTCCGGTCCGGGCACGCTCGATATCGTGGCCACAAACGGCGCGTTCAACGTGCGCCAGGGCGGCCTGCAGAATTACTCCGGCGTCGCTTCGCTGGACTTATCCGGGCTCAGCAACTGCACCATGAACGTTCGGCAACTGCTGGTTGGCGGCGACGGCTCGAGCGCATCCGCCGAAATGGAGCGGGCTTCCGGAACCCTGAAGCTCGCCCGCAACAACTTCCTTCGCCTCGGGGGCATCGTGCCGCCGGGGCTGACTGTGGGCTACAACAAGAGCAGGGGTGGCAGCGCGGGCAGCGCGCTCGTGCTGGGACAAACGAATTGCATATTCTCCGATTACGGGGTGGCGGTGGGCATAGGACGCAGCTCCCCTTGCAGCATCACTTTCGGCGGCTTTCCATCTTCCTTCGCGCTTTTTCGCGACGCTGCGGGCACGGGCCGTCAGGCGTTTTGGCTTATTGGTGATTCCTCGCGGACGACCTATTCCGGAAACCTCACCTCCGCCACGAATGATTTCTCCGGCGGCACGGTAGATGCCCTGGTGGATGTTCTGGTGGTGGGGCGAAGTGTGAACGACACCAATGGGCTCGGCATTGCCGGGAACGATGGGACCCTGACCTTTTCCTCGGGAACCATGGATGTGAACACCGCCGTCATCGGCTACATGATGCAGAGCAACTGCGCCCGCGCACAGGGGACGATAAACGTGGACGGCGCCGGCGTTTTGCGCGTGAACCACTCGATGCTGCTGGGCAGTTTCAAGGCGGATGATCCGACCAACGGCATCAGCTTTGCGCATCTGCACGTCGGCACACGAACAGGCGGCGGCTCGGTGATTGTCCGCGGCCCCATCCGTTGTGTCACCAACGCGCTCAACAGCCTGAACGACAGCCAGATCATCCTGCGCGAGGGTGGCAGCCTTGCTGTCCGGGGCGCTGTGGGGCCGCTCAGGGCGCTCGAATTGAATCGCGCCTCGCTGACGCTCGATTTTGGCAGTTCCAACCCACCGGCGCCCGCCGCTTGCGTCACTCGCGAGCTGTCCACCGTTGCTCCCGTCTCGCTGACCATCCTCGGGACAGCCCTTGCCCCGGGCCGCCTGCCGCTGATCCGCTACACCATGTTAACGGGCAACGGCGCCGCGGACTTTCAGCCGCCTGTGTTGCCGCCGCAAGTGCAGGGGTACCTGACTAATAACACCGCGGAATCCTCGATGGATCTTGTGATTACCGCCGCTCCCGAGCCATCCACAAACGCGCCAAACACGGCTCCGCGCCTCGTGGGCCCGGTTTATGCCGACTACGATTCCGCGCCGCGCGAAGCGGCCGTAAGGCTCGATGGCCTGCAGCACTTTGACACCCCGAAACTGATTCAGAAGCTGATTGCGGGGAATATCCGCACCTATGCCTTTCTGATATGGAAAGGATTGAGCGATTGGGATGATTTCCGGCTCGAGTTTCTCCCGGCGGCGCAAGCCGCCGGAATTAATGTGTGGCTGTATCTCACCCCGCCCTCGGAGAACCATCCGCCGGAGAACTATGTTCCATTCGGCAACGACTACTATTCCTGGATCACCGAGGCGGCGAGGCTTTCGCTCAGGTATCCCGCGCTCAAAGCGCTGGCCATGGACGATTTCAACTCGAACCTGGGGCTCTTTACTCCGGACTATGTGCGGCAAATCACTGAGGCCGCTCGCGCCATAAACCCCGAATTCATGTTTCTGCCCGTCACTTATGACTGGTCCAAGCGGCCGGGCAGCCCCACAGGCATGATCACGCCCGCATTCGCGCACGACTACGGGCCTTACTCCAGCGGCGTCATTTTTCCATACCTGAACTGGACGAACAAAGATGACTACAGCGATGAGAGCGCGCAGATCCTCTTCAACAGCAAGGTTCTTGCCGGGCAACTCTCGCAGTTCACCGTCACATTCCCGGGCTACACCCCATCCCAGGCGGGCGCTTATTCCGCCCTCGTGCAAACGCTCGCGAACAGCGCGGGTTTTCCGGATGCCCCTTACCCGTTCAGCTTTCGCATTTATGACGATTACACCGGCGCAACCAGCAATTACCACAAGCTCCAGGTTCTTGTGGACGGCTCGCTTGTTTGGGAGGAGGACGTGGCCGGAAACAGCGGAATTCACGAGGTTTCATTGAATCTCCAGGGGCCGCTTCGCGGCAAGCGCTCCGCCGCGCTCGCGCTCAGAATGTTCGATGCGCAAGGGGTCGGCAATTTCCGCGTGCGCAACACCTGGATCATCCCGCCCGGCAACTGGACGGTTTCGGAGACGGGGGCTTTTGCGGGAACCGGCAGCTATTATCCGGCGAATCCGAATCGGCCAATTCCGCTGATTGTGATGATCTACGACGGCGGTTATGGGGGCACGTGGTACCCGACTCCTGATTACGTGCGCGAAGCCAATCTGATCGCGCACGAGGCGGTTGTTGATGGCCGGGCTGACGGCATCATCCAGTACTGTCTGGACAAAACAGATGCCAGCCCGCAATTCCCGATCGTCCAGGGTTTCTACGAACAATGGGCCTGGCAACCGAGGTTCGTCTCGATCGAGAAAATTCCCGGGGGCGCTTTGCTGCGAGGAGTCAATGGCAAGCCGCTTGCCGGCTACACTCTGCGCGCAACTACCAACATTACGAACACCGTGTCCGCATGGACGCCGCTCGCGCAAGGCCTCTTTGGCCCGGACGGCGCCTTCACCAACAGCGTCCCCAGTGGAACAAATCAGTTCTTCCGTCTCTCTGTCCCATAAAGCGCCGGAAATACCAATCGCCAGCGCACACCAACAAAAGTAATAAAAGGGGTCACATAAAAGGGGTCAAGCCTCTAGTTTTCCCTCTTTCTTTCATATGTCGAATCGATGCTGCGCCGGGCCGTCTGAGGGTGGGTTCCGC
>ERZ1645192.1244-NODE-1244-length-21364-cov-10.884321_pt1 | contig 21364 bp, 21 predicted proteins | sample MGYA00575354_ERZ1645192 | MGnify/ENA primary metagenome ERZ1645192 (study PRJEB40844, sample SAMN11349763) | freshwater sediment metagenome | isolation source: river sediment | host: Sediment | place: India: Faizupur Khadar , New Delhi | collected 2017-02-21 ... | reverse complement strand
AGACTCTGGCGGAATCGGGGACGGCAGACACGCCGGCATTGCCTATCAGGGGATTAATTTTATTGCCTGGTTTTAAGAACAGATTAATGATCTTGACAAACATAACACCTCCGAAAGTAGCAATAATAAATGAGAGAGCGCCCAGAACAAATATCTTCACCGATTCTATCTGCAAAAATTTATCGGCCTGGGTTGAACAGCCTACTGTCAACCCAATAAGAATAGTGATCACATCGATAAGCGGACCGCGTGCCGTTTCAGCCAGTCTGCGGGTTACTCCGCTCTCTTTCAGTAAATTGCCGAAGAAGAGCATACCCAAAAGAGGAAGGCCCGATGGTACAATGAAAGCGGTCATTAGCAGCCCTACGATAGGAAATATTATTTTCTCAGTCTTGGCTACGGCACGCGCCGGTTTCATTCGTATCAGGCGTTCCTTCTTTGTGGTAAGCAGTTTCATCACAGGAGGCTGAATAACGGGAACTAAAGCCATATAAGAATAAGCCGATACGGCAATGGCGCCCATCAATTCGGGTGCAAGGCGTGAAGAAAGGAAAATGGCCGTGGGACCGTCGGCCCCTCCGATGATTCCGATGGCTCCGGCAGCATTGGCTTCAAAACCCATGGCCAGGGCAATGGCATAAGCCCCAAAAATACCCAGCTGGGCAGCCGCTCCAATCAAAAGCAACTTTGGATTGGATATCAGAGCGGAAAAATCGGTCATTGCACCAATGCCCAGAAAAATAAGCGGCGGATACCATCCTTTCTGAACACCCTGGTAGAGGATATTCAATACAGATCCTTCTTCATATACCCCGACACTTAATCCGGGGAACAGGGGAATATTACCTATGATTATACCAAAGCCAATGGGAATAAGCAGAAGGGGTTCCCATTCCTTTACAATGGCCATCACAATGAACAGAATGCCTATGCATATCATCAACAGATGCTGATAGGTACAATTGGCAAATCCGGTGTATTCCCAAAATTGTACAAGATTATTGATAATATTTTCCATATCAGTTCAATGTAATCAGCGGAGCACCTTCCAGCACTGAGTCCCCTTTATTAACTTTAATTTTAGCTACCACTCCGTCTCTGTCGGCTTCAATATTATTTTCCATTTTCATGGCTTCCAGAACAATCAGTTTTTGTCCGGATTTAACAGTTTCACCTTCTTTAACACAGACTTCCAGGATAACGCCGGGAAGCGGTGAATTTATGGCCGATGCATTGGCAGACGGAGTAGGAGCGGGTGATTTGGCGGCAGACGGAGCGGCGATGCGCGGTGCTCTGGCCGGAGCAGCCTGCGTGGTCGTTTTTTTAATGGGCTGGTCTATGGTAACTTTGTACGGAGTGCCGTTCACCTCAACATCGGCCAGCGTATCATCTATGTCGTTTACGGTAACGTTATAGTTATTCCCGTTAATGATTAAATTATATTCTTTCATGGGTATAGTATTTCTATGATTATCTCTTTTTTACGTTTGGTACCTGACGGAACATCTGGTATTTGGTACTCCATGGAGAATAGTCACGCCTTATCTTATCGATTGTAAGGATCGTATTTTCCACATCATGTATCTCATTTTCATTGGCATAAAGGAACAAAGCAGTGGCAATTGCCGCATATTCTTCACCGGATGTTTCAGCAACGGAGACTTTCGTGCTTTGATGATGCGAATCTGATTTTTTCTGAAGCGCACGGATAGATATATTGCCGATACCTTTAAAAGCCAGGTATAAAAGCACCAATGCAGAGAAAACCACAGACATGGCCATAATGGCCATTATCCATCCGATCGGGTCCATCTTTTTCATACGTTCACTCTTGGAGAGACCGTCCAACGTATAGTTATTAGTACTTGGAGATGTTTTTTGCATGATATCCCAACCTTCATTTTCGTTTTCGGGCCCATAGGGACCGTTTCCGTCAACAATACGGCCGTAGGATTGGTTGGGTTGCAAATTCCCGGGAATACGGACCTTGTCGAGTATGGTGCGTCCGTCATTGGCTGTCAGAATAAGGTATTCAGAGCCTTCCAGTTTGAAATTTACGTGAAATGTTCCCCGGTACGCCTGGTCATCTGCCCAGAATAATATGTGCTGGCGGGGTTTAATAGCTGTGAGAATATCACCACGGGGAATACAGTATTTTTTTAGATTATCGGGGTCGTTGCTTAGGTAGCAACCTCCAATGTCAACGGTTCCATACCCGGAATTGAAAATCTCAAACCAGGCATTCTGTTGACCGAAGTCGTCCTGGAAATCATGTGTATTGATCACCAGAAATTCATTCAGTCGCAGGTCACGCTTGCTTTGAGCAATGACAGGAACGGATAACGACACAAATACCCCGACAAGTATGATTTTATAAAAAGACTTCATATGTACAGGGATTATAAAGGAAGGTTATCGTGTTTTTTAGGTGGGTTACTCGTTTTCTTAGTAGAAAGCAGTTGCAGGGACCGGATGATCCTGAACCGGGTGTTACGGGGCTCAATCACATCATCTATATAGCCGTATTTGGCTGCATTGTACGGATTGGCAAACATATCACGGTATTCTTTCTCTTTTTCAGCCACAAACAGAGCCTGATCTTCGGCTTCCGCCATTTCTTTGTTAAAGAGGACTTCGATGGCTCCGGAAGGACCCATAACTGCAATCTCGGCCGAAGGCCACGCATAATTGATATCACTGCGCAGGTGCTTGGAGCTCATGACAATATAGGCTCCTCCGTATGCTTTGCGCAAAATGACGGTAATTTTGGGAACGGTGGCTTCTCCGTAGGCATAGAGCAGTTTGGCCCCGTGTAATATGACGCCGCCGTACTCCTGCTGGGTTCCGGGCAGGAAGCCGGGTACGTCAACAAGGGTTACCAGGGGAATGTTGAAGGCATCGCAGAAACGTACAAAGCGGGCTGCTTTGCGGGAAGCGTTGCAGTCCAGCACTCCCGCAAGCACCCGGGGCTGATTGGCCACGATACCAACGGAAGATCCGTTAAAGCGGGCAAAACCTACAATAATATTGGTGGCATAATCTTTATGTACTTCCAGGAACTGTCCGTCGTCCACAATGGCGTGGATGATTTCATACATATTGTAAGGTTTGTTGGGACTATCGGGAATGATCTCGTTCAGAGAATCATCCAGACGGTCAATGGGGTCAGAACATTCCCCTCTGGGCGGTTCTTCCATGTTGTTCTGAGGAATATAGCTCAACAGGTTGCGAATAAGTTCCACTCCTTCTTCTTCTGTGTCCACAGCAAAGTGAGCCACTCCGCTTTTAGTAGCATGTACGCTGGCTCCCCCGAGTTCTTCCTGAGTTACGTCTTCTCCGGTAACAGTCTTTACCACCTTTGGCCCGGTAAGGAACATATAGCTCGAGCCCCTCATCATGATATTAAAATCGGTCAGAGCGGGAGAATATACAGCTCCGCCCGCGCAGGGCCCAAAAAGAGCAGAGATCTGCGGAACCACGCCCGATGCCATGATGTTATTCTGGAAGATATTCCCGTAGCCGGCCAGCGCACTGACGCCTTCCTGAATTCTGGCGCCGCCCGAGTCATTGATACCAATGACGGGCGCTCCTACCTTCATGGCCTGTTCCATTACTTTGCAGATCTTCAGAGACATGGTTTCGGATAAAGAACCTCCGAAAACCGTAAAGTCCTGTGCAAACACATATACCAGACGTCCGTCAATGGTGCCGTATCCGGTTACCACTCCGTCACCCAGAAATGAGTTGTCCTGCATATTGAAATTGGTGCAGCGATGGGTTACAAACATATCAAATTCTTCAAAACTGCCTTCGTCAAGCAGCATGGCGATGCGCTCGCGTGCCGTACATTTTCCTTTGGCATGCTGTGCATCAATGCGTTTCTGTCCTCCTCCCAAACGGGCCTTCTCACGGAGTTGTGTTAACGCTTTCACTTGTTCCAGTTGGTTGCTCATGGTTATGATTGTGTATAAAGTTATACTTTTGGTTTTTCACATAATTCAGTTAATACACCCAGGGTGCTCTTCGGATGAAGGAAAGCAATATTCAAACCTTCAGCTCCTTTGCGGGGAGATTTGTCAATAAGGCGTATTTCATTGGAAGACAGCTCGTCCAATTGTTCCTGCAATCCTTCTGTTGCAAAAGCAATATGGTGTACCCCTTCTCCCTTGTTTTCTATGAATTTGCCTACAGGACCTTCAGTGTCGGTACTCTCCAGAAGTTCAATTTTTGTCTGACCCACCAAAAAGAAAGCGGTTCTGACTTTTTGTTCGGGAACTTCTTCTATGGCATAACAAGTGAGTCCGAGCTTTTTCTCATAGAACGCTATGGCCTCATCAAGCGACCTGACAGCAATACCTATGTGCTCGATGTATCTTATATTCATGCGGATACGTTAAATAATTATAAATGCAACATAAAAATAGTATCCGGCAAAAATACTAAATTTATCCGAAACGAATAACTTTTTAAGAGATTCTTTAACTTTGTACTCCGTTATGGAGAGCATTTACAAACCAAGGAACTATACAGGGACCCATTACTTGCTTAAACTGGCAGTAAGGTTGTCAATCGTATTTATTTTCTATCTTTCAAGCCGTCTGGCGTTTTTCCTTTATAACAGTTATTTGTTTCCCGAAACCACCTGGTCAGATATGCTGACCATTTACAAAGGAGGGATCCGTTTTGACCTGGCAGCTTTGTTTTATTTGAACGTCATCTACCTTTTTTTCGCCCTCATACCTTTTCCTTTTGTTTTTTCCAGGGGATACCAACTATTTCTTAAGATTTTGTTTGTGGTTTTAAACGCCGCCGGCTTTCTGGGACAACTCTTCGATTTTGTATTTTTCAGAACCACCGTAAGACGGAACGATTTTTCCTTTTTCAATGAGTTCTCAGATAATATAATGGTGGGCAACCTGTTCTTTAAAAGTTTGCAGCAATACGGAATCTTTTTTATTATCTGGCTGTTGCTTTTAATTTTACTGATAGTATCATACGGCAAAATAAAATATCCTTCCAGGCCGGCTTTTACATTTTCTTTCTTTTTTTCGCGGCTGCTTATCCTCTGTGTAATGCTGCTCCTGTCTGTGGCCGCTATCAGGGGAGGGATCGACCGTACCACCCGCCCCATAACTTTAAGCAATGCTTCTGAATATGTTAAACGTCCCGTTGAGACAGCGCTTGTTTTAAACACTCCGTTTTGCGTTATACGGACTATTGGGAAACCGTCGCTCGATAAACTGGAATATTTCAAATCCGTTGAAGAGCTTGAACAGGTATATTCGCCGGTGCATTGTAACCCCCGGGAGAATATCGTGGCCCCCGTAAGTGACAGCCTGAGACCGAATGTTGTGGTCATTATCCTTGAGAGTTTTTCAAAAGAATATTCCGCGTATCTCAATCCCGGCTACACTTCCTTTGTTCCTTTTCTCGATTCCCTTATGTCCTGTTCATTAACCTGTACACGTGCCTATGCTAACGGACGTAAATCCGTAGATGCATTACCTTCGGTGCTGGGCAGTATCCCGAGCCTCGAACAGCCTTTCGCTCTTACTCCCTATGCGCTCAACGAATTGGAGGGCTTGGGAAAAGCGTTGGAAAGGTGGGGATATCATACATCGTTTTTTCACGGAGCACCCAACGGATCTATGGGGTTGAACGCTATGGCCCGCAGCCTGGGTTTTAACGAATATTACGGAAAAGACGAGTTTAATGACAATTCTCAGTTTGACGGTTACTGGGGCATTTGGGATGAACCTTTTCTGCAGTTTTTCGCCCGGAAATTAAATACTTTTAAGCAACCCTTTGCATCGGCTGTCTTTACTTTATCGTCGCACCATCCGTTTGTGATTCCAAAAAGCTACGAAGGCGTTTTCCCAAAAGGGAAGTTGCCCATTCATCAATGCATAGGCTATGCAGACCACGCACTTCGTCTTTTCTTCCGTACGGCCCGAACCATGCCCTGGTTTCCCAATACACTTTTTGTGCTCTGTGCAGATCACGGAGCCTATTCGCTTCTCAATAAGGAATACCAGACAGACAACGGCAGTATGGCCATTCCTGTTATTTATTACGATGCAAGGAAGGAGAGCGATTCAACCTGCGTAAAAGGAGTCCGCTACGAAGAATATACCCAGCAGATTGATATAATGCCTACCGTACTCGATATTATAGACTATCCATACGGATATTTTGCCTTTGGCAGAAGTATTCTCGATACGTTATCAGTTCCTTTTGTGGCGCATTACCCCAATTCCTTTGTACTACTTAGGGATGCAAAAGAAAAAGAGCCCTCGAATGAGCTCTTTATAAAAGCGTTCCGTCAACAATACAACAACAGGCTTATTGATGACAGAATGACGGCCGAATGATCACGCCATATTGGTATATACGTTCTGTACATCGTCGTCGTCCTCAATGCGGTCAAGCAGCTTTTCAATATCGGCCTTGTCTTCCGGACTTAATTCCTTAAGTTCCCCGTTTACGACACGGTCAAATCCGCCGCTGATGAATTCCAGTTCTTTTTCCTCGATGTATTTTTGTATGGCACCGTACGATTCAAAAGTTCCGTAGATTACAATCTCTTCTTCGTCTCTGAAGACCTCTTCCACTCCGAAATCAATCAGGTCAAGTTCCAGTTCTTCGAGATCGATGGAAGGTTTGAATTTGATTTTAAAAACGGATTTATGGTCGAACATGAATTCAACACTGCCCGAAGTGCCCAGGTTGCCGCCACTTTTATTGAAATAGGAACGGAGATTGGCCACTGTACGGGTGGTATTGTCTGTTGCAGTTTCCACAAGAATGGCAACCCCGTGAGGACCATATCCTTCGTATACCACTTCTTTGTAATCTCCTTTGTCTTTTTCTTCGGCGCGTTTTATGGCTCTTTCAATATTGTCCTTGGGCATATTTTCAGAGCGTGCGGTCTGAACGATAGCACGTAATCTGGGATTGTTTTCCTGATCTGTACCGCCTTGTTTGGCGGCTATGGTCAGTTCCTTGCCCAGCCTGGTGAATGTCCGGGACATATTGCCCCAGCGTTTCAGTTTGCGTGCCTTTCTGTATTCAAAAGCTCTTCCCATATACTGATAATTGTTATTCCGAAACTTCCAGACGGCTTATGTATTTATCAATATCGTACCCTTCAATACTTTGAGGATATTTATCCTTGATAAGCCTGTACATTTCAAGAGCTTTGACTTTGTTGTCCAGTTCTTCGTAAATAATACCGGCTTTCTTGTAATAGGCTGCCGAGTAAGCATTGTCTTTGTATTCTGCGGCTTTCAGGTAATACGAAAGTCCGTTCTGAAGATCTCCCGTGCCGACGTATGCGTCCCCTATGTTACAATAGGCACGTGCCTGTATGATTTCGTCTTTGGCGTTGTATTTTTTCAGATAGTTGATGGCTTCCTGATAATTGCCCATTTGCAGTTCCGATACGCCTGCATAAAAATAGACAACTTTTCCGGGAAGAGCTTTGTACTCATCAATAATATCCTTAAAACCCATATTGTTACCATCGCCGTTCAAAGCCAGATTAAAAGAATCTGCCCTGAAATAACTTTCTGCCGGAAAAAGTTGAGCAAGCGCCTCCTGCTTACGGGGTTCACGGATAAGTTTCATATAAGCGAAGCCACCTCCGAGGATTACAACAATCGCAATTGCCGAGTATAAAAGATGCTTTTTGTATTTAGCCAGAAATTCTTCTGTCTTTCCCAATGCCTGGGCTACTGCTACAGGTTCTTCGCTTTTGGTTTTCTTTTCTGTGTTCTTTTTTGCCATACGTCTTAATTTTGAGGCGGCAAATATACGCAATTTTTGCTATGTTTGCATACATATTTTTATGAATCCTTATGTATTTAAGCCGTTTGTTGATATCTCATTTTAAAAACATTGAAAATACATCGCTCGATTTCTCTTCAAAAATCAATGTTTTGTACGGAGATAACGGAGAGGGCAAGACCAATCTTCTCGATGCCATATATTATCTTGGTGTATGCAAGAGCTTCTTTGCCGTCCCGGACCGGGAGATAATAACCCATTCCTGCGACCTTTCAACTCTTTACGGTGAATACGCGATGGGTTCGGGTTTAACTGAAAAAATTGCCTGTTCCCTGACCCGACAGGGGGAGAAGCTTTTTAAAAGAAACGGAAAAACTTATGAACGTCTTTCCATGCATGTGGGGTTGATCCCCGTGGTGATGGTTTCACCGCAGGACACTTCGTTGGTTTTCGGGACTGGTGACGAGCGGCGCAGGTATATGAATTTCTTATTATCCCAGACAGATCCGGGGTATTTGCAAACGGTCCTTGAATACAAAAAATGGCTGTTTCAAAGGAACAGGGTACTCAAGACAGATACTGCCGGATTGAGTGTGCTGGAGGCGATAGATGCGGGGTTGTGTCAAAGAGGTGATGAGATCCACTCCCGGAGAGCAGAATTGTGCCGGCTGCTACATCCGTATGTGGTTGATTTTTACAGCCAGCTTTCCGGGAATAAAGAACAGATAGATCTTTGTTACGAATCGGATCTGAACAAAGACTCTATGGCTGCATTGCTCAGGAAAAACGAACAGAAGGACAGGGCTCTTCAATACACAACTGTTGGAGTGCAACGCGATGACGTGCTCTTTTCACTGAATGGTTATCCCCTGAAAGTATGCGGTTCCCAGGGGCAGCAGAAAACGTTTCTGCTGGCACTTAAACTGGCCCAGTTCGCACTTATAAGACAACTTAAGGGAATGGCTCCCATCCTGCTTCTGGACGATGTTTTTGATAAACTCGATGCCCAAAGGGTCTCTTTTTTACTTCGCCTGGTGGTCAGAGATCATTTTGGACAAATATTTCTTACCGACAGTAATAAAGTTCGTCTGGAAGAGACACTCAGTGCCATTGGGGGAGATCATTGTTATTACCACGTCAGGGAGGGCGTTTTTACAAATGAAAAAACAAGAAACCAGAACGTTGCAGGACGTTCTTGAACAGACGCTCCGCGAGACGGGTCTGTATGAGGGACTCGAGGTCGTCAGGCTTAATAATGCCTGGGATACGGTCATCGGACCGGCAGCGGCAAAGGAATGCCTTTCCAGATCGTTCTCGGAGGGTGTATACAAAGTGAAGATCCGTTCGGGTGTGCTCCGTTGCCAGCTGGATATGCAGAAGACGGTACTCAGGGCCCGGCTCAATACCCAGATGGGGAAGTCCATAGTGACCGATCTGATCTTATATTAACATGAATAGACAACCTGTAATACTTATTGATAAAGAGGTTCCTTTCCTTGAAGGTGTTTTTGACAACCGTGCCGTTGTTCGACTGATGAAAGGTGCCGAGATTACTGCGACGGACATTGGTGATGCCGATGCCCTGATTATCAGGACGCGTACTGAGTGTGTTCCACGGACGCTGGAAGGAAGCAGGGTCTCATTTATCGGTTCTGCTACCATTGGGACGGATCATATAGATACCGGGTATTGTACTTCGCACGGAATAGAAGTGGCCAATGCGCCAGGGTGCAATGCGGGAGCCGTTATGCAGTATGTTTTTACAGCCCTGGCGGGTTGGTCCGGGAAAAAGGGCAGAAGCCTTTCCGGCATGACTATGGGTATCATTGGGGTGGGCAATGTGGGACGAAGGGTCGCAGAACTTGCGCGTATGCTGGGTTTCAGGGTACTGCTGAATGACCCGCCGCGGGCAGCGGCAGAAGGACCCCATGATTTTTCGGATCTGCCGCAGATACTTTTCCTGTCCGATATTGTGACGCTCCATGTTCCATTGACTGCAGATACTTTTGCCATGGCCGGCGATTCTTTTTTCCGAAAGATGAAGGATGGAGCGTGTTTCGTTAATACTTCCAGAGGTGCGGTGGTGAATGAGGAAGCTTTGAGAAAACATGCGCCGCGACTGGGAGGCGTTATTCTGGACGTGTGGGATAATGAGCCGGATATTGATGAACGGACGTTGGGTGTTACCGATATTGCCACACCTCATATTGCCGGTTATTCCCTTGAGGGGAAGCGAAACGCTTCACAGACTGTTGTACGTGCTATGGCACATCATTTCAGATGGGAAGACCTGTATGATTTCAGTATTAAATTACCTGTCCCCGATTTTGTTCCTGAACATTTGTTATTCAAGGATTGTTTTCCTATTTTTGTAGAGGATAGTAAGTTGCGTTCTTCTCCCAATCAGTTCGAGTCATGGAGAAGTGGCTATACTTTCAGAAGGGAATGGACACGGGAACAATTTAACCAGCTACCGCAATGTTTACTTCACAAGATTTGAATTATCTCAAAAACAAGGGGATAGAGTTAAAAAGCATAGAATCTCAGCTGGAAGCTTTTACTAAAGGCTTTCCTTTTCTCGACATACATGGGCCCGCAGTACCCGGTAACGGAATAATACAATTAACATTGCAGCAGCAATATGAATATGAACGAAGGTATAACGAATGGAAAGGCTCCCGTGTTAAGTTTGTGCCTGCTTCCGGAGCTGCTTCACGTATGTTTAAAGATCTGTTTGAAGCCTCTGTGCTGCTTTCCCAAAGCTACACGGCCACACTTTCCGGTAATGCAGCCCTGTTTTTTCAAAATTTGGAAAAATTTGCATTTTATGGACCGCTTTCCCGTACTGAAGGCTTCAATCCGGGTAACAGAAAGAAGGTTATTGACCTGTTGCTTGGTGCTGAAGGGTTGCGATACGGGTCGCTCCCAAAAGGTTTGATCCTGTTCCATAATTATCCTTCAGGACCACGAACCGCTTTTGAAGAACATTTGGTAGAATCGGCTTTTTATTGTACCGATCCCAAAGGGCTTGCAAATCTTCATTTCACTGTTTCTGAGGAGCATGTGCCTCTTTTCTCCGACCTGTGGAATAAGGTAAAGTCAAGATATCAGTCCCGGTTCGGTATTACTTTTAATGTCTCGTTTTCTGTACAGGACCCCGCTACGGATACCATTGCGGTGGACTTGCAGAACCAACCGTTCAGAAAAAAAGACGGCACACTCCTTTTCCGTCCGGGAGGACACGGTGCGTTGCTTGAGAACCTTAATAAAATAAAGGACGACATAGTTTTTATCAAGAATATTGACAATGTGGTTCCCGAGCCTCTTTTGTCTCCCGTTATCCATTGGAAAAAGGTGCTTGCGGGTCTGCTACTGGAGTGTAGAAAAAAGATATCTGATTATCTGACCGATCTGCAGAACGGGGCAGAACCATTACGAATGAAAGAGATAGCGGCATTTCTGGAAGAAAAATTTTGTATTACCCATCCTGCGGTAGATCCTGACAATTACCGTTCTTACCTTTATTCCAAATTAAACAGACCTCTTCGCGTTTGCGGAATGGTTCCTGCTGCCGGTGAGCCCGGAGGAGGTCCCTTCCGTGTTACGGATAATGATGGTGCCGGTTCTCTGCAGATACTGGAAAGTGTGCAGCTGCAACGTCCCTATCCGGCATCTACTCATTTCAATCCGGTAGATATCGTTTGTTCCTGTAAGGCATACGACGGCACTTCCTATCATCTGCCTGCTTTCAGGGATGACAGCACAGGTTTTATTTCTCAAAAAAGTATGGAGGGAAGGGATTTAAAAGCTCTTGAACTGCCCGGGTTGTGGAACGGGGGTATGAGCCGGTGGAATACCCTCTTTGTTGAGGTGCCTCCTGCTACTTTTAATCCGGTAAAAACAGTCACAGATTTATTACGAAAGGAACATAATTATTAGACTTACAGTATTTGGAAGTTTAAAAAACATTTTTAACTTTGCGTCCGATAAGGGAAAAATTTATTCACCAATTAATAAATAATAGCCATGTTACAAACTATTTTTGATTTTCTGGAACAACTCATCCACAACCCTGCAACTAACGGTTGGTTTGCTGTTATTCTAAGCGTCCTGGGTGCAGGAATCGGTGCTCTCATTTATTTCTTCGGAGGAGAAGAATTAGCTTGATTCAACCCAAAGGAGTTGCCTGAAAATCCATTAATAGAGTAGGGGGAGCCGCCGAAAATCCTTAAGAGTAGGCAAAAAATTTTTATAACCTAATTCGAATTATTATGGAATTTTTTACTCAAGTTTTTGCTGACATATGGCAGAACCTTTTGAACTTTGAAAGCGGATTCATTACATTATTCCTTGGTGCCGGAGCTCTTCTGTTCACAATCGTCATGTCTTTGGTTAACGCTTTCTCCAACCCTTCCTAACAAGAGAGGTATTGAATAAATATAAAAGCGGGTATGCTGCAGCATACCCGCTTTTCATTAATAGATCACGCCGGGATCAGAAAATTTTTGCCCAATTGGTTCTGGGTCTGTCCTGCCAGGCTTTTTTGTGGAAAACATAGCTGACTATCAGTGGAACAACTGTAGTGGCCTCGGCATATACCATCTGTTCGTGAACAGTACTGACTTTACCCCAGGAAGAAGCTTCTTTTAAGGTGGAACTCGAGCAGGCGCCATCCCTGACATCGGCAACTGTTATCTGAATAGCGTACTGGTGCATAGGCACTTCGAAACCCTGGCATTCGGCACATACCACCGTATCCTGTGCGAAATTTTTAGGAACCCCGCCTCCTATCATGAACAAACCGCTGGTTTTTGACTTGATCTTGATTTCTGTAAGTTCCCTGAAGTCAGCCACGGAATCTATTGTCAGATAGGGTTTTCCTTCTTTAATCCGTTCCAGTTGATGCATTACCAGACCGAACCCGGCACTGCAATCGGAGAAAGCAGGCACAAAAATGGGAACATTGTATTCAAAACAGGTCTGAATGAGTGAATCCTTTTTTACTGAATTTTTGCTTAGCCATCTGCCAATTTCCCAGATAAATTCACGGGAAGAATAGGGCCGCGGTTCAAGTGCGTCTGCAATCTGCTTAATAGTGGCATCGCATTCCTGCAATTCTTCTTCATCAATATAAGTGTCGTAAATACGATCTATATAGTTACTGCGAAGCATGCCGTCATCGACGAAAGGGGTTCCTTTATAATGCTTGTACCCCAACGCCTCAAAAAAATCCATATCGATGATGGAGGCTCCCGTAGATACAACACAGTCAATCATATTAAAGCGTACCATATGGACGTATACCTGCATACAGCCTGCGGCACTTGAACTTCCGGCAATAGTGAGCCAGTTGGTGCAGTCTTTATTGCTCATCATCATCTGCAGAATATCTGCTGCTCTTGCGGTATCTCTCGAGGAGAAAGACATAGAACGCATAGCGTCAATAATGGGTGTTGAATCAATCTTCGTAATATCAACATGTTGTATTACTTCCTTCAACAATTCTTTTTTAGTGTTTGCCATAGATATATTGTCTTGTTATAACACGGCAAAGGTAAATGATTAATTCTGATTTAAAAAAATGTTACTTTTGCCTGATTTTAATTTACAATATTTATGCGACTGGACCGGTTTATTAACGCATTTGAGCGCCTCGAGACGCCATTATATTTTTATGATCTCGATATTTTGGACCAGACATTGCGTCTTTATACCAAAATCCTGAGGAAATACGGCTATACGGCTCATTATGCGATGAAGGCTAATGCGAATCCGCGCATTCTGGAGGTCATTCAGCGTACGGGACTGGGGGCAGATTGTGTGAGTGGTAACGAAGTACAACTGGCTTTGGATATGGGTTTTGACCCGCAGGAAATCGTATATGCCGGTGTGGGGAAATCAGATAAAGAGATCCGAACTGCTTTACAGGGCGGAATTTTTAGTTTTAATTGCGAGTCTGTGCCCGAAATAAAAATCATAAACGATCTGGCTGCTCAAATGGCCAAGACAGCCCAGGTTTCACTCAGGCTTAACCCCAACATCGATGCACATACCAATAAGCATATCAACACCGGACGTTCCAAAGATAAATTTGGGATAAGCGAATGGATGTTTAATGAGGTGCTGGAAGTCTTCCAAAGTTGCCAGAACATAAAATTAAAGGGGATACACGTGCACGTGGGCTCGCAGGTATCCGATATGAACGTTTTTGAAAACCTGTGCAAGAAGGTAAATGATTTCCAGGTGTGGTTTGAGCAAAAAGGCATTAAACTGGAACATATTAACCTTGGAGGAGGGCTTGCCGTGGATTATGAGAATCCGTTAGAAAATTTGTTTAGCCCGTTCGAGACCTATTTTGAACTGATTAATAAAAACCTGGAAGTCCGGAAAGGACAAAAAGTACATTTTGAACCCGGACGTTCGCTTGTGGCACAGTGCGGATTCCTGATTTCAAGGGTATTGTACGTTAAGATAGGAAAGGGTAAGAAATTTGTTATCCTCGATGCCGGAATGAATGACCTGGTCAGACCCGCTTTATATGGCGCCAGACATAAAATCCTTAACATTTCATCTGCAGGCGCTCCTGTTGTATATGATGTAGTAGGCCCGGTTTGTGAATCGTCAGATACCTTTGCCAGATCTGTGACCCTGCCTGAGACCCGCAGGGGTAACCTTATTGCCATATGCTCGGCCGGTGCTTACGGACAGACCATGGCCATGCGTTACAACCAAAGGGACCTTGCACAGGCATACTATTCAACAGACCTGTAATATATGTTAATTAAGATCTATCCCCAGAATCCACAGGAACGTCTCGTTATGCAGACGGTTACAATATTGCGGCAGGGTGGGATAGTGATCTATCCGACAGACAGTGTTTACGGCATGGGATGTTCTATTGAACATCTTAACCGGGTAGGCGATATGGAAAGGATCAAGGATTATTATACGCCTTCTTCATCGCTCTCTTTTCTGTGTTACGATCTTTCTCAGCTTTCTTCGTATTGTAAGCCTATTGGGAACAGTGTGTTCCGTCTGATGAAGAAAAATCTTCCGGGTCCTTTTACTTTCCTGCTGGAAGCCAACAGCCTGGTTCCAAAATTGTTCAAAGGAAAGAAGAAAAAGGTGGGGATCCGTGTACCTGATAATCCCATACTGCAAATGATCCTGAGGGAGTTGGGATGTCCAATTATTTCCACCTCTTTACCCTGGGACGATCAGGAACCCGAATACTCGTATGAACCGGAACTTATTAGAGAACGTTTTGATAACTTTGTAGATATTATAATAGACGGGGGGACGGGCGGAACGGTGCCGTCTGCCATAATTGATTGTACCGGAAGCGAACCGGAAGTAATAAGGGAAGGTCCGCTGCCATTAATTGTAAATTAGTTCCAGATGTTTGAAAATTTAACCGACAGACTTGAGCGCTCATTCAAGCTGCTCAAAGGAGAAGGAAAGATCACCGAAATAAATGTTGCGGAAACACTAAAGGATATCCGCAAAGCCCTGCTCGATGCAGACGTGAGTTATAAAGTAGCCAAAACTTTTTGCGACGAGGTAAAACAGGCTGCTTTAGGTCAGGATGTGCTTTCATCGGTCCGTCCCGGTCAGATGATGACTAAGATTGTACACGATCATTTAGTGCAGCTGATGGGGGGCGATGCGGCCGGTATTAATATAAAGGGGAATCCTGGTATTGTATTGATAGCCGGTTTGCAAGGTTCAGGAAAAACTACATTTTCCGGAAAGCTGGCCCTTCATATAAAAAGCAAGCGCGGCATCAGACCGCTTCTGGTGGCAGGCGACGTATATCGCCCTGCTGCAATGGAACAGCTGCGTGTTCTCGGTCAGCAGATTGGTGTGGACGTGCACATAGAAGAAACAAACAGCAATCCGGTAAAAATTGCAGGGAATGCTATTGAGAGGGCGAAAAAGGAAGGTTACGGGGTCGTAATAATAGACACGGCAGGTCGTCTGGCTATTGATGAGGCCATGATGACAGAGATCACTGCCATTAAAAAAGCTGTTAAACCCACTGAGACGCTTTTTGTTGTTGACTCCATGACCGGTCAGGACGCTGTGGATACCGCGCGTACTTTCCATGAACGCCTGCAGTTCGATGGCGTAGTCCTTACCAAACTCGATGGGGATACCCGCGGAGGAGCTGCACTCTCTATCCGTGCTGTGGTAAGTAAACCCATCAAATTTGTAAGTATAGGTGAAAAAATGGATGCGCTGGATATTTTTTATCCGTCGCGTATTGCCGACCGAATACTTGGAATGGGCGATATCGTTTCGCTGGTAGAAAAAGCCCAGGAACAATTCGACGAGGAAGAAGCTAAAAAACTTAGAAAGAAACTGGCTCAGGACCGTTTCAACTTTAATGATTTTCTAAAGCAGATACAGCAGGTGAAGAAAATGGGTAATATCAAGGATCTGGCATCTATGATACCCGGAATGTCAAAAGCTGTAAAGGACATGGATTTTGATAACGATTCTTTCAAGGGAATAGAGGCTATCATTGGATCTATGACCCCGGAAGAAAGAGATAATCCTTCCGTTATTAACGGGAGCCGCCGTAAACGGATTGCGACGGGTAGCGGCACTTCTATTACAGAAGTTAACCGGCTCATTAAACAATTTGATGATACACGAAAAATGATGAAGAATATTCGCGGAGGAATAAAAAAATGAAGCTAATTGACGGAAAACATGTTTCGGAAGTACTCAGGAAAGAGATCGCATTGCAGGTTGCGGAATGGATTAGCGAATCCGGAAGAAGACCTCATCTGGCAGCTATTCTGGTAGGAACCGACGGCGCAAGTCAGACCTATGTGAACAATAAGGAGAAAGATTGCCGCGAAGTAGGAATCGATTCTTCTGTCTACCGACTTCCCGACTCAATCGGTCAGCAGGAATTACTGGAATGTATTAAGGTGATTAATGAAGACTCCGGGATAGACGGGCTTATTGTACAATTGCCCTTACCTTCTCATATTGATGAGCAGGTAGTAATACAGAACATAAATCCTTCAAAGGATGTAGACGGATTTCATCCGGTGAACGTGGGTCGTATGGTCTTAGGTTTACCGACTTTTCTTTCGGCAACGCCTGCCGGCATTCTGGACCTTCTAAAGTATTATGATATTTCCACCAGAGGAAAAGAATGTGTGATCATAGGAAGAAGCAATATTGTAGGCAGACCTTTGGCCAATCTGCTTTCAAGCAAGGGAGATCCGGGCGATTGTACCGTTACTTTGTGTCACAGCCGTACCCTGAACCTCCAAACCATTTGCCGCCGGGCGGATATTATTGTTACTGCCCTTGGCGTTCCCGGTTTTCTGAAAGCCGATATGGTAAAAGACGATGCTGTTGTCATTGATGTAGGTATAACCAGGGTCCCTGCTCCGGGAACCAAATCGGGGTTCCGTTTGGCAGGGGATGTGGATTTCGACCTGGTTGCTCCCAAATGCAGTTACATTACTCCTGTTCCGGGAGGAGTTGGCCCCATGACACGTGTCTCTTTATTAAAAAATACACTTGCAGCGGCAAAAAACAATAAAAACCAATCATCATTATGAAAAGACGTAATTTTCTTAAGACAGCTTTTCTTGGCACTATTGCCGGAACTGTCGGATTAAGGGCTCCCCGTTTAATGGCTGGGAACGCTTCTGCAGAGGCAGCTGAGGCAAATCCGGCTGCTCTTCCCGATATTGTGGCTGTAATGGGTGGAGAACCGGTCGATTTGTATACAAGGGCCATCGCTGAAATGGGTGGCATGAAACAATATGTTAAACCCGGTATGAAGGTGGTGATAAAACCTAATATTGGATGGGACAAGACTCCCGAGTATGCTGCCAACACCAATCCGGATCTTATTGCTGCTATTGTCCGCGACTGCCGGGCAGCCGGAGCCGCTGAGGTTAAGGTGTTCGATCATACCTGTGACCAGTGGAAAGGATGTTACGAGAACAGCGGGATACAGGATGCGGTAAAAGAAGCAGGAGGAGAGGTCGTCATGGCTCATGAAGAACGTTACTTCCGTGAAGTTTCTCTGCCTATGGGCGTAAGAATGAAAAAAGCGAAAATTCATGAGGCAATCGTCGATTGTGACGTCTGGATTAATGTTCCTGTGCTGAAGAACCATGGCGGGGCAAAGATGACTATATGTATGAAAAATTACCTGGGTATCGTATGGGACCGCCGTTACATGCACTCCAATGACCTGCAGCAATGCATTGCAGACGCGGCAACATACGAAAAACGACCTGTACTCAATATTGTTGATGCCTACCGCATTATGACACAGAACGGCCCTAAAGGACGCACAACGGATGATGTGCAGACCCCAAAAGCTATATTTATGTCCAAAGACATTGTGGCACTCGATACGGCAGCCACCCAGTTCTTTAACCAGTATAAAACCATGACCATTAACGATGCGTCCCATATTGTGCTGGCAGAAAAACACCGGTTGGGCACTACCAATCTTTCCTCTCTGAATATTAAGCGTATCCGTCTATAATGAAGCTCTATACAATTTTAAAATGGACAAGAAGGGTGTTGGCCGTTGCGGTCATCGCGCTGATCACTTATTTTTTTATTTTCTCTTCTGCCAATGCTACCGGTATTTGGGCAGCCCTTTTGAAAGTGCAGTTTATCCCCGGTGTGCTGGGAATCACTACCGGCGGGGCTCTGACGGTTACCGTAATCTTGTTGTTGACGCTTCTTTTTGGAAGAGTTTACTGTTCCATGCTGTGTCCGTTGGGTATTTATCAGGATATAGTAAACAGAATCGCCTGGTTTATTAAATCCAGACAAAAAAGACGCACTCACTACAGTAAACCGAATGACGGAATCCGATACGGCATTCTTGCTTTTGTAACCGTATGCGTAGTATTCGGTTTTACTTATCCGCTCGTCTGGTTGGATCCTTACAGCCTTTTTGGGAAAATGGCTGTCAATCTGGGTCGTCCGTTGGTAGCAGGCATTACCGGCGCAGAATATTACACGTGGAGTTGGCCCGCTTTTGCTTTTGCAGCCGCGTTTTTTACGTTTATTACGTTACTGGCGGCTTTCAGGGGGCGATACTATTGTAATACCATTTGTCCGGTAGGTACTTTGCTGGGACTGGTATCCAAAATATCGATGTTCAGAATACAAGTCAATGAAAGCGAGTGCCGTCATTGTCTTTTGTGCGGAAAATCCTGCAAATCTTATTGTCTGGACAGTTCCGGAATAAAAGTTGACCATTCGCGTTGCGTAGTCTGCCTGAATTGCATAGGAAGCTGTAATACTAAAGCGGTTACTTATGCTTTTGCATGGAAAAAGAAAGTGGCGATTGCACGGAAGAAAGAAGAGCCAACGGCCGAAAATAAAGGCAGAAGGGCATTTCTTATATCGGCTCTGGGTGCCGGCGTCAGTGCCGGGGCAGGAGTGGTTCTGCTTAACAGGTTCAAGGGAAAAGCCAGGGTAAAGGTAGGTGCCGGTCTTCCACCGGGGGCCGGAAATCTTGAAAGATTACAGGATAAATGTATTGCATGTCATGCCTGCGTTGCAGCCTGTCCTTCCCATATTATTAAGCCGGCATACGGAGAGCTTGGATGGCAGGGCTTTTTGCTGCCATCCGTGTCGTACGAAAACGGTTTTTGCGGCTTTGAATGTCAAAAATGTCAGGAAGTTTGTCCTTCCGGTGCTTTGCAGCGTATGAGCCTGGAGGACAAAAAACTAACCAAATTGGGCGTTGCCAGGTTTACCCTGGAGAACTGCATTGTTTACAAAGACGGTACCGATTGCGGCGCCTGCGATGAGCATTGCCCGGTGAAGGCGGTTGCCATGATGCCCAGGGAAGGTTCGGATAAGCTGTTTCCGAAGGTCACTCCAAAGGTCTGCATAGGATGCGGCGGCTGTGAATACATTTGTCCCGCGAGGCCAAAGGCTATTGTGGTTATACCTATGGCCGAGCAGAGAAGGGCCGATGCGCCGCTCATAGATGTACAAATAAAAGTAGATATAGAAGGATTCGGATTCTGATTCTACTTCGGTCCGGGATGATCCAAAAGTTCAGGCCTTAGCCGTTCGGTACGGCTGAGGCTTTGTTCTTCCTGCCAGGTGCGGATGAGCCTGGGATTTCCACACAGAAGCACTTCAGGAACTTTCCATCCGTTAAATTCGGCAGGACGTGTATAAACAGGCGGCGACAGCAAACGATCCTGGAAACTGTCACTGAGCGCCGAGGTTTCATCGCTCAGTGCCCCCGGGATGAGCCTGACAACGGAGTCGACAAGCGCAGCGGCAGGGATTTCTCCTCCGCTAAGTACGTAGTTGCCTATGGAGATCTCCCGGGTTATCAAATGTTCCCTTATCCTGTGGTCAATGCCTTTGTAATGTCCGCACAGAATCATAATATTTTCCAGACAGGAAAGACGGTTTGCCATTGGCTGGTCCAGCAGTTCGCCGTCGGGGCTCATATAAATAATTTCGTCGTACGACCGGTCCTTTTTAAGCTTATCCATGAGCGTGAAAACAGGCTCAACCATCAACACCATGCCTGCATCTCCTCCAAAAGGATAATCGTCTACCTGACGGTAACGTCCTTTACCGTACTCCCTGAGATCATGCATGCGGATCTCTACAAGAGACTTGTCCTGAGCTCTTTTAACAATAGAGTGGGAAAAAGGGCTGACAAGGAGTTCCGGAAGAACTGAAATAATATCTATGCGCATCATGCGGCAAAAGTAATCATTATTCGGTTTATTGGACTTTTTGATTACATTTGCAAGTTGAAAATATTATTCCTGAAAAGTACAATGGATCTCGAAATGAACATGTCTGCTCCACAAGAGCAATTCAACGACAATCAAACTCAAGAAAATGAAGTTGTTGAAAATACGCGAAGCGCAGAATCGGTAGATTATTCATCATTTACTATTGTTGAACTGCTGGCTGAGTTTGAACGCCTCATTGAGGCCGAGGATAAGACAGAAATGCATAAAAATGCAGAAATCATTAAGTCTTGTTTTTATAAACTCCTTAAGAAAGATCAGCCCGAACACCCAGAAGACCCGGATCATCCGGAGTCCGCTTCCGAGACATCAGAGGTTTCTGAGACGGCAGAAGAGACGGCTTTCAAAAAGCTGTATGCCAGGTATAAAGTATTACGCGCAGATCTCATGCGCAATATTGAACAACAGAAGGAGAAGAATCTGGAAGAGAAACTGGCTATCATCGACGATATTAAGAAACTCCTTGAAAAGCAGGAAGATATTAATCATACTTTTCCGGAATTCCGGGCTCTTCAGTTACATTGGAAAGAAGTGGGCCCTGTTCCACTGGCTCGTACCAAGGATGTCTGGGAAACTTATCAGCATTACGTAGAAAAATTTTACGATTACGTTAAGATAAACAACGAACTGCGTGATCTGGATTTTAAACGAAATCTTGAACTGAAGGAACAATTATGCAATAAGGCAGAAGCCCTGATAAATGAACCGGGAGTTATTGCAGCTTTCCACAAACTTCAGAAGTTACATGAAGAATGGCGTGAGATCGGTCCCATTACCAGGGAATTACGTGA
>ERZ1645192.1241-NODE-1241-length-21379-cov-9.641390_pt1 | contig 21379 bp, 15 predicted proteins | sample MGYA00575354_ERZ1645192 | MGnify/ENA primary metagenome ERZ1645192 (study PRJEB40844, sample SAMN11349763) | freshwater sediment metagenome | isolation source: river sediment | host: Sediment | place: India: Faizupur Khadar , New Delhi | collected 2017-02-21 ... | reverse complement strand
GAAGGGTCTCTCATTTATTTTTGACCTCACCCCCTCAATCCCCCTCTCCCAGGAGCTACCCTTTATACACATCTTGTATAATTGATCAGGGGATCCTTCGCTCTGCTCAGGATGACAGGTTGCTTGAGGGTATAATCCACCTGTCATTCCTCATTCTTCTGTGAGAAGCCTTTTATCCAGCCGGGAACAGCATTTGCAAAAATGACAATTACAGCAATAATAATTGCTCCCGTAAGAAAAAGATTTATGAGTCCCGGAACAAAGCTTTCCTTTCCTGAAAGTTGAGGCACATAGATATTAATGATGTTCATAACCGCCGCAGTCATGGTGGTCACACCCACAAACGTCATCGGCACTATTGTAACCCAGGCATATCTTGCCCTTCCTCGATTAATGATATATGAGGTTCCGATGGCCAGGGCTATCGTCGCAAGAAGCTGATTGGCAGTCCCGAACATAGGCCATATGGTGGAGACAGTGCCTGTATAGATAAAATAACCCCAGGCAAGGACAATAATTCCGCTTGTGATAAGGTTGCCGGGAAGCCAGTTTGTCTTGCGGAACGGCTTCCAGACTTTACCGAATGCTTCCTGCAGGAGAAAACGTCCGATCCTCGTACCGGCATCTATTGTTGTGAGGATGAACAGAGCCTCAAACATTATGGCAAAATGATACCAGTACGACATCAGGTGCTTCATCCCCGGTATAGAAGAAAAAATATACGCCATACCAACACCTAATGATACGGCTCCCCCGGTCCTGCCTGCGATCTTTTCACCGACGCTTGCCGAGAGCTGTTCGAGATTTGTTTCTGTAAACCCCATGTCATGCAGTTGTGGAAGTATCGCCTGGAATTTATCGACAGGAACATTTATCTGGAAATAGTCGAGAGGCAGCAGGCTTGTTGCAGCTATAAGAGCCATAATGCTTACAGCTCCTTCAACCAGCATGGAACCTACGGCTATCGGCTTGATGTCGGACCTCTTCATCACCATTTTAGGAGTGGTACCAGAGCTTACCAGGGAATGAAAACCCGAGATAGCGCCACATGCTATCGTGATAAACAGATAGGGGAAAAGCTTCCCGGGGATAATAGGGCCACCTCCTTTTATGTAATCGGTGAATGATGGCATCTTAATTTCAGGTGCGACAATTATCAGTCCTACAGCCAGCATCCCTATCACTGAAATCTTCATTATTGAGCTCAGGTAATCGCGAGGCGAGAGAAGAAGCCATACCGGTAATACTGAAGCAAGAAATCCATAGGAGGCAATCAGTATGGTCAGGGTCCTGTGATCGAATGTAAACCATGTTGCAAAACGTGAATCAGGAATATGCCTGCCAATTACAACTGCAAGAACAAGCATTATTATCCCGAAAATGGTGGCTTCGGCTGTTTTTCCTTTCCTGATCCTGAACATCCATATCCCCATGATGATTGCAACAGGAATTGTTGAAGCTATTGTGAATGTCCCCCACGAACTTTCTGCCAGGGCATTCACCACAACGAGTCCGAGTCCTGCCAAAGCAACAATGATAATAAGTATAATTGCAAATGTCGTGGTTATCCCGCTGGCCTTGTTTATCTCTGCTTTTGCTATTTCGGCAAGCGATTTTCCATCATGTTCCACCGACGCTGTGAGTATCACCAGGTCGTGGACCGCTCCTGCCATTACTGCGCCGACCAGCATCCACAAAAATCCCGGCATAAATCCGAATTGTGCTGCAAGTACAGGACCAACCAGCGGACCTGCACCGGCAATAGCTGCAAAATGATGACCGAAGAGGACCCACCGGTTCATGGGGTAATAATTCTGACCGTCGAAAAACTTATGTGCCGGCGTCGGGCCAAGATCGAGACTCACAGCAACTTTGGCTGATACAAAACTGAAATAGAACCGGTACGCCAGTGCAAAAAGCACAACAGTACCGATAACTACTGGCATCGCATTCACAAAAAATATATTGTTTTAATTGAACTATACAAAATTAACATTTCCCCTTACCTGTCCAAATGACATATAGGTAAAAATACTTAAAATAAATCCGGCCGGTGACTTAGTAATCGATGGACTGGATTGTTTATCGCATTTAATTTGTAAATTGCACGAAACGGCATAAATCCGGACAGATAAAAACATATGGCTATGAAAGTGGAACGTACATTTGACCTGCTCGACAGGTACAGGGAAAGATACCTTGAGAAAGATGATGTCCTCTGCGGAAAGCACAACGGGACATGGGTGAAATACAGTTCGCGCGACTACATCGATTATTCGCATAATGTCAGTTACGGTCTGCTGGAGCTCGGTATTAAGAAGGGCGACATGATAATCACCGTGTCAAACAACAGGCCTGAATGGAACTTTACCGACCTGGGAATATCAATGATTGGAGCTATTCATGTCCCGGTATTTACATCACTGTCAATTTCCGATTACCATTATATCATAGACCATTGCGAGGCTGCAATGATAATCGTTTCCGACAAAAAACTGTTGAAAAATATCAGTCCTGCCATCGCACTTTCAGGCAGGAACATCCCGGTTTTCTCTTTCGATGAATCAGAAGGAGCACGGAGCTGGAAAGAAATTACCGACCTCGGAAAAGCAAACTCGGACAAGCACCGTGAAAATGTTGAAAAAATCAAATCAACGATCCGTCCCGAAGATTTTGCATCCCTGATTTACACATCCGGCACCACGGGAAAAGCAAAAGGCGTTATGCTGACGCACAGGAACATGGTCAGCAATTTCCTGGCAGCTGCAGAGGTCTTCAACCTGAGTCCATCCGACAGGTATTTGAGTATCCTGCCATTGTGCCATGTGGGCGGACGCCTTGGTAACTACCAGACACAATACAGCGGCGCCAGCATCTATTACGCCGAGAACATGGGCGCCATTGCCGCAAATATGGCAGAACTGAAACCCGATGGTTTCGACGCTGTTCCCCGCGTACTGGAAAAATTCTACAGCGTAATAACTTCGAAAGGCAACAAGCTGACAGGCATTAAGAAGAAGCTCTTCTTCTGGGCAGTGAAGCTGGGACTCAGGTATCAGCCTTACGGGGAAAACGGCTGGTTCTACGAAATGAAACTTAAGATCGCCGACAAGCTGATATTCAGCAAATGGCGCCAGGCCCTCGGAAATAAGGTACGTATTGTAGGTTGCGGCGGGGCTAGCCTCCAGCCAAGACTCGAAAAAGTATTCTGGGCCGCCGGAATCAAGATCATTAATATGTACGGCCTGACAGAAACATCACCAATAATCACTATTAACAGAACAGAAAAGGGAATGGTGAAGCTCGGATCCGTCGGTCTGACAATTGAAGGCGTTGAAATAAAAATCGCTGACGATGGTGAAATACTCTGCAAAGGACCATGTGTGACTCCCGGATATTATAAAGATCCTCAACTTACCAAACAGGCTTTCGACAGTGAAGGCTGGTTCCATACCGGCGATATAGGACATATCGAGGATGGAAAATTCCTGATGGTAACCGACAGGAAAAAAGAGATCTTCAAGCTTTCAAACGGGAAGTTCATCGCTCCCCAGATCATCGAAAATGTATTTAAGGAACTGCCCATCATTGACCAGATAATGGTAATTGGCGAACATGAAAAATTCGCCAGCGCACTTATTTCACCTAACTTCAGATACTTCGATGACTGGAAAAGCTCGAATGTAATCACATTCGAAAACAATGAAGACCTGATAAAGCAGAAAAAAGTCCAGGATTATTTCACTGCCGAAATTGAGAAAATTAATAAAAGACTCAACAGCTATGAAAGGATCTCCCGCTTCAGGCTTGTCCATGAAGAGTGGAGCCCTGCCACAGGAGAACTTTCTCCGACGCTAAAGCTTAAAAGACAATATATTCAGGAAAAATACAGGGAGCTCATAGAACAGGTTTATTCAAAATCATAGCTTATGAAGCTTCTGAAAGTAACTGACAAACGTACCGCAAAACAGTTCCTGAATATTCCGAGGATCATCTATAAAGACGACAAAACATGGGTCTGTCCGCTTGATAATGATATCAATTCAATTTTCGATCCTTCAAAGAACACCTACTTTAAACATGGCAAAGTAGAAAGGTGGATACTGAAAGATGAACATGATAACCTGGCCGGCAGGATAGCAGCCTTCGTCGATCATAATCTCTGCAACACATACGACCAGCCGACAGGAGGCATTGGCTTCTTCGAATGTATAAACAACCAGGAAGCTGCGTTCTTGCTCTTCGACACTGCAAAGGAATGGCTCCGCGATCAGGGAATGGAGGCAATGGATGGACCGATAAACTTTGGTGAGACAGATAAATACTGGGGTCTTCTTGTTAATGGTTTCACACACCCTTCTTTCGAAGTGCCATATAACCAGCCCTACTATCAGCAGCTTTTTGAATCCTATGGTTTTCAGGTATATTATAAGATGGAAGGTTTTCACCTCGATATAACCAAACCAATGCCTGAACGGGTAATGAAAATTGCAAAATGGGTGGTTGAGAAGCCGGGGTATTCATTCCGTCACTTCAAATGGAGTGACGAGCTCGAGCTGGTCAACGACTTTGCTGCTGTCTTCAACGAGGCCTGGGCTTCATTCAAGAAGAACTTTGAACCCCTCGAACCGGCATATATACGCGAAGTGCTGAGAAAAGCAAAACCAATCCTTGATGGAGAATTTATCTGGATCGCATATTTCGAAGGGAAGCCTATAGGCGTTTATCTTATGTTCCCCGATCTCAACATGATACTGAAACATCTCAACGGAAAACTTGGATTAACAGGTATACTGAAGTTTCTGTGGCTCAGGGAAAGAAAAGCAATGACACGCGCAAAAGGCCTGCTGATGGGTGTAATCCCAAAGTACCAGAACCATGGCATTGAATCGGCATTCATCTACAACCTGCGAAGCGTATTCGACCGGAAAGACCATTATACTGAAATAGAATTCTCCTGGGTTGCCGATTTCAATCCGAAGATGAGAAAAATATTTATTGCAGTAGGCTGCCAGCCTGTAAAGGATTATATCACATACAGGTACCTCTTTGACAGAACAAAAGAATTTAAACGATACCCGATTCCGGATGAAGTATGACATTATTATTGTAGGCGGTGGCCTGGGAGGCCTTACTGCCGGTGCCAAACTGGCAAAGGAAGGAAAATGGATACTCCTTATTGAACAACACGACAGACCCGGGGGATGCGCAACAACGTTTAAACGGAAAGACTTCATCATGGAAGTAGGGCTACATGAAATGGACGGCCCCTCTCCTTCCGACATTAAGACAAAACTATTTAACGAACTCGATGTCTTTAATAATGTAACCTTTCTTCCGATACCGGAATTCTATCATTTCATAAGAGGAACGACAGAGATTACCGTACCACATGACCCGGTCAAAGCGGCTGAGACACTCAAAAACAGATTCCCGGGCGAAGAGAATGGCATCGACGCATATTATAACTACCTGCTCTTCCCTAAAAAAAGAATTATTGACCCGGATGCTCCAAAAGATATAAGCGTTGGAGAATACCTCGATTCAATCATTCATAATGATGAGCTTAAGCTAGTACTCCTTGGAAACCTGGGCTACTACCACGACGATCCCTATTCCCTGTCACTTGGATATTATTCTGCAGCACAGGTCAGGTACCTTAATAACGGAGCCAGCTTCATAAAGGGCGGTTCACAAAAGCTTTCCGATCATCTTTCAGAATATATAAAAACACATGGAGGAGAAGTGCTTCTGAACCATACTGTTACAAGCCTTATTGTTGAAGAAGGAAAACTGTCGGGCGTTAATTATACCCCAAAGAGAAAAGCAGGAAGTGAAAAGATGACAGCCAATGCCGATGAAATTATTGTCAACTCATCGCTGCCGGGGCTGACCACCCTTCTTCCTGAAAAAGAAGGATCGGCTCTGAAGAATGAGATAGGCACCCTGAAACCGGGAGCATCACTTCTTACTGTCTATTTTGGTTTTAATAAGTGCCTGAAAGATCTCGGCCACAATCATTATTGCATCTTCGTGTATGACGAATCGGTGAAAGACCAGAAGGATATACTCCCGAATAACAGGGGAGACTACAGCAAAAGAAATTTTACCTTCGTTGAATACGGACAGCTCGATTCTGATCTTTCGCCTGCCGGAAAAAGTACCGGTGCCCTCTGCTGTACTGATTATCTCTGCGACTGGGAGAACCTGTCTGACGAAGAGTACAAAACAAAAAAAGAAATGGTTGCCCGCACTTACCTTGCCAGGCTCGAGAAGATAATTCCGGGGATAACAGCTGCTACAGAGTATGTTGAAGTTGGTACACCAAAAACCGTAAAGCGTTACACTCTGAATCCTGACGGGGCAGTCTATGGTTTTGAGCAAAGACCATTCAGGAGCAGCGTCGATACCACAAAAATATTCCACAATCTGCACATAGCTTCGGCATGGGGAAGGACAGGCGGTGGCTTCTCCGGAGCGATCTACGGAGGCTATATGTGTGCCCTCAACATAATCAGGAAAAAACCTTCAGTGAACCAGTAATTATCACTGGTCAATTAATCCTTTCGATCCTGTTGCTGATCGGCTGATCAATAATTATAGGGACCTGTTCCTCAATCGTATTTGTTGAGTCAAGATTAAGCGTACGTATATCACTTATGCTCATCCTTCTCACCAGCGAATGAAGCGATAGGACGAAATTTTCCCAGTTCGGAAGATTGAAATCCCTCGACATGATCCTGTCGATGAGAATAAATTTAAAATCACCTCTTATCTTATATTTCTGAAGTGAGCCGTAACAGCTGCTGAGGCTTATCTCTCCCGACTTCTCAAGATCGTCCAGTACCTCCTTGAAATAAAGGTTTATCCTGGGTTCAACTTTGAAGCCAAGATGAAAATCAACCCTTATAAGTATTCCCGGAATTATCTGTTTCACCTGGTAGTTGAAGCTGTTCGGTTCCTGTACCCTGTCGACATGAAGAAGCCAGTAGGTATCTGCCCTCTTGGGCTGTTTGTGAAAAATCGAATAGATAACTTTTGATTCAACCTGGTCGTGTCTGTTTGCCCTGATGATATAAACCAGGTTTGAGGCAAATTTTGGCACAGAAGAATCCTGGCTGAGATCCCTGAACATATCAAGATATTTGTCGAGGTCAGCAAAAGTGATATAACGGTTCTTTATTTTCCGGCCGTAATACCAGCCGAACATCACCAGGAAATATATTGTTGCAAGTAGTAATGTAAACCATCCTCCATGGGTGAATTTATTCAGGTTTGCAAGAAGGAAGCTGCTCTCAAGTGTCATATACACCAGGAAGAAAACTAACACCAGGCGGTGATTGGCTCCTTTCTGAAGAAGATAATACGAGAGGAGAAGGGTGGTCATTATCTCTGTGATGTTTATCGCAAGGCCATAGGCTGCAGTCATGTTTGCCGATTCCCTGAAGAAGAGAACAGTGAACAGGCAGGCTCCCAGTAGAAACCAGTTTACCAGTGGGATATAGACCTGACCCCTGTCCCACGTCGGATGAAGTATCCTCAGCTTTGGCCAGAAATTAAGGGATATTGCCTCCGAAATAAGAATAAAAGATCCGCTGATTATTGCCTGGCTGGCGATCACCGCGGCCAATGTTGCAAGTATAATCCCGGGAATCAGGAACCACACCGGCATAATCTCAAAGAATGGATTTACCGATGTGCTTTTATCCATATTCATCAGAAGCCATGCACCCTGGCCGAAATAATTGAGAAGAAGAGCAACTTTTGCAAATCCCCATGAGATCCTTATATTAGTCTTCCCGCACTGACCCAGGTTAGCATATAGCACCTCAGCTCCGGTGATGGCAAGAAAAACTGCACCAAGGAGCACAAAACCTCCCGGGTATTCTGCAATAAACCTATATGCATAAACCGGACTCACTGCTTTTAAAACACCCGGATTACCCATTAGCTGAGATAATCCGAGGAGAGCCAGGGCAATAAACCATATCAGCATAACCGGAGCAAATGCCCTCGACATTATTCGTGTCCCGAATTGCTGTGAAAAGAATAAAACACCGATGATCAGGATTACTATTAAAACAACAGGCACTTCAGCATGAAACAATTTCAGGCCCTCAACAGCTGATGTTACCGTTATGGCAGGTGTGATAACTCCGTCGGCAAGAAGGGCTGAGCCACCAATCATAGTCAGAATAACAGCCCATGTAGATTTCTTCTTCAACAGAGCCATAAGCGCAAAGATCCCTCCCTCACCCTTATTGTCAGCTCTGAGTGTAATAAGAATATACTTAATGGTTGTGGATAGTGTCAGGGTCCAGAAGATACATGACAATCCTCCCAGTATTAGCAGTTCATTAATATTCTCAGCTCCTCCGCCCATAAGGGCCTTCATGGTATAGAGCGGGCTCGTACCCAGGTCGCCGAATACGATGCCGAGTGTCAGCAGGCTGCCTGCAATGGAAAATTTCTTAAACTCCGATTGATTTTCAGTTATTTTCATTCCTGCCTTCTGAAGGGCAACAGCGCCCTCTGAGAAAGTGAACAAAGTTATAAATATTTTATCTTTGTCTGCACCACTGAATTAACAGTTAAAAGAATGTTTGCAAAATTACAAATAACTGTTCTTCTTATATGCCTGCAGATCTGTGTATTTGCACAAGAACCGGGTGATAAGGCAAGATCTCTTTCGATCCTTTTCGCAGGCGATATTATGGGACACGATTCACAGATATGGTCAGCACACGACCTTAAAACAAATACGTATAACTATGATGATGTATTCTCATATATCAAACCACTTATCGCGCAAGCCGACCTTGCCATTGGAAATCTGGAGTTGACCCTGGCCGGACCACCCTACAAGGGTTATCCTCAGTTCAGCTCGCCATCTGCCCTCGCCGCTGCTTGCAAAAATGCCGGCTTCGACTGCCTGGTAACCGCCAATAACCATTCCGCCGACAGGGGAAAAACAGGAATCACCGGAACCATCTTCAGGCTCGACAGCCTGGGTATCCCTCATACGGGCACATTCACCGACCAGGCTTCCAAAGAAAAACTACAGCCGCTATACCTTTATAAAAACGGTTTTTCCGTTGCCCTTCTGAATTATACTTACGGAACAAACGGAATTAAAGTTCCTCCTCCGGCTATTGTAAATATCCTGGACCAGTCAGTGGTGACAGCCGATATAGAAAATGCCAGAAAGACAAAACCCGACCTTATTATATTATTCCTTCACTGGGGAACAGAATATGATTCCATTCCTTCTGCAGCACAGACTTCTCTGGCAGAACTTTTTCTTTCACACGGGGCTGACCTTATTATAGGGTCACACCCGCATGTGCTCCAGAAAATGGTCTGGTATAACAACGTCTCAGCAATCAGCAATAAAGCAGTGATATATTCTCTCGGAAACTTTATTTCGAACCAGCGCAAACCCAGGACCGACGGAGGTGCAATGGTCAGGTTCGATTTTGAAGAAACAGATGGAAAATTAAAGATCAGCAGCGCCGGATTTTACCTTACATGGGTTTATACTCCAATACTTAAATATCAGCCTAAATTCTATATTCTTCCCTGCTCCGAATTTGAAAACAGGCCTTCATTTTTTGCCAGGGAAAATGAATATTCTCAGATGAAGACATTTATAAACGACTCACGTTCATTACTCTACAGGCATAATCACAATTTCAGGGAATATCTGTATGATGGAAACGCGTGGTTGTTAAATAATTAACAGTATCTGCAAGGGCTTGTCTGCATATCCCATTTTTTTCATATCATTGCATACTTAAGTATCCTGTTGAACCAATGACTGAATCGATCCTTCTGCTTTCTGCCACAGCTGTATCTCTTGGTTTCGTACATACGATCCTGGGGCCTGATCATTACCTTCCCTTTATAGTAATGAGCGAAGCAAAAAAATGGCCGCTCCGTAAAACCATGATGATCACTTTTCTCTGCGGCCTCGGACATGTGCTCAGCTCTGTCGTTCTCGGATTGGTTGGGATAGCCGTCGGGATATCGGTAAATAAGCTTGTGCACATCGAATCGTTCAGGGGCAATATCGCTGCCTGGCTGTTCATAGCTTTCGGACTTGTCTATACAGTTATCAGCCTCAGGAACCTTCTCAGAAAAAGAAGCCATAGCCACCGGCATTATCATTCCGGTGGTGAAATACATTCACACAACCACAACCACTCCGAAGAGCATACCCACATTCATGAGACGGGAAAGCCTTCAATGACTCCCTGGATACTGTTCCTGATCTTTATCTTCGGGCCTTGTGAACCTCTGATCCCGGTACTTATGTATCCGGCAGCACAAAATAATACAGAAGGAGCAATCCTGGTCTCAATCCTGTTTTCAGTAGTCACGATTGCCACCATGATGGGTATTGTCCTGGCTTTCAAACTGGGTTTCACAAGGATCAACCTGAAACCGGTGGAGAAATATGCAAATGTAATCGCAGGGGCCATGATCCTGTTTTCAGGCCTCGCAATACAATTTCTTGGATTATAGTTCAGCTTATTTTATTCCGGCAGCCCTGTATAAAAGCCTTACTTCCGGATCAACTGTCATCACAGCATCCGGAGATGCTTTCACAGTGAGAACACTCTTTTTCTCTGTCACCGGCATCACAACTTTTGTTTCTTTTCCCTGGTCCTTTATCAGTATCGTCAGTCTGAAGCTGAAAATATGGTCCTGCAGCTGCTCAACGACTATTTCCGAATAATCATTCTTTTTTTGGGGGACCAGACTTATTTTTAGTTCCGGCTCGCCTGCAACATAAAGCCACTGCCGGAAGAAAATGTCAAGGTCTTTCCCGCTGGCCTCCTCCATTGTCTTTTTGAAATCATCGGTGACAGCATTCCCATTCCTGAATTTTTCATAATAGTGTTGCATCCCTTTCCAGAAAGACTCCTCTCCCACCTCGTCGCGAAGCATATGTAGAACCCAGGCACCCTTCTGATATGAATTTGTATTCAAGAGCTGCATAAGGTTTTTAATTGTCGTATCTATCACCGGCCTTGCCGTTCTTTCTGAGTTTCTCAACACCCTGCTGCGGTCGGCTGCCATATTTTCGGCCAGGCGTTCTTTTCCGTAATTCATTTCTTCATAAACCGATGTCAGGTATGTGGCAAAACCTTCACTGAGCCATACATGATGCCAGTCGCCCTCCGTCACAGAATTTCCGAACCATTGATGTGCAATCTCGTGTGCAATAAGCTTTTCGGCTTTACCCTCACCTGTTACCGAACGTTCTGAATAAAAAATACATCCTGCATTTTCAAGGCCCCCGAAGATTGTCTTGGACTGTACATTTGTCAGTTTACTATACGGGTATGGGCCTATCAGCTCCGAATAGAACCTGACAGGTTTAAGGGCAACAGAATAATCATAAAAGCCTTCCTCCCGGTTTTCGGGATACACCCAGCTCCAGACAGGAACAGAATCAACCCTTCCGGCCAGCTGAACAGCAAAATCGGCTGCTGCAAAAGCCATCACTTTAACTGCCAGGGGGCACACCTCCTTCCAGTGTGTCAGTTTCAACCCTCCGGGCATATCGCTTTCTTCTACGAGCTCACCGCTGCCGACTACTTCATAATGTGATGGCGCCATTATTATAAAATCCACTGCTGCCTTGTCCGACGGATGATCCACAACAGGAAGGTATGCCGAAGCACGGTCGGGCCAGTGATCGGCAAAAAAGGTACGGTTGCCAAACCTGTTCTTCGAAATTATCAGACCATCAGAAGGTATACCACTGTAGGAAATTACTATTTCCGATATCCCCGGAGAACAATCCCGCAAAATGACCTTATTGCCGGAGTGTTCCCAGACGGCCTCTTTGCCGTTGCATAACAGGGAGCTTACCAGCATTCCTTTCCCGTCAGATCGTACATTATCGAGATCGATACGGAACTCCTGCATTGGCTCTCTGAATCTTACCGTTATCCTGGTTTCACAATATATGACATCGGAGGTGTCGCTTAAAGACAGGTTAAACTCATAGTGCTCAACGTCACCACGCCTGTCAGGCGTCATTCCTGGCTGCGAGGATACAATTGACAGGTGAAAAGTCATCAACAGGTATAAAAAGATCTTCTTCATTCTCAATACTTGTAATGTTTCAAAGGTAAGACAAATATGTGCTTTCGCAGATTGGCATTTAATTATTAGCTTTGCGGTAAATAAAACAATAATGCCTTTCGATTATAATACACAGCGAAAAAGGATGTCACTTCCCGAGTATGGAAGGAACGTTCAGAAAATGGTTGACCACATAAAGACCATTGAAGACAGGGATGAAAGAAACCGTGCTGCGAAGACCATCATCCAGGTCATGGGCAACCTTAATCCGCATCTTCGCGATGAGGGCGATTTCAGGCACAAGTTGTGGGATCACCTGGCGCTGATAGCAGATTTCGAACTGGATATCGAGTCGCCATATCCTGCTCCTGAACCAACAAAATTCATTGAAAAACCAAATCTTATCCCATACCAGCAGGGTAATGTAAGATTTCTTCATTACGGCCGTATCATCGAACTGATGATCGAGGCAGCCACCGAACTGCCCGAAGGAGGTGAAAAAGAATATCTTACCACGCTGATCGTCAACCAGATGAAGAAATCATACGTCACCTGGAACAGAAGCCAGGTTGCCGACGAAGTAATAATCGGCGATCTTAAGCTCCTTTCCCGCGGCAGGCTGAAGATAACCGAGGGTGTAAAGATCCTGGAAGTGAAAGAACTGGTTGCCCAGCCTAAGAAAAAACCTTTGCAGGGTAAGCCGCATTCAAAACAATCCAACAAACAGTTCGTCAGGAAAAAAGGACATACCAGGCATTAATGGGTACCTTCATTGTCAGAGGAGGAAGAGAATTAAAGGGTGAGATAACACCACAGGGCGCAAAAAACGAAGCTCTCCAGGTTATATGTGCAACACTCCTGACTTCAGAAAAGATAACTATCCGCAACATTCCTGACATTGCCGATGTACACAATTTAATTGAGCTTCTCCGCTCCCTGGGAGTAGATGTATCCCGAAAATCGCCTCACGAAACATCTTTCGAAGCCAGAAACATCGACCTTGATTATCTGCAAACCCCTGAGTACAGGGCACAGAGCATGAGCCTGCGCGGATCTGTTATGATTTTAGGACCTCTTCTCGCACGTTTTGGCACAGCACACATTCCTAAACCGGGAGGAGATAAGATAGGCCGGAGAAGACTCGATACCCACCTTATTGGATTCCGGAAACTGGGAGCTGAGTTTGAATTTGATTCATCCGATCCCTTTTTCACTATCGTTGCAAAAAAACTGACAGGAACATATATGCACCTCGATGAGGCTTCCGTAACAGGCACAGCAAACCTGATCATGGCCGCTGTCCTTGCCTCAGGAAGAACAACAATCTATAATGCTGCCTGCGAACCTTATGTGCAGCAGCTCTGCCGGATGCTGGTATCCATGGGTGCACATATTGAGGGAATCGGCTCAAATCTGCTTCATATCGATGGTGTAAAAGAACTTAAAGGCTGTTCACACACCATCCTTCCCGACATGATCGAGATAGGCTCATTTATCGGTATGGCAGCCATGACAGAATCGGAACTTACCATTAAAAATGTCTCCTATGATAACCTCGGTATAATACCCGATTCATTCCGCCGTCTCGGGATAATGCTGGAACGAAGAGGCGATGATATTTTTATCCCCAGGCAGGAACATTACGAGATCGAATCATTCATCGACGGATCGATAATGGTCATCGCTGATGCTATCTGGCCGGGACTTACACCCGACCTGCTAAGCGTATTCCTTGTAACAGCCACACAGGCAAAAGGATCAGTGCTGATCCACCAGAAAATGTTCGAGAGCCGTCTCTTCTTTGTCGATAAGCTTATCGATATGGGAGCCCAGATAATTCTTTGTGATCCGCACCGTGCAACAGTAATCGGCCTCGACAGAATGCACAGGCTCCGTGGAACAACAATGTCATCGCCCGATATAAGGGCAGGCGTCGCCCTTCTCATAGCAGCCATGTCGGCAGAAGGGAAAAGTACTATCCACAATATCGAACAGATCGACAGAGGATACCAGAACATCGATGAAAGACTGAATGCCCTGGGAGCAGATATTAAAAGGGTGTAGAGGGGGCAGAGGGGGTAGAGGGGGTAGAGGCTTTAGAAGCTTTAGAGGCTTTAAATGCTTTAGAGGCTTTAAAAATAACCAGGGGCCGTTTCCCTTCTCCTGCCTTTACAGCCTTTACAGCCTTTACAGCCTCTACAGCCTCTACAGCCTCTACAGCTTTCTTTACGGGCTGTCAATTTGTCAATCATATGCCATTGGCAGGTATTTTGCTAACTAAAGAAGTGTTAAATTCAATATTTGTTAGTGATGGTGAAAAAAAAGAATTCCGGACAGGAAGAGGAGAAGCATGATGAAACTGTTGATAATAAAGTAAATAACCCGGCAGGGGAGGATATTGAGCAGAAAGGTACACAGGTACCTCCCCCGGACGATCCGGATAAGAAAGTCACTGAACAGGATAATGAGCAGCATAAGGCATCTGACAAATCCGGAAAGGATGAGCAATCATTCAATGAAAAACTGGCAGATATGCAGGACAGGTATTTACGTCTCTCTGCTGAATTCGATAATTACCGGAAACGTTCATTGAGGGAGAAAATTGAACTCTCAAAATATGCCAGCGAGGATATTCTCGTGAAGCTCCTTCCCTTTATGGATGATTTCGACAGGGCAGTGGCGAACATGGAACTTACCACCGACTGCGGCGCTTTAAAAGATGGCATAAAGCTTATCTACTCGAAATTCAGTGATTTCCTCAGGCAGAGTGAGGTGAAGGAAATCGAATCACTTAACTGTCAGTTTAATGTCGATCTCCATGATGCCGTAGCAAAGACAGCAGTGGAAGATGAATCGAAGAAAGGCCTGATTGCAGATGTAGTCAAAAAAGGATATTACCTGAAAGACAAGGTTATAAGGCATGCACAGGTAGTAATAGGAGAATGACTAAATGAATAAAAGAGACTTTTACGAGATACTGGGGGTATCGAAAAACGCCACCAAAGAAGAGATAAAGAAAGCTTACCGGCAGCAGGCTCTGAAATATCACCCCGACAAGAACCCGGGCGATAAGAAAGCGGAGGAGATGTTCAAGGAGGCTGCTGAAGCCTATGAAGTCCTCAGCAATGATGAAAAACGATCGAGGTACGATCGTTTCGGGCATGCAGGAATGAACGGTGGAGCCGGAGGATTCAGCGGCGGCGGCATGACCATGGATGATATCTTCTCATCATTTGGCGATATCTTCGGGGATGCTTTCGGAGGTTTCGGCGGATTCGGGGGAAACAGGCGCTCTTCACAAAGGGTTAATAAGGGCAGTAACCTGAGGGTTAAGGTGAAGCTTAACCTGAGGGAAGTGGCTAACGGTGCCGAAAAAAAGATCAAAGTCACCAAATATGATAACTGTTCTGCTTGCGGTGGAACTGGTGCAGCCGACTCAAAAAGCATTACAAACTGCTCAACATGCCACGGCTCGGGACATGTGACACGCATTACAAACACCATCCTCGGACAGATGCAGACTGCTTCAGTATGTCCTGCATGCGGAGGGGAAGGGAAAACCATAACAAAAAAATGCCCTGCCTGCTATGGCGAAGGAGTTGTCCAGAAAGAAGACATAATAAAGATCAATATACCGGCCGGCGTTGCAAAAGGAATGCAGATGACTGTAAGCGGAAAAGGAAATGCTGCACGCCGGGGAGGTGTTAACGGCGACCTGCTGGTGGTAATTGATGAAGATGAACACCCTGATCTCATCAGGGAAGGTAACGACCTGATATATAACCTTTTCATAAGCATCCCCGATGCAATCCTCGGAACGCATGTGGAAGTTCCGACAGTCGATAACAATGTCAAGATAAAGATCGATCCGGGTACACAGCCGGGAAAAATACTTCGTCTCAGGGGAAAAGGATTACCCGAAGTCAACGGCTACGGACGTGGCGACCTGCTCGTAAATGTTAACGTGTGGATCCCGAAAAACCTCACCAGGGAGGAAAGCAAACTGATAGAGAAATTCAGGGAATCAGGATCATTCACACCCAATCCCGACAAGAACGACAAAGGATTCTTCGACAGGATGAGAGGATATTTCGAATAGAGGTTTGCCGGCAAGTAGTAACAAAGTTCACCTGTTTTTTTACCGATTTACAGAGAGTTACACAGAGGACTTCTGATTTATTCAGAGTTTTTCTATATTTACACCTCACAATTAAAATTAACCATCATATTATGTCACTTTTCGAAGCTAAGAATGTAACCAAGCAGTTCGGCGATTTCAAGGCACTCGATAACGTCAGCATATCGGTGCCGGAAAAATGCATTTATGGTTTGCTTGGTCCGAACGGGGCCGGCAAGACAACACTAATCAGGATAATCAACCAGATAACTGGTCCTGATACAGGAGAACTTTTGCTTAACGGCAAGAAGCTCATGCCAGCCGATGTTGTGAATATAGGCTACCTGCCTGAAGAACGCGGGCTGTACAAAAAAATGAAAGTCGGCGAAGAGGCGCTCTATTTTGCCCAGCTCAAAGGCCTGTCAAAGGCTGAAGCCATGAAAAGGCTCAGATACTGGTTCAAAAAACTCGATATCGTTGACTGGTGGAATAAAAAGGTTGAAGAACTTTCAAAGGGAATGCAACAGAAGGTTCAGTTCATAACTACGATCCTCCATGAGCCAAAGCTGATAATCTTCGATGAACCATTCACCGGATTCGACCCGGTAAATGCCAATACTATCAAGAATGAAATACTCTTCCTCAGGGAGAGAGGAGCAACAATAATCTTCTCCACTCATAATATGTCGTCGGTCGAAGAGCTGTGCGATAATATTACCCTGATCAACAAAGGCAAAACAATACTCGAGGGCGGAGTAGATGAGATCCGCAGTAAATGGGCCGGAAGCGAATATAACCTCGTTTTTCGCGGCGACATAAGCCTCAGCGAAAACGGACATTATAAGATCCTCAATCGTACTTTCGAAGATGGCAAATCAACCATCAGGCTCTCAGCAGGCAGTAACGTATCGACAAATGACATCCTGAACGATGTAATAAAATCAGGCAATATCATTTCCTTCAACCCTGCCCTTCCTTCCATGAATGAAATATTCATCAGAGTAGTAGAGTCACGTAACTAACCTTTCTAAAACATCGAAAAACACTTATTATGAATAAGATATCTGTAATCGTAAAAAGAGAATATCTTACAAGGGTAAGGAAAAAATCATTTATCATAATGACGATCCTCGCCCCTCTTCTGATGGCCGGATTCGTAATCCTCATCCCGCTGATGATGGTCTCAGGTGACAAGGATTACAAAAAGATCGCAGTGGTAGAAGAACAGACAAGCGAATTCCTGAATGTTATACCCGATACAAAAGATGAAGATTTTGTCTACCTCACCAATGTAAATATCAATGATATTATCAAAACATTTGAGGCAGACGGATACTATGGAGTACTTTTCATCTCACCCAAAGCCATAAACAATCCGATCCTCTATTCAAAGAATCAACCCGACATAGGGCTTCTTGAACATATCTCCGGATCGCTGGAAAAGGACATCGAAAAGAAAAAGCTTCAGGCATATAACATTGAAAACCTCGACTCCATACTTAAACAGATAAGGACGAATGTAAATCCTGTCACAAAAATTGTCGATGAAACCGGAGGTACTACAGAGACAAGCACCGGCATAGCCATGGCTCTCGCATATATAGGGGGCTTCCTGATGTATATGCTTGTATTCATGTTCGGCTCCCAGGTAATGAGAGGAGTGATTGAGGAGAAAACCAGCAGGGTTGTTGAAGTAATAGTATCTTCAGTAAAACCAACACAGCTCATGCTGGGCAAAATAATCGGGGTAGCGCTGGTAGGCCTCACCCAGTTTATGATATGGGTTTTCCTTACTATTGCAACAGTGGGTGTCCTAAAAACCACTGTGCTGAAAAAAGCAGACATAGGCGGGATCCAGCAAACCATTACCCAGAGCGTGATGGAACAGAATCAGGCACAGATCCCTGCTGCCACGACAACACCTGCAGAAGTATCACCAGAGCTCGCTGAATTCTCAAAACTGTTTGATAATGCAATGAACCAGGACTGGCTCCTGATAATCTTTTCATTTATCTTTTTCTTTATCACAGGCTACCTGCTATATGCCTCAATCTTTGCGGCGATAGGCTCGGCAGTCGATAATGAGACAGATACACAGCAGTTCATGCTGCCGGTCACCATACCTATTATTCTTGCACTGGTAGTGGCAATGGGCACTATGCAAAATCCGGAAAGCTCCCTGGCATTCTGGTTCTCGCTTATTCCGCTAACATCACCGATAGTAATGATGGCACGCATACCATTTGGCGTTCCGGCATGGCAGCTTATCGTCTCTATGGCGCTGATGGTAGTAACGTTTATTGCTTTCGTATGGGCCGCCGCAAAAGTTTACCGCACCGGTATCCTGATGTACGGGAAGAAACCATCATGGAAGGAAATGTGGAAATGGCTGAGATATTCCGGATAGGCAGCAGGCACGTTAGTCACGCCTGAAGCCTGACGCCCGACGCCTGATGCCTTAAGCCCGACGCCTGATGCCTTGTTAATTATGATACAAAGTCAATTTTTACACTAATGTCAAAAATCCTTGTAATTGACGACGAGAAAGCGATCCGCAACACACTGAAGGATGTACTTGAGTACGAGAAGCACGTAGTCGACCTGGCTGAAGACGGACCAACAGGACTGGAATTATTTTCAAATAACACTTACGATATAGTCCTGTGCGACATAAAGATGCACAAGATGGACGGCATTGAGGTGCTTCAGAAAATTATGGACATATCTACCGTCACTCCGGTAATAATGATCTCGGGACACGGGAATATTGATACTGCCGTTGAATCGATAAAGAAGGGTGCATTTGACTTTCTCGAGAAACCTCTCGACCTCAACAGGCTCCTGATCACTATCAGAAATGCCCTGGATAAATCGACACTCATAACACAAACCCAGGTGCTGAAGAACAAGGTCAGTAAGATGTATGAGATAGTAGGGCAGTCGGAGGCAATAACGAAGGTGAAGGAAATGATCGACAGAGTGGCCCCTACCGAAGCCAGGGTGTTGATAACCGGAGCCAACGGAACAGGAAAAGAGCTTGTCGCACACCAGATACACGAGAAAAGCTCCAGGGCTAAAGCTCCATTTGTGGAAGTAAACTGCGCAGCCATTCCCTCTGAACTGATAGAAAGTGAGCTGTTCGGACATGAGAAAGGTTCTTTCACCTCCGCAATAAAACAACGGATAGGAAAATTCGAACAGGCCGACGGAGGCACCCTGTTCCTCGATGAGATCGGAGATATGAGCCTCTCGGCCCAGGCAAAAGTACTGAGAGCCCTCCAGGAAAACAGGATAACACGCGTAGGCTCCGATAAAGATATCCAGGTGAATGTCAGGGTCATTACTGCCACAAATAAGAACATACGTAAGGAAATTGAGAACAACAACTTCAGGGAAGACCTCTATCACAGGCTGAGTGTGATCCTTATACATGTGCCATCACTCAATGAAAGGGAAGAAGACATCCCTCTCCTTGCCGATCACTTCAACACCCTGATCTGCAAAGATTACGGTATGAGTAAAAAAACTATCCGGAAAGATGCTGTTAAAGAGCTCCAGAAGATTAAATGGACAGGTAATATACGGGAATTCAGAAATGTGCTTGAACGGCTGATAATCCTTTGCAGGGATGAGATCACGGCTGCCGATGTGCTGGCCTATGCGCGGCCTGTGTCGGGCAGTAACGTTTGATATAGTATTTAGTGCAGAGAATATTTTGAAGTAAGAACGAAGAACAATCGAATTCAGAATTAAGAAGTTCTAACTTCGCTGTTCCAATGTTCTTTTGTTCAAAATTCATTAATACGTCCCCAAAGATCAAAAGATAACTATTACCAGAACCATGCACAGAACAGAAAGAGACTCTCTTGGTGAACGGCAGATCCCTGCTGAAGCTCTCTATGGCATTCACGCTGTCAGGGCCAGGGAGAACTTTCCGGGCGACCAGCCTTTCCCGCCTGAATGGTACAGGGCAACAGGAGTGACCAAGCTGGCATGCTACAAGACTTACAGGAGATTCCGTGATGCTGCAAAAGCAAGATCGGGCGAAAAGGCGAATATTAAATTCATCGATGACCCCGTTCTCACCGCCCTCACAGAGGCGGCAGCAGAGGTTGCAGAGGGAAAATATTTCGACCAGTTCATAGTACCGGCTGTCCAGGGCGGAGCCGGCACCAGCATTAACATGAACATCAACGAGATAATCGCAAATGCGGCACTGAAGAAAACGGGCAGGCAGTGCGGCGATTATGAAACCATTGATCCTACTGAACATGCGAACATCTACCAGTCGACAAATGACGTTATTCCTTCTGCACTTACCATCGCGGTAATGAAGCTCCTCCACGAACTCGAAGAGGCTGTTAACAGGCTGAGACAGAAAACTGAAGAGTTTGAGAAAAACAACAGGGAAAAGCTGAGGCCCGGATATACACAGATGCAGGAAGCTGTTCCCTCATCTTTCGGAAGGCTCTTCAGCATGTACAACGAGGCGCTCGCACGCGACTGGTGGAGAGTTTCAAAATGCTCTGAAAGGATAAAACAGATCAACCTGGGAGGAGGAGCCATAGGCACAGGCATTGCTATACCACGATTCTTTATTATGGAGGTCGTCCCCGAACTCCGGCAGATTACCCAACTGCCATTATCACACAGTGAGAATCTTACCGATGCAACATCAAATGCCGATAAGTGGGTTGAGATACATGCAACACTGAAAGCACACGCTGTAAATATTGAAAAGATGGTGTCAGACATCCGTCTTCTGGCATCCGATATTGCAGTAAATAAAACGGTTGTAATCCCTGAGAAACAGGTTGGAAGCTCCATCATGCCGGGAAAAATCAATCCTGTCATTCCCGAGTATGTCGTATCGGCTGCCCACAGGGTATATGCCAACGACGTACTTATTGCATCTCTCAGCGGACAAGGGACACTGGAGCTCAATGCTTACCTGCCATCAATAGGATGCGCAATTATTGAAAGCCTGAAACTGCTGATATCGTGTAATAAAACACTCCTCGAAAACCTGTTTTCCGGATTGAAAGTAAATGAGAAAGCCGGTTATGATTCCCTCATTCACAGTCCGTCAGTTACAACTGCCTTAACTCCACATACAGGCTACCATAAAGCGTCTGTACTGGCAAAACTTATGAAAGAGGAGAAAAT